>Ga0172372_10011628_pt1 | contig 11165 bp, 19 predicted proteins | sample LakKiv5m_2_FD_114544 | JGI IMG/M metagenome (GOLD analysis project Ga0172372, IMG submission 114544) | Freshwater microbial communities from Kabuno Bay, South-Kivu, Congo - kab_092012_9.5m | ecosystem: Environmental > Aquatic > Freshwater > Lake | place: Democratic Republic of the Congo... | reverse complement strand
GGTCGTTTCTCCGCCACCGAATACCGTCGAGGTTTATAAGACCGAGGAGAAGGGATCTGATGTGAATTTGGCGGCCCATCTGCTCCTTGATGGTTTTCTTGGACGCTATGAGGCGGCCATTGTTGTTACCGGCGACTCTGATTTGGTTAGCCCAATCAAGATGGTGCGTTCATCGCTGGGTAAGCCTGTCGGTGTGCTGAACCCGCAACGGACTTCGGGTCCGGGATGTCGGCCGCCTCGGCACAGCGCCGGCCTCCAGCACGCCGCCAGTTTCTATCAAGACAGTGTGACATGGGCGCAGTTGGCAGCTGCATAATTTCCCGCCAGCCTTACCGATGCTGTCGGCACGTTCCATAAGCCGCTGGCCTGGTGAGCGGCGGCTGCTTTAGTGTGGCCGCTTATGGACGCGACGTTACAAGATCCGGACGTTCTGGGTGGCGAACTGGTCTTTGCTGGCACGCGTGTGCCAGTGAGGAGCTTGCTCGATCACTTGGAGGATGGTGATTCCATCGAGCACTTCCTCGAGGGCTTTCCCTCGGTGCGCCGGGAGCAGGTGGTGGCAGTGCTCGAGGACATGGAGGATCTTGCTGTGGTGCAGAGTCGCCGTGGCGAGTTGACGATCGCGCATGAGGAGACCCTTGCTATGCTCGCTGAGGCAGATGCAGATATCGCAGCTGGGCGGTTGGCCTCTCTTGAAGAAGTGCGCCGCAGTTTGAATTTGGACTCGAGCGGGGCAAATGAGGACAAATCCTAAAGAGATCGAGGAGTTGATTCGGCGGCAGCCGCGGCTGACGACGGAGCGGTTTTGGCAGCAGATGAAGAAGGCGCAGGCATTATCGCCCAGCGTCGAGTCCTTGATTGGGAGTCCTCGAGAGGACAAGTCGCTTGGAAAAATCCCACCCGCTGGGTTAACTAATAAGAATGAGCTGTCTCCCGGAGGTTACTGAGGCGCGTCCGACTACCGGGCGACGTGTCTGGCTGCGGTTTGCCGACGGAGAAGTGGGGGAGGTCGATCTTTCGCGGTATTTGAATTATGGACCGGTGTTTGGTCCTCTGGCCGACGAGGAATTCTTTCGGCAGTTGCGCGTCGAGGGAGGAACAATTGCTTGGCCGAACGGCGCGGACATTGCCCCGGAGCGTTTGCATGAGTCGCTCGTGGGGTGTGGCGAGCGTAGCTCGCTGTAACGAGTGGCGCGTGACGAGTGAGGCGCCTGAAGGGCGCGCGATGAGCGCGCTTTTTTATTTTCGGGAATGGGATAAAGTTGGGTTGGTTGATGAAATCTAAGCGCATTGAAGTCCGGCGCGGAAGAGTGCGCGGGCCTGACGGGCTTGCGTCCGTGCGTTTGCGTGCCCTGAAGCTGCTTGCCGCTGTGGGTCCTGTGAAGATTCCGGCGCGGGCCGTGTGCGCAATAGCTAAGCAGTGCCGATGTCGGAGGCGCGCGAAGGCGCTTGGTAAGTTGGCTCATCGTTTGGCAGGGAACAATAGTCCCTCGGAGACCGCGCGGTTGTCGGCGCAGATCGTCGATGGTTTTTACGCGGGCTCGTAGAATTTTTCCGCTGCCCTCCGGCTCATGGAGCACTGCGGGCCTGTTGCGATCCGCGGACACAAGGTCCGCGGCGTCGCGGAGGGGGCACGCGGCCGACCGTCGTAAACCGGAGGGCAGGGTTGCGGTTTTGATAAGTTCGCTTTAAGTAGTTCTTATGCCAGTGGCCGAGTCCATAAGCGTCGATTGCCCGCCGGAGGTGCTGCTTGAATTGCATGTCAGTCCGGGCGAGATGGCGGATGTGCTGAAGGAGAAGGCGGCTTTGGCGCTTTTCAGCGAGGGTAAGATTTCGTCGGGGTTGGCGGCAAAGTGGGTGGGTCAGCCGCGGGCTGAGTTTTTACTCAAGGCTATGGCCCAGGGGGCGCGTCTGCTCGACCAAGGCGACGCGGACTACCGGCGCGAGTCGTCGCTGTGACGATCTATTCGAACACCACGCCGCTGCTCGCCTTTTCGGCTATCGATCGCCTCGACCTGATCAACAAGGTGCACGGTGAGATCTGTATCGTGCCGAGCGTGGTCGCGGAGTGCGGGGTGGGAGGGGTTGTCGAGGTTCCGGATTTGACGAAACTTCCGTGGATTCGGATCGAGCGGGAGCCGGCGCAAGACGAGTCGAGGTTCTTTATGTTGGACGCCGGGGAGCGGGACACTTTGTCTGCCGCGCTGCGTGATCGTGCGGACTTGGTGCTTATCGACGAGCGGTTGGGAAGGAACTTCGCGGAGTTCTATGGTCTGCGTGTCGCCGGGACGTTGGGCACTTTAAAGAAAGCGAAGGAGATGGGGTTGATTGCGGCGTTCTTACCGCTCGTGCGGGAGTTGCAGGGCGTTGGGTTCTGGTATCACGAGGACTTGGTGCGGCGCTTGGCAGCGGATGTGGGTGAGTCGGTGCATTGATCAGCTATGAATTCTTCATCGCAGCATCCCGAGTCCGCCGAATCCGGCGAGTGGGTTTTCGGTGGAAAGCTGCGGCGGATGCCTGCACCGGAGACAGCAAACTGGCTGGAGCTATACGGAAGCTGGGACGGATTTGTGGAGGCGGTTCATAAGTCCATTGGTGGTCGTCGGGGCCGCGGTGTGCTGAGGTTTGCCAAGAGGGAGGACGGTGGGGGGATCATGACTTGCAAAGTCGTCGGGCAGGCCTAAATGTTCCTTCATGAGCACAGTTGAAATAATTGCCAGCGAGGTGCGGGAGCTTGAGCCGAAGCAGCAGTCGCAGGTGCTTCGGTTTCTGCAGGCTCTGCGGAAGGGAAAAGAGCAGGACGAGGAACAAGCCTTCAAGGATTTCTCCTTGGCCTCGGCCATGCGCGGCATGGAAGACGAGCCCGATCTCTACAGTGAAAAATTGGCTACTTCGACGCCCCTGCTGCGCAGCCGTGATTGGCAGGGCAAAAAGATGGGGGCAAAGGCGGTGCTTTCTCGTGATGTGATTGCTTCAGCTGTGCGCGCCGATCGGGACGCCCGATGAGGCGTTATTGGGATGCGTCCGGCTTAGTTAAGGCTTTGCACGACGAATCTGTCAGGCTCAAGGTCACGAAAGAATCCGCCGTCACCCGTGACGGGCAAGCTTATTCGTGTGGTGCGCGGAGTAATGGAAGTGTGACGGGCGGAGGAAGCGTGAACCCGCTGCGGCGGGTATTTGGCGGAGATCGGAGGGCGCGCGATGAGCGCGCTTTTTTATTTTCGGGGTTGCGGCTGATGCGGCCACGTGACAACAAGGCTGTTTGCAGCTAATTTGATTTTATGAAAGTTGAAATGGAAGTTCCCGATAGCGCTTTATCCGCTATGCGGCGTGCGCCGTCTGAGGTCGCCGGCAGGCTTCGTTTCATGGCTGCCGCCAAGCTCTATGAGGTGGGCGAATTAAGCCAAGAGCGCGCGGCGGAGTTGGCCGGGTTCTCGCGCCAGGAATTCGTAACGATGCTCTCGGCGATCGGCGTTAGTCCGTTCCAAGGAGTCGAAGAGGATCTCTTGGCGGCGCAAGCGGATCCTGAGGTCGTGGCTTTGCTGAACGATAGATGGAAGAGCTATGAGCGGGGCGAAGTGACTGCTCGCGGCTGGGACAAGATTCGTAGCGAGATCCGACGTTCCTGATGCGGACGTAGTTTGATGGGGCGATCGCTGCCTAAACAGACATACATGGACACGACCTTGAACACTGGTGGAGAGAGCGTTTCGGCTTCGGGTATGAGTGCCTTACAAACTCTGAGGGGATCTACTTACGAAACACCAAGACCGCTGAGCGCATCCGAGATCGAATTGCTACGGCAAGCGAAGGCTGAGATTGCCCTCCGGGTCGAAGAGCTTTCGGGTGTTTCCCTCATCAGGGAATAAGTTAGCGTCGTCGCGGTTGGAATCTGGGCGGAAGTGGGGCATTTGGGATGTTATGAGCGTGGACGAAATCAAGAAGGGCATTACGTCACTCAGCAAAGTCGAACTGGGTGAGGTCGCGGCTTTTTTGGCTCACCGGCGACGCAAAGTGGCACAACCTGTGGCCCCGGAGGAACTCGGTAAGTTGGCTCATCGTTTGGCGGGGAACAAATGCCCCTCGGAGATCGCGCGGTTGTCGGCGCAGATCGTCGACGGTTTTTACGCGGGCTCGTAGAATTTTTCTGCTGCCCTCCGGCTCATGGAGCACTACGGGTCAGGGAGAGCGCGCTTTTTTTATTTTTGGGGAGTGCTTATGGTTTGGAGAGGTTTTATGAGCGCGGCTTCACAAGATCCGGAAATTCTGGGTGGCGAACTGGTCTTTGCCGGCACGCGCGTGCCGGTGAGCCCAGGGCAGCATGGAGCAGGGGGCATGGAGGCAAAGCAGTGGATGAATCCAAGCCAAGTGAGCAAGTGATGGCGGCGCCATGGCTGGTCCTGCGGACTTCAAGGCTCTTCAGGCCCTGCGCGATGAGCTTGGCGGGAGATTTCGCGCTGGTGTGGTGCTCTACAGCGGCCGCCAGACGGTTCCCTTTGGCGACAGGCTTTGGCTCGTCCCTTTACAGGCAGTCTGGGCTGTGCCGGGGCGAGGGCGGGCCTGATGGATTAGTTTCACCTCCACAAGCTGAAAGGACTGAGAGCTGAGGCATTGGCTGGACGACCATGGTCACGCCAAGTCCGCCAAGGGCGCGGAGGGGCGGGAGCTTTTTGAACAGAAGCTAACGAAGTAAACGAAGAGGCGCGCTTTCAGCGCGCTTTTTATTTCAGGTCGGGCGGTCTTCGGTTTCGAGCCACTGCCGGGGAGTGAGGATGCGGATGCCGCTGTATTCCCCGAGCACGAGCAGGTCCTCGTCGCCGGTGATAATGCCATCGGCTTGGCCTGCGACTGCCGAGGCGAGCACCGCGACGTCGTCGGGGTCCCGGCAGGCGTCTTTCGGCAGTGTGGCGGGTCGAACGATCTCCACGCGCTCGGCGTAAATGCGAAGGAAGGGAATGTCTTTGGCCCTGATCTTGAATTTTTCCCCGAGCTTGTTGTGCAGTTCGTCCAGCAAGGGCCGCGAGGAGATCAGGACGTGGTTTTCCAAGCGTCTGCGCACCAAATCCCGGCACAGGCCATCGGCGACCAAGGCAGCGATGAGGATGTTGGTGTCGAGAACAAGCCTCACGAGATGGACCGAAACACGTCTTCGTCGGTGTAAATGCCACGCGCACGGGCGGCCGGGACCAGGACTTCGCGTGAATCATCGAGTGCTTTCCGCCAAAGCTTGCTGCGGATGGCGTCGCGGACAAACTCGCTGGCATTGCGGTGCTCGGACGCGGCGGCCCGCTCCATCTCGCGGCGGAGTTTGGCCGGCAGGCTGACGGTGAGGGTGCTGCGCATGCTGTAAGAAGATATCTTACAATCGTGAATTGTCAAACGGGAGACCAAAAGACCTAGAGCCGGAGCCGGAGTCGGAGTGCGACGCGGGGAGCGTGATGAGGGAGGAGTGCAAAGCGGGGAGGGGTCGGGTAGGATGGCGGGCATGAAGGTTCGCGAACTCGGGCTCGGGGGGATGTTGCTTTTGTCGCGGGAGGCGCATGCCGATGCGCGGGGGACTTTCGAGGTGGTGTGGAATGGCGCGGAGTCGGCGGCGGCGGGGATCGGGGCGCAGTTTGTGCAGGACAACCTGATCAGGACGCGGCGGGGAACGCTGCGCGGGATGCATTTCCAGACGCGGCATCCGCAGGGAAAGCTGTTCACCGTGCTGGAGGGCGAGGTCTTCGAGGCGGCGGTGGATTTGCGGCCGGACTCGCCGACCTTCGGGAAGTGGGAGGGGTTGACGCTGGCGGCGGACGACAACCGGAGCCTGTGGTTGCCGCCGGGATTCGCCCACGGGTTTTTGGCGCTGAGCGAGCGCGTGGTCTATCTTTACAAGGTGACGGCGCCGTGGGATCCGGCGGCGGCGCACGCGCTGGCGTGGGATGATCCGGACATCGGCATCACCTGGCCGCTGGCTCCCGGGGAGCAACCGGTGCTGTCGGACAAAGACCGGGCGGGCGCGAGTTGGAGCGGCGTGCGAGAACTGGTCGGGCGCTGATTTGTGCTCGTCAGGGGCGGGGCGCGGGCGCAATTCTTTCCGTCCCATGATCCCGACTCCTCTCGGCACGACACGGACGGCGGTGCGTCCGCTTTACGCGCTCATCGCGCCCGACAGTCATGTGCCGAGCGTCGAGCCGGGGTGGACGAAGACGGTGCCGTTCGTGCTGGTTTCCGCCGGTCTGGGCGCGCGGATCACGGAGACGCTTTATGCCATGGAAGCGGGCGGCCGCGGCGCGGGGCACACGCACGGCGACGAGCATTTTTACTACGTGGTGGAAGGTGCCTGCGCGGTGAACGGGAATGAGCTCGGGGCCGGTGGTTTCGCTTACATTCCCGCGGGCGGGACCTTCGAGATCACGAGCCGGGCGGGGGCGCGGGTGTTGCTCTTCGCCAAGAAATACGAAGTGCTGCCGGGCGCGGCGGCGCCGGAGGCGATTTTCGGGGACGAGAAGAAGATCGAGTCCGAGGCCTTTCTCGGGGATCCGGCGGCGCAGTTGCAGGCGCTCTTGCCGGACGACCCGGAGTTCGACATGGCGGTGAATATTTTCACCTACGCGCCGGGCGGGACTTTGCCTTTTGTCGAGTGTCATATCATGGAGCACGGTATGCTCATCCTCGAAGGGGCGGGCGTTTACAGACTCGGCGATGATTGGCACCCGGTGGAGAAGGGCGACGCCCTGTGGCTCGCGCCGTATTGTCCGCAATGGTTCGTGGCCATGGGCAAGACGCCCGCGCGCTACATTTACTACAAGGACGTGAACCGCGCGCCGCGCCTGGGGTGATGCCGGCCGGGCTGCCCGAGATCGACGCGGCGCTTTTGCAGAGGCGCATCGACGAGTTGTCGCTGATCACGGAGGCGCCGCCGCCGGCAGTCACGCGGGTGCTTTTTTCCGACGCCGATTTGCGCGGGCGCGACTACGTGGCGGGGCTGTGTCAGCAGGCGGGCCTGGCTTTGCATGTCGATGCGGTCGGCAACATGTTCGCGCGCTGGGAGGGGAGCACGCCGGAGGCGGCGGCGGTGGCGACGGGTTCGCACATCGACGCCATCCCCAACGCGGGAAAGTTCGACGGCGTGGTCGGGGTCCTCGGCGGGCTGGCCGCGATCGAGGCCTTGCAGGAGGCCGGATTCCAACCGATGCGTTCGATCGAGTTGGTCGTCTTCACCGCGGAGGAACCGACGCGTTTCGGCATCGGTTGTCTCGGGTCGCGGATGCTGGCCGGGGCGATGGCGTTGGAGAAGGTTCGCGCTTTGCGGGATCCGGAAGGGCAGTCGCTGGAAGACCTGCGCCGTCGCGCCGATCTGACGGATCCGCTGGAAACGGTGGCGTTGCCGGGGAATCACTATGCGGCGTTCGTGGAGTTGCATATCGAGCAGGGGCCGATTTTGGAGAAAGAGCATATCCCGATCGGCATCGTGCAGGCCATTGCCGGTCCGAGCGCCTATCGGGTGAAGATCACCGGCGAAGGCGGCCACGCCGGAGCGGTGCTCATGCCGGGAAGGCGCGACGCGTCGCTGGCGGCGGCGGAATTGGCTCTGGCGGTCGAGAAGGCCGCGCTGGCGTCGGGCAGTCCGGACACGGTGGCGACGACGGGGAAGTGGGAGATCTTTGCGAACGCGATCAACAGTGTGCCGTGCGATGCGGTTCTGGAAATCGATCTGCGTGACACTTGTCTGGAGACGCGGGAGCGGGCGTTGATGCTCATGCGCGAGGCGTCGGAGGAGATCGCGGCCCGGCGCGGCGTGGGGATCGAGTGGCGCGAGATCAATGCGGACCCGCCGGCCGACGGCGATCCCCGCACCATCGCCATCGCCGAGGAGGTTGCGCGCGAACTCGAGCTGGCCACCCGGCGGATGGTCAGCCGGGCTTACCACGATTCGCTTTTCATGGCGCGGATCTGTCCGACCACGATGATTTTCATCCCGTGCCGCCACGGCTACAGTCACCGTCCGGAGGAACACAGCGATCCGGCGCACATCGCGGCCGGCGTCCGCGTCTTGGCCGGCACCTTAGCGCGGCTCTCCCATGAACCGGCTTGAGAAGGAAAACCGCCGAGGGCGCAGAGGACGCGGAGGCCGCAGAGGGGTGAATATTTCCGGACCTTTCTGTGTTCTCTGCGGTTTAAAAAATTTATTATGAACAAAGGCATCGAAATCAAAGGTCAACCGCAACCCGGGCAGGAGCGCGTGCTCACGCCGGAAGCGGTCGAATTCGTCGCGGGGTTGCACCGCGAGTTCAACGGAGAGCGCCGGCGCCTGCTGGCGGCGCGCGTCGAGCGTCAGAAACGCATCGACGCGGGCGAGATGCCGGACTTTTTGAGCGAGACGGCGCACGTCCGGGCGGACCATTCGTGGAAGGTCGCGCCGGTGCCGGCCGACTTGCAGGACCGGCGCACGGAGATCACGGGTCCGGTCGACCGCAAGATGGTGATCAACGCGCTCAACTCCGGCGCGAAAGTTTTCATGGCCGACTTCGAGGATGCGTCCTCGCCGACCTGGGCCAACATGATCGGCGGGCAGGTCAACATGATGGACGCGGTGCGGCGCACCATCGCGTTCGAGGGCGGGGGCAAGAGCTACCGGCTCAACGACAAAACGGCCACGCTCATGGTGCGTCCGCGCGGCTGGCATCTCGGGGAGAAGCATTTCCTCGTCGACGGCGAGCGGGTCGGCGGAGGTTTGTTCGACTTCGGGCTGTATTTTTTCCACAACGCCAAGGAGGCGCTGGCGCGGGGAACGGGGCCGTATTTTTACCTGCCGAAAATGGAAAGCCACCTCGAGGCGCGTTTGTGGAACCGCGTCTTCGAGCACGCGCAGGACGCGCTGGGTGTCCCGCGCGGCTCGATCAAGGCGACGGTGCTGATCGAGACGATCCTCGCGGCGTTCGAGACGGACGAGATCCTTTACGAGTTGAAGGACCACTCGGCGGGGCTGAACTGCGGGCGCTGGGATTATATTTTCAGCTTCATCAAGAAGTTCCGCAACCGTCCCGGGTTCGTCATGCCCGAGCGCGCGCAGGTCACCATGACCGTGCCGTTTATGCGTGCCTATTGCCTGGAGGTGATCAGGAACTGCCACCGCCGCGGCGCGCACGCCATGGGCGGGATGGCCGCGCAGATCCCGATCAAGGGCGATCCCGCGGCCAACGAGGCGGCGATCGCCAAGGTGCTGGCCGACAAGGAGCGCGAGGCGTCCGACGGCCACGACGGCACGTGGGTGGCGCATCCGGGTCTGGTGCCGGTGGCGCTGCAGGCCTTCGACAAGCACATGCCGACGCCGAACCAGATTTTCCGCCAGCGCGATGACGTGAAAGTCACGGCGGCGGAATTGGTCGCCGTGCCGCCGGGCACGATCACCGAGGCGGGCGTGCGCGGCAACATGAGCGTCGGCATCCAGTATCTGGCCGCGTGGCTCGGCGGCAACGGATGCGTGCCGCTCTACAATTTGATGGAAGACGCAGCCACGGCGGAAATTTCGCGCACGCAATTGTGGCAGTGGATGCGTTACGGCGCGAAACTCGACGACGGGCGTGTTATCACGCCGGCGCTTTATGACGAACTCCTGCCGCAGGTGATGGCCAAGATCGAAGAGGAGGTCGGCGCCGAGCGTTTCGCCCAAGGTCACTACGCGAAAGCCGCCGAGCTTTTCACCAAGATGTCCAAGAGCGAAGACTTTGCGGAATTCCTCACCCTGCCGGCCTACGAAATGATCGATTGATCGCGGATTCCTGTGACGAACATGTGACAGGAGGGCGTCGCTTCCCGTTTGCCGAACGGTGGTTTCTGGCTACTGTCTGATAACTACCGCCGCGGCCCCGCGGCATTGCCCGTTGCATGACAAATAAGCGATTATTTTTGGCGGTCTTGCTCGGGCTGCTTCTCGTTGGGTTGCTCATCCTGACAGTGCTTCGCACAACCGATCAAGCCGACTCTCTCCGTGGAAGTCCCGCCTCCGGCGACGTAAGCGAAGCTAACGTATCCTCCCCCGCACGCTCTTCCGCCGCCGATGCCGCCCCCTTTGCGTCCCGGGGCGGCGGCTCGCAAAGCGCAAGCACCGCCTCGCGGTCGCGTCCGCTCCGCGCGGTGGACAAGAAAGCGGGCAAGTCCGCGGTCCAAAATCCGGTCTCCCGCGACAAACAAACGGAGCCCGACTACACTTTCATCGATGCGGGCGCTTCGCGCAACTTCGTCCTCGCTTTGGACGAAGTGTGGGTGCGCAAGATCGGCGAAGCCGGGCGCGTGGTCGCGGTGGATGCGGCCTCATCGCAGGAACTCGAGCAAATCGTCCTAGCCATGGATGCGCGGGGCGGCGAAGACGCGTATCCCGTGCTTTACGAGGAAGGGCGGGAGCGCAACGAGCATACGCGGCGTGTTTTGACCTCTTCCCTTTCGCTGAAACTGGCCGACCCGTCCCTCGTTTCCGCGGTTGCCGCGGCCTCCGGGGTGGCGACCTACCGCACACCGGACTATGCGGCTGACCTGGCGTTTTTCGACACATCCGGAGGGCTTGCCGCGCTCCGTCTGGCTGAGAATTTGCGTCGTCTCGAAGGCGTTGTCTGGGTCGAGCCTCAGTTGGCCCGCCTGCATGCGAAACGCCAAGCTTGGCCGCCGAACGATGCGCTTTTTGCCAACCAATGGCACTTGCGCAACACGGGCCAGTCGAACGGCGTGGCGGGTATCGACGTGGGCATCAACGTCACCAACGCGGCCATCATCACCAACGGTAGTTCCATCACCAACACGAACAATCCGGTCTGGTCGGTCTACCGCGGCACGGATGTCCATATCGCGATCACGGACGACGGCCTGCAGACCACGCATCCTGACCTCGCCACCAATGTCGACACCGCCATCGATTACGACTTCAACAGCGGCGACAGCGACCCCAATCCCCTTGCGGGGGACGACCATGGGACGGCCTGCGCCGGTGTGGCGGCCGCCCGCGGCAACAACGGCATTGGTGTGAGCGGTGTCGCGCCGGAGGCCAGGCTCGTCGGCTTGCGGTTGATTTCCAGCATTGCCACTCCCGAACAGGAGGCGCAGGCCATGAATTGGAGCAACACGATCATCGACATCAACAGCAACAGCTGGGGCCCCACGGATGATGGCGACACCCTCGAGGGGCC
>Ga0172372_10011625_pt1 | contig 11166 bp, 17 predicted proteins | sample LakKiv5m_2_FD_114544 | JGI IMG/M metagenome (GOLD analysis project Ga0172372, IMG submission 114544) | Freshwater microbial communities from Kabuno Bay, South-Kivu, Congo - kab_092012_9.5m | ecosystem: Environmental > Aquatic > Freshwater > Lake | place: Democratic Republic of the Congo... | reverse complement strand
CAAGCACAAAAATATAATGGTAATATGATGCAACATTTGAAATCTAAATGGTTTCAAACGATTAAAGATTTCTTTACACTTGTGTATAAGATTCTGAGAATAATAACGTTCCCAATTTGGGGAACTAGATGGGCAGTAACTAAACTAAAGACAATTAAGACTAAATAAAAAAATCGAGTAGACCGTAGGAGGTAGCGTGTCACTAATTACATACAGACCAATTGTTCGGCTTCGTTCAGAAGCAAATGGGCCACTTCGCAGTATGAATGATTACCAGTTCGGATTTTACGATACTGGTTTTCTTCGGCAGGCTATGAAGTCTACCCCTAACGCAACAAATTATAGAATGGCAACTATGCCCATTCCACAGAATCCACACGAAGCTCGGATTGCTGAACAAATTATTAAGCATCCAGATGTGTGCTATGCTGTAGTTGATAAGAATAAAATTGCAATTGTTATCGTAGAAAACAATCCAGGATGGTTGTCAATCTTTAACAACATGGGGTATGAAGTCTTTGCTGGTGATAAGACTGGCAAACGACTTAAGACTTTTCATCGTCCAGCATTGTTGAACGCTCACTTTCAAAAAGATGAGATTAAAGTTCACGTTGCTGAACCTACAGATTATACTTCTTATGATTTCGAGAGCGAAGAGATTTCACAACGTTTTTGTGACTCATCCGTTACTAAACGCCTTCTTGATGGCGGTTTTGTAATTTCTCGTAAATTTGTTAAAAGAGCAATACAAAATATTCCCATGTATCATCCTGAAGATACCACTGACAACAAAGAATATTATTATGATTGGCGTATTCGTAAAAAGCTTGTAAGAAATCTTATGAAAGCTCCAATCCTTAATGTTCGCATCGTGTTTGAAGAAGGATTTCTCAAGGGCAATGCAATCGTTATCGATGAAGATCAGATGCCAGATGGTATTGATGTTATAACCAGCCGTGAAAATATTAAATCTGAAATTAAATATCACAATGGCTATCAATTTCTGGCTGAACCGCAGGGTTCTCATGAACGAGTTATTACTGACGATCAAACTGTAATCAATCTAAATAATCTTTTTAGTATATCCGATATGGATTTCTGGTTAACAGAAGAATATGAAAAGATGTTTAATGATGCTATTGATTCTAAGTTGTTGACTAATTGGCAAGAAATTTATAAGCGTCAATTTCGAAATGTTTCAACAGCAGAAGACGAAGAAGCCAATTCTCGTATGTCTTATGTGGGTTATCGTTGGGTTGCAAGCGGTATGAAAATTACCGATTCTCCATGGCTCTTTGAGACATTAGCAACAAGTCATGCTAAACCATTTCAAAAGCGTATTCCGATTCCTTGCACTGTTTATGAACAGGTAATTCCAGAATCTTTAGCTCGTATGGCAGGTTATGACATAGATGTTGAGACTGAAACCATTCAACGTATCGATGAACTTGGAGTTCATGTCGTTGCAGATATTGATTGGCTTGAGATGTATGAATCTCATGGCGGTCACGACGAAGACGACTACTTCAAGTGTTTCTATCGTACAGTAGTAGGTGGACCTCAGTATGATGGCGAACGTGTCGTCATCATTTGTCGTTCTCCAAATGGCTATGGTGAGTATTCAATCTTTAGGTATGTAGAAGGACAATGGTCTCCAACATGGCATAAAGCAGATGGTACTCCAATTCAGTTTCCTGAAGTTTCTGGTCGTGGATGGCCCACTCGTTTGAGTGATGCCATTTATGCTGGTGAAGTTAAGTACGGTAAGCTTCCATCTGAGTATCAAAACAAAGTTAAACCAAATGGTCATTATACTCCTGACGATGTTATCCGTGACATGCGTGTAGCTATGGGTGGTGGTAATGTCGGCGGATATGTAAATGCAGTTATGGCTCATTCTCTTGTTTTGTACACTCATAGACCAAACCAACTTTGCTCTATGGAGAAAGCAATCGACAAATGTATCAATCCAGATTATATCGAAGATGCTCTTGCTATCGATGCCGAAGCTAGAGCTATTGTTCGAGAGATCATTGATTCTAAACAACCAATCGATGCTGAATTCTGGAGTCGTAGAGGATTTTCTCGTTATCTAAAAGATGGTGAAACAGTTGATCTTTTCGAAGGAAAGATCAGTCACATGAATACTTTATGTTTAGATAAGTATCGTGATTACTGTTCTCGAATTCGTGAATGGTCACAAGCAAATGCTGGTCCACCACAGATCGTTCATGATCTTGGTAAGCGTTTGTATTTTCATGCACTGCCAATTGTTCGTAACTTTAGAAGTACAATTTACACAGTAAATACTTCTGAAGCTACTCAAGCAACTGGTACAATTGTTCGTAATTCTTGGGAAGAATTGTATTCTGATATTGTAAATATTATACAATCTTTTGATAGAGAAGAAGACAAGCATGATTTTGTTCTTGCTATGTATTCTGTATCTTTAAAAGTTCCTACTTCCAATGGAAAAATAACAGATCAAATTGTTATGAATCGATTTGTTTATCCTTATTTGGAAGCAGCTTTACAATTTTACGGCATTGCAAATACCATTGTGTTTTCTCCAACTCAAGATGGCGATGTTAACATCTTTAGCGTTCAGAACAGAGAATGGAGATATCCTAATTCAAATGGAGATATTGTTGTTTACAACAATCCACTTGAATTTCAAAATGCTCATCGCATAGATAGCACGGTTGTATTTACAACTCCAGAACCACCAGTCAGACAATTTACTACATCTAAATATTAATAAATAAGGAAAGGAGTGCTTGTGAGCACTACTACATTACACACAAATATAAATCCAATGGACGAGATGCTTAATAATATTCGTAATATTATTTTATCTCAACCTATTCAATCAGATTACATTCCATATGTTGAACAAAGAAATTCTGTTTCTTATAAACTTGGAAAGTATACCCGCAAAACTGTATCTTATTTTAAAAGATCAGAAACAAAAACTTCTGTGTTAATTGCAACATGGGCTGTAGAAAGCTTAGCATATGCTCTTACATTCCTTGTATTGCTAACATCAGGAGCTTTTATCACTGCGGCTCTTTGGACTGCTCTTTACGGTTATATAACATACGCATTCTTTGCTATGTTGCGTGACGCAGCAATTGCAAATGTAATTTTTACAAAAAAATAATTATATAACAATGAACTATTCTCAAATTAAATCATATGTTTCTAATCCAGAACAAGAGATTCTGTCTATTAAAACTTCATTTGAAGAGCATGTATCTTTAGCTGGCAAAGAAACTTATCGCCCAAGAGTTATGTTTTATAACTTTTTTGGCGAAAAACTTTTTGGTATAGTCTCTAGACCATACGTTGATCAAACTGATTATATCAGTTCTATTGCAGAAATGATGTATGCTTACGCAGCTTTATCCGCATCTTCTTCTATAATAGTTTTGGATAGTAATATCACCAAAAATGGAAATGTAATTGGCAATTGTTTAAACTCATATTTAATTTCTTCTGATAAGGCTCATGCAATTACTATTCCCTATGAGCACCTTCCAGATAATAAAGTTACATGGAAGTTATCTGAAGAAGTTATTAAAGAAGTTGATATGAGTACGAATTCAGGTATGCCTTCGGAAATGCTAGAGTTATCATATGCTTTTTCCCATATTGATGAACCTCCATTTTCAATGTCTGAATTATTATCTTATTATACTTCTATGGGTTTTGTATTCAAAGCTTTTAGAAAACTTAATTATACATACATAGATTACACAGAAAATAACACATAAATTATGTCTTACTTAAACTCCCCAGAAGAAAAACAAAATCTTTATTGTTCAATTAAAGATAAAACTGTTATAGTTTATACTAAAACAGAACCAATAACTGACGAACAGTTAGAAGAAATGATGGTAGACTCTCTACCATATGGATATATAGAACCTTTTATTTAAGGAAAACATGACTATAACATTACGACCTTACCAAACAGAAGCATTAGATTCTATTGTAAATTATCTTGAAAAGGGAATTAATCGACAATTAGTAGTGCTTCCAACAGGATCAGGTAAAACTGTAATATTTAGTCATATTCCTCAAGTTATATCCAATAGTTTACCAATGTTAGTTTTAGCTCATCGTGGTGAACTATTAATTCAAGCAAAGGATAAGATTTTAAAATCTAATCCTGGTCTTGATGTACAAACAGAAAAAGCAGAAGACACTGCAGAGCTTGATGGCGATGTAGTTGTGGCTTCTGTTCCTACTTTAGGAAGAGCAGATTCTAAAAGATTATCTAGATTTTCTAAAGATTATTTTAAAACTATAATTGTTGATGAGGCGCATCATTCTGCCGCTGAATCATATAGAAGAATTCTTGATTATTTTACACCAAATTTATTGCTTGGTGTAACTGCAACTCCTCAAAGATCTGATTCTGTTCGTCTTACAGATGTATTTGATGAAATTGTATATTATAAAAATATAATTGATCTTATTCAAGACGGTTATCTTTGTAGGCTAGTAGGGTACAGAATTAAAACCGATACCGACATATCAGAAGTGGAGACATCCCATGGCGACTACATGGCTTCGCAATTGGAAGATACAATCAATACTCCTGCTCGCAATGCTATTGTTGTTAAATCTTATTTGGAGTTTGCTCCGAACAAAAAGACAATCGTATTCGCATCAGGAGTGGCCCATGCCAGAGACCTGGCCACATCCTTTGCGCAAAAGCAAATACCTGTACGAATAGTATTGGGTGATACACCAGATGAAGAAAGAAGAGAAATTTTTTCTAAATTTTCATCTGGTGAAATTAAAGTAATTGTTAACGTAGGTGTACTGACCGAAGGATTCGATGAGCCCTCTGTCGAATCAATTATCTTAGCTAGGCCTACTAGATCATCTTTACTTTATACTCAAATAGTAGGACGTGGTACACGTTTATTTGAAGGCAAAGAACACTGCATTATCATAGATATTGCTGACATGACTAAAGGTAAAAAACCTCTTGGTTTACCAACTCTTTTGGGCATGCCGGCAGATTTCGATTTGCAGGGTAGTGATTTATTGGACATTGCTGAAAAATACAAAGAACTTGAAGCTTACTGTCCAGGAGAAGCGGTACGTGTACTTTCTCCTGATGACATAGATTTAGCATATAAGCGTATTGATCTCTTCATGCCGCCTCCACCTAATGAATTCATTATGCAGTATTCAAGTTTTGTTTGGGCTGAAATTGCAGAAGGCGAATATCATCTTGGATTGAATAACAATGAATCATTAAAGATATTTACTGATACTCTTGGTAGAATAGCTGTAGCTCATATTCAAAAGACTACTGTTGGTAACCCCCCGACAGTAGACATTTTGGGCTATCCAGCTGATATTAGAGAAGCATTTGCGCGAAGTGACAGATGGGTGATGAACAATCGTTCACACTCGGTAAACCTTATCGACAATACTGCTGCTTGGAGAACTGATTATCCAACCAAAAAACAAATTGACAAACTTAAACGTATCGGCGTACCGGTTACAGCAGACATGACTAAAGGAACAGCAAGTAATATTATTTCTAAATATTATGAAGCTAATCCAAAACCAAAATGGCTTGAAAACAAAATAGCTTATAGCAAAAAATGGAATTAAAAAAATGACCAAAATATTTGCTAAACATCCAACAATTCAACCTGAAAATTATCAAAAAAGTAAAGAGTCAAAAGATTTACGAGTTAAATCTTTGTTTCTTCCTTTTTCTAATTTAATGTATCCAGAATTAATTTTTGATCTTTCTTCTAATATAAAACGAAAAGTATTTTATAATTCAGAAGATATTTATTTACTTCCATTACATCCTTATTATCACATTTATATTGATAGATCTTTACAATACGATTTAAAAAATGTTAATTCCGTAGCTACTCATATTTATCGTCAGTCTATTTGTTCTTTTATTGGTAAAAACACTATTGATACAGTACATGGAGATGTATTATTTTTTGGTTCTCTTGATATAGAAACAAAAGAAAATGATAATATCGATTATTCTGTTCCATACGAAATCGTAGAACAGATAGCTAGATATTATGATTTTAATATTTTTCCATTTAGTTAAAATAAAAAAATAGGATTCGTCAGAATTCCTATAAAGGAGACACTTGTGTCACTAAGTATAATGATAAATCAAACACCAGAAGATATTAAAATGATATCTTCTATAAAAAATTACTTGCTTCATTTTGATCAAATATTTTATCAACAAAATAAATATTCTTATCAAGATAATAAATTAAATCAAGTTCCATTGGAAGATATTATTAAATGGTTAAATAATATATTATTAGTTCTTGATGATCCAGAATTTGGCCAAGAAGAACTTTATAATTCACTTGAATTACTAAGTTAATATCTGCCCAGGTGGCGGAATTGGTAGACGCAAGGGGCTTAAACCCCCTCGGTTAGAAATAACCGTACGGGTTCAATTCCCGTCTTGGGCACATTAAAAAGAAAGTTAAATCATGCGCGATTTGCCAGTAAATAAGAATATATCATACAATATTCCTTGGATGGACAAAGCCTCCTGCAAGGGGCTTACACATATATTCTTTGGCAAATATGCTGAAAGACCGCAAGCCACAGCAAAAAGAGAGGCTAGAGCCAAATCTATCTGTAGCCAATGCCCTGTTTTCAAACAGTGTCGTCAATATGCTAGAGATAATATGGAACTTGGTTATTGGGCTGGAGAAAACGAGTATGATAGATATTTATCTGTTCCTCCAGAAAAAATTCCAAGCGTATACTCTAGAGCTGTAAAAAATTATTCTAACAGATTAAAATCAATTAAAAAGGATAAACATGAACAAGCTACCCAAACCCACCAAGACACAAGTAAATAATGTAAAGCATAATCTTGCGCAGGTCATTTATGATCGTCGCACATCACTTGGTGTAACTCAAGAATCTTTGGCCAATAACATTGGTGTAGATCGTAAAACAATCAATCGCATAGAAAACGAACATTTTTCACCCAATCTTGATACATTAGTACGTATCTTTACCGCTTTAGATATTAAATCAAATTCTGTATTTAAAACAAAATAAATGTTAATAGGGGATCCGTTAGCGTATAGCTCGGCTTAAACGACACTGTGGTGTGCCCTATTACATTGGCGAGTAGCTCAGTTGGCAGAGCAAGGGACTGTTAATCCCTGGGTCGTAGGTTCGAACCCTACCTCGCCAGCTATGACAAAAAAAACAACTCAAATGATAGATGATGCAATAAAATTAATTTCTGACAGAGAATTACTTTCTGCTTCAGAAATGACAGATATCTTATTAGATATAAGGCTTCAGATTTTATTGGATGAAGAACTTGTTAGATCTGATCAATGAATACTTTATTAAAAAAATGTTCATCTCTTACAAGCAATAAAATTCCTTGTAAGCGTATAGCTTTAAGGTTTAGTTTTTATTGCAGAGCTCATGAACAACTACATAAGAGAAAGCAAAATTAATGATTTCTTCTGTATTGAATCCTGCTTTTTATGAAGCAGATTTTAGACCAATCATTGGTACATTATTAGTTATGATTATTTCAATAGCTATTGTACTTATTAAGTATTGGGATTATTTTAAAAATGATTTTGATAGTGATTGGGAATTATAATAATATAATATAACATAAGGAGTAATATGAGAAAGGCTATTTCCTGGATTGTTTCCGCATCTTTGATCGGAACTTTATTTTTTATAAACAATCCTCAGGCTAGTGCTAAAACATCAATTGACGTAATGCAAGCTACTGGTCCAGTACAATTTAAATTAAATTTAACTAAAGCTATTCCTTATATCTCTGCAAACATTCCTTATGATTCAGGCTATAAAGGTAAAGACACCTATGTAGTGGTTATTGATTCTGGTGTTCAATCTAATCATCCATTTCTTGCCGGCAAAGTTGCTCTTGAGGCATGCTTTGCCCCAACTTGTCCTAATGGCACATCTAAACAGATTGGAGCAGGATCTGCCAAACCAGTTCATTGGCATGGTACTCATGTAGCTGGAATTGTTGCTGGTTCAAATTCAAATATGCATGGTGTTGCACCAGAAGCAAAAATTATTGCTATTAATATTTTTAATATTTATGGTTCAACATATGATACTCATATCGTTGATGCACTTACTTGGGTTGATTCAATATCTTCTGAATATAATATTGCAGCGGTTAATATGTCTTTGGGTACTTCTCAAGTATTTAAAACATCCTGCAATAATTATATTCCAGCACTTACATCTATTATTTCTACACTTAAATCAAAAAATATTGCTACAGTTGTTTCTGCCGGAAACGGTTATGCGTATGGCATGAGTTCTCCTGCATGTATTACTGATACAGTCAGTGTAGCAGCAGCTTATCCAGACAGAGATTTTGTTACTGATTTTTCTAATGTTCATGAGGATACAGATCTTTCTGCACCTGGTAGTGCAATATACTCTTCTGATTCATTCTCAAGCTATCGTGTAGCTTCAGGTACATCTATGGCCGCACCCATGGTTGCTGGATCTTACGCAGTTTATAGATCTAAATTTGGTATTCAATCAGTTGATAAAGTTACTTCTGACTTTAGAACTACTGGCATTAATGCCAAAGACAATTATACTGGTATTATTACTAAGAGAATAGATTTTAAATCTTTGTTTAACAATGATTTACCTTCTCCCACCACAACAATTCCATCTACTACAACAACAACTTTACCCGGGGCAACCACTACAACCACCACTACTCCACCTCCTACGGATGAAGAAGTTGAGTTTGGTTTGTCAATTCCTTATATCGTATCTTTAAAGAAGTATAAACCTAATACATCTTATATGTATTTGGATTTTGTTTATAGATATAACCAAACTAGATTATCTTCTTTTATTTTAGAATGTAGATATACAGGTTTACCAACTTCTACCAAAACAATTTCGGATCGTAATCGAAATTATAATAATTATTTTATTAAAATTTCTACTGTTTCTATTCGCTCATGCAGAATGGCTGCAGTAGCTTACGATGGCACAATTGGCCAATATAGTACATTTGTTTTAGTTAAATAATTTTAACAAAAAACAATGATCTTGTTGCGCTTTTAGCTCAGCTGGTAGAGCACCGGACTTTTAATCCGTTGGTCCCGAGTTCGATCCTCGGAGGGCGCACCAGACTAGAAATAATAACATACAGTGATATGTCTTTCTAGCTTTTTTGTCGTATAACAAAATTAGGAGAAAACATGCCACCATTTAATAAAAAACAAAAAAGAGTAGAAGACAAACGTTCTCCTGAAGAAATAGCTATAGATTCGGCTAGAACTTCTTCTTATAATTTGTGTACTCCAATGTATAAAGCTGAACATATTCGTTTACGCAATCCTATTACTGGTTTAGATAGATTGTATTCTGTTGACGATCCAGCTTTCTATGAAGCTTTTTATCAGCTTTCTCAATTGGGGCTTAAGGATAAATTGATGCTTGAAATTGAAACCTTTACCGCAAATATTGATCCTGACTGGCAGTCTGTTTATGCCGCTTTGCAAGGTTATTTTAAAGCTAAAGAAATTGACAATGCATAATTTAAAACAAGAAGTTATTAAAAATATAGATAACGCAAATTTTAGAAAACAATCTTTATTGACTAAAGATCCAGATAATATTTCTTCTATTCGTTATTGGGATGGTTATATCACTGCATTAGAATCTATTGTCAGTGTACTTCCAGATGATGAATATGAAGATTTAATTGATGAAAGTAAGAATTTACAATATGAAGATTAATACTATAAAACCAGGTAGTTCTACTATACTTATATTAAACTATCTTGGTATGAGAAAAAGAAATAAACATCAATGGACTACTTTTAAGGCCATCGCAGATTTTTTTCCTCACAAGTTTACAAGTAACACAAAAAAAACTGGCAATCTTTCTAATTCACTTATTCGTTTAGTTGATTCTAATTTTATTGTTAAGAAAAAAATAAACAATATAGATCATTATTCTATTACACCTTTAGGTTCTGTGGTTCCTTTTAAAGTTGCTTCTAACGCAAAAAAGAAAGCAAAGGGTGTTGTTAATGAATGACTTACAATTACAAATAGAAAATCTTAAAAATAAATTTGTTCAGGATTGGCCAAAAATAATTGATGTTGACGAAGGTTGGTATCAAATTGTTATTGATTGTGATAAAGAACTTTCTGAAGTAGATCCTGATTATCAAATATATCAAATCAAAGAAAAATTTGCTACTCTTCGTTATTATCATAAAATTTCTCAACCTTTTGAAGAAAAAACTTATTTGAAAATGACATCTATAGTAAATAAATACGAAAATTTGTCAGCGTGTATTTGCGAAGCTACTGGTCTTCCTGGTTTACTTATGAAGTCTTCAACTGGTTATTATAAAACTTTAAATCCTCAATGGACTTCTACATCTGAAGTTTATAGTAAATATACCATAGTTAAGCACAGTCCTTATATACCTTCAAATGATACTTTGCCTTGGCAGCATTTTTACGACTAGGATTATATTTAACATGAATACTGTTCCGTGTGGAGATTTTTATTCTTCAAAAGATTGGTATGGACTCGCTCAAAATTGGAAAAAAACAGCAGAAGCTTTAGCAATAGCTCTTGGCAAAATTGAGTACGCTGAAACAGTTTATGAGGACATTAGCAATGGTTTATCTGATAGAGTTCGCGAAAGAATAGCTATTAATAAAAGTACTCAAGACAAATCTGATTCTATTCATGATTATGTAGAATTAATTTCTAAAGAAGCTTTAATGGCAGAACAAAATAAAGATTTAGCAGAAGCTGATGGTACTAGTGATTATTATTACTGGCAAGGTTATATCGAAGCATTAGATTGTGCTATTGATCTAGTTCCTAGTTATAATGATTCTTTACAAACTGAATTTTTAAATGATGTTCAAGAAGGTTAATCAAATGCAATAAGGCAATAAAATTTGAGGGCCGTTAGCTCAGCGGTCAGAGCAGGGCACTCATAATGCCTTGGCCGTAGGTTCGATCCCTACACGGCCCACTATAAGGAAGTGATATGAGAAAAATATTAGCATTCGTTGTTTTTGTTTGTTCATTGTTTTTTCCAAACAAAGTTGAAGCTGCTTATTCGTGTTCTT
>Ga0172372_10011623_pt1 | contig 11168 bp, 10 predicted proteins | sample LakKiv5m_2_FD_114544 | JGI IMG/M metagenome (GOLD analysis project Ga0172372, IMG submission 114544) | Freshwater microbial communities from Kabuno Bay, South-Kivu, Congo - kab_092012_9.5m | ecosystem: Environmental > Aquatic > Freshwater > Lake | place: Democratic Republic of the Congo... | reverse complement strand
TGATCTGCTCGCCGACGTGGGGGTTCTTGATGTCCAGGTTGCCTTGATGGACCATGACGGAATTGAGGACCCGCCGGTCACCATCAGATATCGGAAAGTTCCTAATGTTATCGGTCCCACTGGGGACAAAATGGCAGCGTTAGTCACGCACCTTTCTTAAATGCCAAAAAACTTCCCTACAGGGTTCCAATAATGGATATTGTCTCAGCGGGTGTGACAATCCGAATGCCTTGATAATACCCGCCAAGGCTAAGCAAATGTTTGTCGCCCGAGACTATCAGTTCCGCCTGTGCCGCTATTGCGCAAGCGAGAACTTGATCATCGTCCGGGTCTTGCTCGATGACTCTTGGAACGCGGGATGGCACGACAAGGTGGGCGATGCGCTGCAAATCAGACACGATGCCTTGCGCTGACAATCCGACTCGCGACAGGTGCTGGGTGAACTTTTCGCGTGACAGCACATCCACCCATTCTTCCAGCAGCGCGGGGCTGGTGTACCATTCAAACTCCTGCTGCCTTACCGCAGTGAGCAGGCGGCGAGGCGGGCCGTTTGCCGAAATCACGCCGGATACCAAGGTATTGGTATCGAGCACAACCCGCATGGTCAGGTACGCAAGGCCGAGCGTGCTTGCCGTGAGAGTTGAATCTCGGCTTCGATCTCTTCATCTGACAGGTGCGGCAAATTTAAAGCATCCAGTTTCGCCAGCGACTCGCCGAGCCGTTGACCGGCGGCGGCCCGGCTTTCGCGCAGCGCCAAAAATTCCACAAAGTCCTCCACTTCCGCCAAGCGCTGCGCGGTAAGACTTTGCAACTTTTCAATCAATGTCGACGTGATGGCAGTCATTCCACCCTCTCTTGGGTTGTGTGCCCGAGGATGTTCGGCATTTTAAGCCGCTTCCAATTCAATATGCACCCGCCGACCAATCGCCGTTGCAATTTTCACCAGCGCATCCAGCGAAAAACGCGTGAAAATGAGGCAAGTGCGTCATCAGGTAGCGGGCGACAAGGCCGGTTGATGGGGATCGGATAAGCGTCGATGTCACGGGGACACGGCCAGGCTCGACGGACACCTCAGGCGGCTTAAGGCCAAATCCGGGATGTTGGCTTCTGCGTCAGCCACACCGATTCTCGGTCCAGCTTGAGAAGCGTGGGTACGCCAGCGCCCATGCTCGGACCTCGGATACGAGGAGTCCATCATCTATCCTCGAGGCCGTGCCAGATCTTCAAGATCACAAGGTCATCGCCATCGAGACGATAGCGAATGACATAGCCACGATTGCCGAAGGGCACGAAAAGTTCGCGGTCTTGCCGCCCCTCAATCCGCGTGCCGATCCCGGGGTGTGACAGCACGCGGTTTGCCGCCTGCTTCAAGGTCATGGCCGCCCGCTGGGCGGCTTTGGTGTGATGGGGTTCGATAAAGGCGCGCAGCCTTCTGATGTCGGCCAGGGCTGTGGATGACCATTTCAGGGTCAGGCGTCCGACGACGGGCATGGGCTCTCCTGATACGTCCCCCATGTATCGAGCCATGCCATCACTTTTTCATGGCTGACGGCCTGACCGGTGCGCTGGTATTCCTCCCACGCCGCATCGGCCTCGCGGTTGCGCGATTCAATCATCTCTTCCTCGTCGAGATATTTGCGTATCGCCTCACGCATCAACCAGTGCGCGGAACGCTGCCTGGCCGCGCCCAGCTTTTTCAAACGGTCACGGGTTTCCTCATCCAGCTTCACCCCGACTGTCGTGGTCATGCCATGCCCTCTGATGGTTGCAACTAACACAACCAGTCTATACCAAAAGCAATTTTCCAAGGCAAAGAATACGACCGCGACTCAGTTCCCCCCCGCACACCCAACAGTCCGGCTATTGGCTCCTGCGTCAGCCACACGGTTTCCCGGTCCAGCTTGACCCGCAGTTGGGTCTGCCCCTCTCGGTTTCATAAATGACGATGTCGCTCGTGCTCATGATGTCCTCTCCAATGCCGCCGCCAACTCGCGCTTGAGCGCGGCGCGGGTTTGGGCCACCTCGTCCATGATCCGCTGGTATTGGGCCAGCAGTTCATCGGGGTCGTGGCTGACCTGCTCGCCGACATGGGGGTTCTTGATGTCGAGGTTGTAGTTGCGGGCGACGATGTCGGCGACCGGCACTTTCCAGGCCTGTTCGGTCTGGACACGGGCCTTGAAGCCATCGGCCTCGTCGCCCCACCAGGCGATCTCGGTCTCGAACTCCTCGAAACGCATGGGCTTGGTCTTGTTGTAGCTCTTCACCCCTTCGGGATAGGGGTGCTCGTAGTACCAGACGTGCTCGGTCGGTTGGCCCTTGGTGAAGAACAGCAGATTGGTCTTGATGCCGGTGTAGGGGTTGAACACGCCGTTGGGCAGGCGGACCACGGTATGGAGGTTGCACTCTTCGAGCAGGGACTGCTTGAGGCGGGTCTTCATGCCTTCGCCAAACAGAAAGCCGTCCGGCAGCACCACCGCGGCGCGGCCGCCGTCCTTGAGGAGCTTGATGATGAGCGCCATGAACAAGTCGGCCGTTTCACGGGTGCGCAGGTGGGCGGGAAAGTTGTTTTCGATGCCGTCTTCCTCCATGCCGCCGAATGGCGGATTGGTGACGATGACGGGGACCCGGTCGGCATTGCCGTAGTCCTTATAGGGTCTGGACAGGGTGTTGTCGTGCTTGATGTGGGTGGGTGTGTCGATGCCGTGCAGGATCAGGTTGGTGACGGCCAGCATGTGCGGCAGGGCTTTCTTCTCAACACCGCGAATGGAGGCGACGAGGGTGTCTTCATCCTGGCGGGTTTTGACGTAGCGTTCGCGCTTGTGGTCGATGGCGCAGGTCAGGAAGCCGGCCGTGCCGCAGGCGGGATCGAGGACGACTTCATCCAGCTTGGGATCGACTCTGTTGATGATGAAGCGGGTGACGGCACGCGGGGTGTAGAACTCGCCCGCGTTGCCGGCGCTTTGGAGGTCGCGGAGGATCTGTTCGTAGATGGCGCCAAAGGTGTGGCGGTCGCCGGTGTTGTTGAAGTCGATTTCGCCGATCTTGTTGATGACCTGGCGCATCAATGTGCCGGACTTCATGTAGTTGTAGGCATCCTCGAACACGTTGCGCACCACGCGGGCGCGGGCGCCGCCCGGGCCGTGGGTAGCCAACCCGTCCTTGAGGTAGGGGAAGAGCTGGTTGTTGACGAAGTCGGCAAGGGCATCGCCGGTGCTGCCTTCAGGGTCGGCGGCCCAGTTGCGCCAGCGCAGTCGCTCGGGGAGCGGTGACTGGTAGCCGTCTTCCAGCAATTCCAGTTCGGCTTCGCGATCGTCGAAGATTTTGAGAAAGAACATCCAGACGAGTTGGCTGATGCGCTGGGCGTCGCCATCGACGCCGACATCCTTGCGCATGATGTCCTGGATGGATTTGATGATGCCGGAGACGTTGCTCATGCGGTCCTTTCCTGTCGGTACAGTTCCTGTTCGAGCGCCTGGATGGCATCCTCGTAGCGGGCCTTGCCGCCAAAGATGCGGTTGATGATTTCCACGGGGGTGCCCATGGCTGTGAAGGGGTCCAGACGCAACACCTTGGCGCTCTCCAGGGTCTCCAGGCCCTCGTCGGCATATTTGTCGAGCAGGGCGTCGAGCACGGCCCGGGCTTGTTCGCCGTATTGGGTGAAGTAGTCCCGCTTTTTGACCTTCTCGGCCCGTTCCCGGCGCGTCAGCGGCGGCTGGCCCCAGGCGACGTGACAGATGAGATCGAAATCGCCGAACTCCTTGCCGACCTCGGCGGCGAGGTTGTCCAGGATGATGCCGTGCTCCTCCAGTTCTTCGATGATGGCCTGTTTCTTTTGGGCGGCGTTCCAGCGGGTCAGGAATTCGTCCAGCGAGGCGTATTCGGATTGAATTTGTTTGCGGCTGAAGTCCTTGTAGGACTCGGTGATCAGATTGCCGTCCGGGCCGAGGTATTCGACCCGCTCGGCAAGGATGCGGACCGTGACGCCGCTGACGTGGATTTTGTAAGCGCCCGGCGCCTCCCCGGTTTCGCCTTCCTCGTCTTCGTCGCCGGTTTCCGGGTCGGGCGGCACGGGGCTCTCGCCGGACCCGGGCTCGTAGATCACCACGGGCTCGCCGTCGAACTCGGGATCGCTGAACAGTTCGTCGATGCGGGCGCCGCGGCCGATGATCTGCTTGAACAGGGTCATCGAGGTGATGGTCTTGTCCAGCACGATGAGCTTGCAGGTCTTGGCGTCGACGCCGGTGGTGAGCAGATCGGACGTCGTGACAATGACCGGGAAAACGCTCTCCGGGTCGATGAAGTTGTCGAGTTCGGCCTTGCCGTCCACGCTGTCGCCCGTGATGCGCATGACATAGCGGGGATTGTCGCGGGCAAGCTGGCCGGCGGCGTTGACGATGGCGGCACGCATGCGCTCGGCATGATCGATGTCTTCGCAGAAGATGATGGTCTTGGCGTAGGGATCGGTAGCCAGCAGGAATTGCATGACGCGCTCGGCCACCAGCTTCGTCCGCTGATTGAGGACGAGGATGCGGTCCATGTCTCGCTGGTTATAGACACGCCGCTCGATGGCCTGGCCCAAATCATCTTCCATGCCCGGCGGGGGCGTCCAGCCCTGAACGTCCTTGTCGATGTCGATACGCACCACCTTGTAGGGCGCGAGAAATCCATCCTCGATGCCCTGCTTCAGGCTGTAGGTGTAGACCGGCGGGCCGAAATAGCTGCTGTTGGAGACGTAGCGCGTCTCCTTGGGCGTGGCGGTCAGGCCAAGCTGGATGGCGCCAGAGAAATAGTCGAGGATTTCGCGCCAGGCCGCGTCCTCGGCGGCGCTGCCCCGGTGACATTCATCGATGACGATGAGGTCGAAGAAGTCGGGCGAGACGCGCTTGAAGATTTTGTCCGCCTCCTGTGGGCCGGTGATAGCCTGATAGAGTCCGAGGTGAATTTCGTAGGCGGGGTCGATCCTGCGTTGTCCGATCTTGGTCATGACCGGACCAAAGGGTTTGAAGTCGTTGACCAGGGTCTGATCGACCAGAATGTTGCGATCCGCCAGAAAGAGCACGCGCTTGACCCTGCCCGCTTTCCAGAGCCGCCAGATGATCTGGAAGGTGGTGTAGGTCTTGCCGGTGCCCGTGGCCATGACCAGCAAGATACGGAGGGCGCCCCGGGCGACAGCTTCGATGGTGGCGTTGATCGCCTCGATTTGATAGTAACGGGGCTCCTTGCCGGAAGGGTCATCGTAATAGGGCTGGGTCACCCAGGGCTCGGCCGCGTCGCTGATGTCGCGATGGCGCTTGTAGAGTTGCCATAGCTCCGCTGGAGTGGGGAAGGCATCGAGGGGAATCAGCGTCTCGATCAGTTCGCCCTCAAGCGCCGCTTGGTTGTGGAAGGCAAAGGCATCGCCGTTCGAACTGAATGCGCTGGGCACGTCCAGGATCAGCGCGTAAAACAGCGCCTGCTGCAACCCGTGACTGACGCCGTGGGTGTTGTCCTTGGCCTCGATGATGGCGATGGGGATGCCCTGTACCCAATAGAGCACGTAATCGGCGAACTTCTTCTTTTTCTTGTTGCGCGAGGACAGGTTGCCGCGCACGACGACAGGGCCGGGCGTCAGCGTCACCTCACGCCGTATCTGCTGTAGCGGGTCCCAGCCGGCCTGCTTGAGGGCTGGACTGATGAATATGGATAAACGAGCAGGTAAAGATACATCAACTCCCTCTCCCACCGGGAGAGGGCTGGGGTGAGGGGGGTTTCAAATGAACCTTTACCAGCTCATCCATCCATAGATCGCAGATGTCGGTCTCGCTAAGCTTCTTCTTTTCCGTGATGTCCATCGGTGACTCCTGCCGGTTAAAGGGATGGGACTGACTGGGGGCGGTTCGGCTCGCGCCATGGATCAATCTTGAAGTATGGTATGCGGCTTCAATAGAAAGCTGGGAGTGGGGACTGCCGACCCTTGGTCCGGTAAAGTCCCATACAAGCGGCGCCCATTCAAGCCATCATCCACGCAACCACAACCCCTTGGAAGCCTGGATGTAGCAACGCGGAATCCGGTGTGTTTAGGCGTCGAATATCCGTATTTCGCCACGCTGCATGGTATCTACTTGCTGACGGACCTGCCGCGCAATAAGTGAGCAAGCAAGCTGGCGGAGGGGCGCTAACCCGGCGGCGCTCAAGCCTTGCGCATCACACGTAGATCTTTCAGTAATCGGTATAGGGTCAGCGGCTCGCCGGGGAACGGCTCAAACCCGAGATGAGCATAGAAGGATTGCGCGGCCTGGTCCTTGGCATGCACCAGGAAAGCGCGCACGCCGACGATATCCGCCACCTGTAACGTGCGGCGCAGGGCATCGGCCACCAGGGCGGCGCCCAAACCGCGGCCTTGCCAACGCTGGTCCACCGCCAATCGCGCCAGCAACAGGACGGGGACCGGATGCCGTGGCAGCCCCTTGGCCAGCCGCTCCGGCGCATCGTCATAGGCTACCTCACCGACGACCAGGGTGTGATAGCCAACGACGACCTGACCAACGGTCGCCACATAGGTCTGTGAGCCATGCGCGCGCTGACCCGCCAAGGCATGTCGTCGGATAAAGGTGTTGAGCGCCACCTGTCCGCAATCAAACTCAGACGAATCATGCTCGCTCGACAGCTTGGCCATGGACGGCCTGGCCGATACCGACATGCCGCTGGCTTAATCGAGGAGGGTGGGGTCATTCAATAGCCGCGCCAGGCGGGGGTGTTCTCGCGGCGGGGCATCCAGGGCCGCCATGAAAACGGCCCACTGCTCAGCGTTCAGCGCCAGGCGTGAGCGCTCTGCCAGCACGGCGCTGGCAGAGTCCAGGGCGCTGTCCAACACGAACTGGCTGAGTGTGGTATGCCGCTGCCGGGCGGCTTGCTGCAATATCCGCTTGGCCTCTGGCGTCAGACGGATATCCAGTTTTTCGGAGCGCGGGAGTGGTGAGGGCATCGTCTTTTCCTTCGAAATCAGATTCCTAATCATGACAGCTTGTCATGACATTGGCCAGACAACCGGGTGAGGCGCCAAGTTATAAGCACCTGCTTGCTGCTCCAGCCGGCCTCAAAACAACCACATCACCCCCCATCGCAATCCCACCCGCCACGGCCGCGCCTCCAGTGGCGGTGATGCCCGTGCTTCGCCACTCTCGCCCCAGTCCTGGATGACGATCTCGCCTCGAATCGCCATCAGCCGCCGGTAAGCGGTCAGGTCGAAGGGCCGGCGTAGCGCAAGCAGATTTGATCGCCGCTCCAAATCCCTAAAGCGTCCGGCGAATCGGCGATCACTCAGGAAGGCGCATTGGGGCGAGGCCGGTTTTCCAGCCGTTGCAGCAACTCCTTCATCTGTTCGATATCCAGCGGCTTGGCCAGGAAACCATCCATACCCGCGGCTGTGGCAGCCTCGCGTTCCTGGGCCAGCACGCCCGCCGTCAGCGCGATCACCGGCAGGTGAGCGAGCCGCGCGTCATGGCGAATCTGGCGGGTCGCCGCCAGTCCATCCACGACGGGCATCTGCACATCCATAAAGACGACATCGAAGGCATTCGGCGCGGCCCGCAGGAGGTCCAGCGCCTGCTGACCGTCACTGGCCTGGGTGCTCTCGATGCCTTCTCGTTTGAGGATGCGCGCCATCAGTTGCCGGTTGATCGAGTTGTCGTCCACCACCAACGCCTTGCGAGGAGCGTAGCGGCTGGTGACGTCCGTTGTCGCGACGGGGACGAACAAGTTGTCCTCGGCGGGTTCGACTAGCGTGTCGAGTTCGCGGGCAAAAGGGAGTTCAAACCAGAACCGACTGCCCCGGCCCTCGACACTGCTGGCATTGATCAGGCCGCCCATCATTTCGATCAGACGCTTGCTGATGGTGAGACCGAGGCCCGTGCCACCGAAGCGGCGCGTGATGGAGGCATCCGCCTGGGTGAAGGGTGTGAACAGGCGATCCAGGGTTTCCTGGCTCATGCCGATGCCGGTGTCCTCGATCTCGAAGCGCAGCCGGACCTGCGCGGGGTCTATGGTCACGAGCCCGATACGGATCGTAACGCCGCCCTGTTTGGTGAACTTCAGGGCGTTGCCGACCAGGTTGAACAGCACCTGCTCCAGTCGCATGGCATCGCCCAGGAGATGCCCCTCGATCACGGGCAGGGGTTCCAGTGTCAAGGCAATGCCCTTGTCGCGTGCCATCACGGACAGAATCTTGACGACATTGCCGAGTTTGCGCGAGAGTTCGAACGGCTGGGTTTCGATGTGCAATTGGCCCGCCTCGATCTTGGAAAAGTCCAGGATGTCGTTGATCACGCTGAGCAGGGAGCGGCCGGCCGAACGAATGTTGCTTACCATCTCGGCCTGGTCCGGGGTCAGCGGTTCATGCGCCAGCAACTGGGCCATACCCAGCACGCCGTTCATGGGCGTGCGGATTTCATGGCTCATGTGCGCCAGAAACTGGCTCTTGGCGCGATTGGCGGCATCAGCCGCCTCGCGCGCGCGCCGCAATTCGCTTTCGTGGTGCTTGCGCTCACTGATGTCTTGCACATGCGAGATGAAATACAAGGGTTCGCCATCGTGGTCCCTGACCAAGGAGGAGGCCACCTCGCAGGTGATGACCTCACCGTCTCGGCGGTGATAGCGTTTCTCGAACCGGGATTGCTCGACCACTCCTTGTCTGGCCCGCTCCATGAAGCGCGGACTGACGTCGGCGTCCTCCGGAAGCACAAGATCATTGACGGTCATGGCTTCCAGTTCAGCCTTGCCGTAGCCGAAGATGTCGCACATCTTGGCGTTGACTCGCATCATCCGGCCCGTCATGTCCACCAGGCACATGCCGCTGTTCGCGTACTCGAAGGCCAGCCGTAGGGTGGTCTCGCTCTGGCGCAGGGCCGCCTCGATTTCCACCCGTTGACTGATGTCATGGATCTGCGCCACGAAGTATTCCGGCCGCCCGCTCGCCGCACGCACACAGGCCACGCTCATCAGGGTGGGCACCACCTGGCCATCGGGGCGGATAAAGCGTTTCTCCATGGAATAGCCGGGGATCTCGCCACTCATCACCCGGTTGAACTGAGCGACATCGGCGGCCAGGTCATCGGGGTGGGTCAACTCGGCCCAGGTCCGGGACTGCAGAGCCTCCCGGGAGTAGCCAAGTATCTGGCAAAGACGGTCGTTCACTTTCACCCAGCCTTTTTCCAGCGAGGTGATGGCCATGCCCATCAGCGACAGGTTGAAATTGCTGCTGAATAGCCGTTCCTGGTCACGGATGGCGGCATCCGCTTTCTCGCGCTCGATGATGTCCTGTTCCAGCCGCTCCAGCGCCAGTTCATGATCATATTCGAGCCGCTGGGCATTCATGATGATCTGGCTGATGGCGATCAGCAGGGCGTTGAAGGAAATCACCAGTACGGCAACGCTCACCAGCGGTGGTACTCCCGCGAAATCCCGCATCGGCCCCACGTCGCCCAGCAATAGATAACCACCGCGAAAGAGGCTCTCCGCCGTGATCAGGGCCCACAAGCCGGCCTGATACTTCTCGCTCGCACCCGCATAGGGGGGGCGGTGGGTCAGCAGTGCCCCGATCATGGCAAGGCTGAACACGAAATCGAACACCGACACCACCACGAATCGGGCATTGATGTCGGGCACCGTATAGGTGTAGTGATGAAAGACGGGGAGGTACAGCAAGGTGGCCAGGACGGCCCAACCCACGGATGGCGGAGGCTGCCCATAAAAACGCCGGGTACCGCGCAGGTATAGCAGGGGTTCAACGATCATCAGCCAGTTGGGGAGGATGATGGTGAGCCAGGGCGGCAGCGAGTCGCGCGGCAGAATGAACAGAATGGCGGCCAGGCTGCGGCAGATCGTGCCCGCCAGCCAGTCGCCGAAACCCGAATAGGTTCGGCGGGTGAGGTAGACCATCCCCAGGCTGAGGTTGGTCGCCAGGCACACCACCAGGGCCGATATGATCAGGGTTTTCAAGTCCATGGTGGACAGTTTCCGGTCAGTTGCATCGGGACGAGGGACTGGGGCCCGTGATTGGAAAAAACCCATGGGCGTGGGTCCGGATCAGGCATTCCAGCCCCGCCCCCGGACCACAAGACCCTGTGGATTGCCTGGCCGCCGTGGCGAGACTTGGTCATGGCCCTGGACGCACTTCAGTCTCTCGGATCAAGGGGTGTAAAACGAGAAGCGGACCGCGTGGGATTGAAGTCTTTGGGCCCTGCACCGGGTTGCATTGTATCCCGTTGATTGCGCACGTCATGCCTGGCGTCCGTGGGGAAGTCGCGCAAGTATTTGGGTGAGCCACCAAGAACGCGCACGGTTTTCATTGCGTGGACTATGCTGAATTGGATGGATGAAGAGAAAACCGGGGATAGTACGTCGCCTGGAAGCAGGCGACAAGACCGATTGATGAGGATTGGGCAGGCATCGATACGATGGGTTATCGACCAGACTCGACGGACAAATCGCCGTCGGGTGCGGCAGACCGGTTACCCGCGACCACGTATGATCACACTGTAACTCCGGCCACGGTTCGCGCGCTTCCTCTCGCCTGGCATGATCCGTTCTCTCCTTTTCCCTTCACCTGGAAACGACCCAGCCACATAACCAGCATCAAAATCCGCACCAAACCGGATGGTGGCAAGACTCTGGCCAGAATCCTGATCGAGCAACCCATGGAAACCGGCCGCCGCCGGGAAGAACAAACCGGGAATTAAGGTGACAGCTTGCTGAATGGCGTTATTGATCGTTGCGATCCCTTCTGTTGGGCCCATGCTTCCGAGGTTTCAGCCAGTATGCCGTAAAAAGCGTAGCGGTATACGGGATGATCGTGGCGCGGTTCCCCGGATTCCGCCAAGCTCCATCCAGGCTGGCTGTTCTGGCCAAGGCCGCGCTTGCCGAGACACTCGCGAAGATCAAGCTGTGGATGCCTCCCGAAATAAGCGGGATCGAAGCCCAACCCAGCCAGCGTTGCCCAGAATGAAGCATCGCGGAATCCGCGACTATCAGGCCACCGAAAACCTGTATTCCGCCGCGCTCCATACAGGCTTCTATGAGCCGTCTTGGAGTCAAGCCCCTGGATGAACTATTTTCTGTTCGCGATAATGGTTACCGTTGTTGTCAAGGTGTTGGCTGGGTTGCGGGAATCCATGCGCCACGCGCACTGGCCT
>Ga0172372_10011621_pt1 | contig 11169 bp, 7 predicted proteins | sample LakKiv5m_2_FD_114544 | JGI IMG/M metagenome (GOLD analysis project Ga0172372, IMG submission 114544) | Freshwater microbial communities from Kabuno Bay, South-Kivu, Congo - kab_092012_9.5m | ecosystem: Environmental > Aquatic > Freshwater > Lake | place: Democratic Republic of the Congo... | reverse complement strand
CCACCGCCAGCCAGCAATCCACCCTCCAGCTCGCTGATCAGCTCCGCCGCACCAACCTCCGTCAACTGCTCAACCAACAACTCTCGCAGCTCCGGTACCTTCGCCAGATACAGGTCCCGAAATCGATGCAGCTGAGCCTTGATGGCCGGATTCTTCAGGTCGTCCAGCAGGCAAGACAAAAGCCGAATATCCAGCTCCAGACGAATCCGAAATGCCTCCGGTCCCGAAACAGCACCGCGAGCCCTCTCGAGAAGCTTGCAGGACAAATCAAAGTCGTTGCACATCCGCGCCAGTGATGCACGAGTCTGAGTGACACTGACTTCCGCCTGCCAGCCCTCAAGCTTGCCCTCAGCCAGCAAACGGTCGTAACAACGGCAGGCCGGACGCGTTAACCCAAGCATCCCCAGACGACTGCCCAGCTCCGTCAGATCCGTCGCAACATTGTCGACGTCCACGCGAGCCAAACTGAGGGAATTGTAGGCGCCCAAATGAGCCGATCCGTCCAGCGGGAAACTCGCTCGCGGAGCCAAATGCAGTCGCTCAAATGTCACAGACTCAGGCGGATCCATGTCGCGACGACGCAGCAGGTCATGCAGCACCAGCACCGCTGCCACCAGCTGCCGACGCAGCTCCGGCAACCCGGCAGCCTCACGAGGACTGCGGCCACCCAGCACCTTCAACGGCCGATCCAGCCACAACTCAAGCCCCGCCAGCATCCCCTCACCAAGCAGCCCCCGATACTCAAACTGCGACATCCCCTCAGGACGCACATGACGCAACTCAAACAGCTCCAGCGACCGCGGATCCGATGAGATCCGATCACGACTCTCCTCGCCCTCAGCCGTCACGACCAGATCACCCAGCAGCTCACGCACAAATCGCAGCGCAGAGTCCAGCAGCTCCTCCGACGAAGTAACCTCCAGCCACGGCCCCGTGACGTCGGCTTTCGACGCAGCTTCAGCATCCACCACGTCATAAACATCCAGATCGCCCAGAGATTCCTGCAGCGCACTCAGACCCGCTGATCCCTTCGCCTCCTGCAGCAAAACTACCTCGGCCACATGATCCGTGCCCGGAAAATGTTGATGGTCCTCGTGATCATGCGACGGCAAAAATCGCACATTCTTCGCATCACGCAACCGCGATACAACCTCAGACACTGCACGCACCTGCAGCTGCGCTGTCGCGATAAACAAATGGTCCGGTTCCCACAATGCGTCCAGCATCTGCGCCAAACACTCAGCGTCGATCGCCTGCTCAGGATCCGCCAGCAGCGTCGCAGCATGGTGCAGCGACGAGGCACCGTCACGATCACGACCATCCCACAACTGACACAGACCCAGGTTAAACCAGACAGCACCGTCCGTCGGCAGCTGGTCCGCCAGACGGTTGTACAAAATCGCCGCCGGCTCCCAACATCCCAGCAAACACAGCTTCCGCGCACGCTGATCCTGCAGAACCACCTCGTCACTGCCAGAAATCGGCAACAGACTCCATGTCGTCCTGCACATCGCAGGTATGCTTCGATCCCCCTCCAGCGACATCAGGCGAGACAACACGGACTGCTGCGCTTCACCACGAGCCAGACGCAGCGCCAACGCCAGATGCTCGCGACCCGCCAACAACAAACCCCGCTGCAACATATCCAGCCCAACGCGATATGCCAGAAGGGCTACCTTCTCTGGATGCTGCCGAGATGAAATCTGAAACGCCCTGTGCAGCAAACGTCGAGTTGCCTCGAAACCCTCAGTCACCAGACGCACTTCAGACATCACCACCAGCATCAGCGGATGGTCAGCATGAGTCTTCAGGAAGCTCATCCCCACACTGATCGCCTCGTCCGTGCGACCCAGCTCCAGCAAGACGCCCACCAGCTCACGAGTCACCGACTCTTTGCCCGGATACTTCGCCAGCAGCGTCCGCAGCAAACTCAATGCCGCCTCGGGCTGGTTTTCACGCAGAGTACTCACGCGGCTTAATTCCGGCAGCACATCCTGACAACAAAACTTCAGCTTCTTGCCACTGCCACAAACACACAATGCGTACGAATCAAGAGCCATACTGACCGATTCCCGTTTCCTGAACGTGTTTTCGAAATCACCGGCTGAACCGGTGCTGTTGCTTTGAGCCAGTAAGGAGAAATCTAGCAGAAAAGGGAATCTGGTGGCAGCCCCAGCACCCCAGGGTTCTCAGAGAAGTCAGGATTTCCGGCGGCAGATGTCAGTCGAGCACTGAATCCCAGGAGAAACCGGCCTCCAGATCTCCTCCGGCCGACTGCGACAATTCCACACCGGCAGACTCCCCCCGATTGCCGCCCGCACGCATCCGAGCATGCTCGGACCAGGGACCACGACTGTCAAAACGCAAATACTGCCGCCAATACTCCACCGCCTCGCCCTCACGGCCCAGACGATCCAGCAGCTGCGCAAAACTCAGCAAAACATCAGGATTCGATGAATGGATCGACAACGCCCGACGCAATGCAGCCTCCGCCAGCTCAAATTCCTCCAGCTCCGCCTGCAAACAACCCAGCTGCGACCACGCCTCGATAAACTCAGGAGCCCACTCGATGGCACAGTAATATCGCTCCACTGCAGCCTCCAGACGGCCACCGCGATACAACGCATCCGCCAAATGAAAATTGATGTCCGCCGGATCCGGCTGCAAACTGTCGCCACCCCCCAGACCCACCACTCCCAGACAGCGACGAAATACCGTCACCGCCTCGTCAAAATCTCCGCCCTCACTCAATCGACAACCCTCGTGAAACAACTCGTCCGCTGACCACTCACCCGAACCCCCAGCGCCAGCACCCAAATCGCCCGCCACAACACACTCAAAACCACTGTCCGAAAATTCCCCCCCCGCCGACCCCTCACCGTCAAAGTCCAGCAGCCGCTGGCCCGTCCGAGGATTCAAAACGCCCCGCTCGTCTCGCAGTAAAATCTCGTCGTCACGGACCAGCAGATTGAGCTGCGCCAAAGAACGATCAGAACCCGCCAGCACACGACTTAACTCGCCCAGACTGCGCTCAATCACCTCCGCCGAAACACCCTCCCCCAGCAGTCCGGCCAAACGCCGCGCCCCCGCAGCCTCCCGATAATCAAACCACGGAAGTCGACCCACCGTCCGCACCGGACGCAGCAATCCCAGACGCGCCCACCGCCGTATCAGTCGCACCGGAACATTCAGCATCCGACTCAGCATCGCCGGCGTATGAGCACGACGGATCTCGTCACGACGCTCGTCCAGACCAAGCATCTGCAGCCAGTCCGACTCCGCCACTATCCGAATCCCAGCACCCTCCGAAACCAGCTGCAGCGCCTGACGCAGCTTCAGCGATGCACGCCCGTCATCCTCCAGCGCCCAGCCCTCCTCGCCTATCACCAGCAAGGTCGTTCCCTGAGTCACCGAGTGCACACCGCGACCACCCGCTCGCTCCGTCAGCTCCAGCGCAGCACGATGAGTCATCGAAGCCAGAGTGCCCGTAAATGACACCACCTGACCCGACAACACCCTCGCGCCGCCCGGCACACCCAATACCGCTTCTGCTGCTGCACTCAAATTCACAATCTGACCCGCTCCACCGATCCCATCCCGCGGAATTTACATACGTCCAGGCAACGAAGATATCGTCACCGAGAACCAAAAGGTAGCATCCCCAACACGCCAGCCAACCAATCTGTCAGGCTGGTTCGTTCTCGCCCGCACAGCTTACCGCGGCCGCCAGCCACGATAAAGCCCGCTACCGTCAGGATTCAATACAAATGTCCACGTCTGCCACCGCCACCGCTGCCTCCTCGATCCAGCACTCCGACCCGCAGCTGTGGGCCGCCATCTCCAGCGAACGACTGCGACAGGTCGACGGACTCGAACTCATCGCCTCCGAAAACTACACCAGCGCCGCCGTCATGGAAGCCGCCGGCACCGTACTCACAAACAAATACGCCGAAGGCTACCCCGGACGTCGCTACTACGGCGGCTGCGAAAATGTCGACGTCGTCGAAAATCTGGCTCGGGATCGAGCCTGTCAGCTGTTCGGCGCTGAACACGCCAACGTCCAGCCACACGCCGGCTCACAAGCCAATATGGCCGTCTACATGGCCATGCTCGAACCCGGCAATACCGTCCTCGCCATGGACCTCGCCCACGGCGGACACCTGACTCACGGAATGCACCTCAATTTCAGCGGAAAACTGTACAAAACGGTGCACTACGGAGTCCGTCAGCAGGATCACCTCATCGACTTCGATCAGGTCGCCAGACTCGCACACGAACACAAACCCCGCATGATCATCGCCGGGGCCAGCGCCTACCCACGCGAAATTGATCACGCCCGCTTCGCCGAAATCGCACGCTCCGTCAATGCCCTCCTCATGGTCGATATGGCCCACTACTCAGGACTCGTCGCCGCCGGAATTCACAACAGCCCCGTTCCCGTCGCCGACTTCGTCACGTCCACCTCACACAAAACCCTCCGCGGACCACGCTCAGGCTTCGTTCTCTGCCGCAAAGAACATGCCGCCGCCGTCGATAAAGCCGTCTTCCCCGGAATTCAGGGCGGACCACTGATGCACATCGTCGCCGCCAAAGCTGTCTGCTTCGCCGAAGCCCTGCAGCCCGGCTTCCGCACATACGCCGAACAAATCGTCGACAACGCACGCACACTCGCCGATGCGCTGCGGGCAGGAGGACTCAGGCTGGTCTCCGGCGGTACCGACAACCACCTCATGATGTGTGATGTCACCGCCGTCGGACTCTCAGGAAAAATCGCTGAACACGCCCTCGATCACGCCGGCATCACCGTCAATAAAAACATGATCCCCTACGACACCCGCAAACCCATGGACCCCAGCGGGATACGCATCGGAACCGCCGCACTCACCACCCGCGGCATGAAATCCGACGAAATGAAACAAGTGGCCAGCTGGATACTGCAGGCGCTGCAGCACCACCAAAACCCCGCAAAACTCGAAAATATCCGACACGAAATCGCTCAGTTCGCACGCCACTTCCCCGTGCCCGGCATCAGCTGACACGGCCCGACACCGCCTGACAATTGTCGCAATCCGAAATCACGGCGCGGCCCACGCACAGTTTTTCCGAAATTAGGCTTCCATTTTTTGAATAATGCACCACACTTACGGACCACCGCCTACAGCGCGCGCAAACTCTGACAGGACGGGGCTGGTTGACTTTGGCTACCGAAGCCTGCAAACACGGCAGCTTCCAGTACAACCAGCCCCCTCCTGTCAGCGTTTCTTACTGAACATGCCCCGCTAAACACGCCCTCAAGCAAATGGTGTCGGCGAATTTCAAAAGAAATTTGCAAGTCGAAAAAACCGAGGTTTTCTTCGTGAAAAACCGTATTTCAGCGAACAAAAATTTTTGATTTCGCCGAAACCTCGAAAAATGTGACGAACATTCCGACTGCATTCAGTACGCCCCGCCGCAAAAAAAAACGACTCGGCCGCTGATCACAGCCGAGACGTCCTGAATGCACAAATGTCCCGCTCACGCAGCACGCCGTCACAACACCTTCGTCACACCAGGCGTCGCAATCGCATACGTCAGATCTGCGTTCGGCAATACCGGCGGCTTGTCCTCAAAACTGCGGAATGTCTCCACCGGTGAAATCACCAGAGGCGACGTCAATGCCTCTTGCCACTTCACCTCACGGCCAGAATACGTGGCCATCCGCCCCAGAATCGACGTCATGCTGCTGTACGCACCATACTCGCCCTCCGCCGGAATGTCGCCCTTCCGAATCGATGCAAACAAATCATGATGCTCCTGCTGCCAGCCGTCATGCAGGTTCTTCCGCTTGCCACCCTCCGCCTTCGGATACTCCCAAGTCAGCTTGCCCTTCGCATCAAAAATCTGCCCGTCACCAATGTTGCAAAAACCAGTGGCCCCGTGAGCATACTCGGAAACACTGTTCCAGCAGTTTCCAATGTGCCGGCACTGACTCAGCAACACAGACCGATCACCGTCGTTCTCGTAGGTAAATTCCACGAAATGATGGTCGTAAATCTCGCCGTATTCCTTGCCCGTTCGCACCTGACGACCACCCTGCCCCTGCGCCATCGTCGGATAACCACCCATCAGCCAGTTGATCACATCCAGATTGTGAATGTGCTGCTCTGTAATATGGTCGCCGCACAGCCAGTTGAAGTAGTACCAGTTTCGCATCTGATACTCCATCTCCGACTGACCCTCCTTGCGAGGACGCACCCAGACACCCTCGCCGTTCCAGTACGCTCGCGTTGCCACAATCCGGCCAATCGCCCCGTCCTGCAGACGCTTGATCGTCTCAATGTAAATCGGCTCATGACGACGCTGCAAACCCACCGCCACCGCCAGATTCTTCTTCTTCGCCGCAGCAGCCGCATCCACCACCTTCCGCACACCCGCCGGATCCACCGCAACCGGCTTCTCCATAAAGACATGCTTGCCCGCATTCACCGCAGCCTCAAAATGCAGCGGACGGAAACCCGGCGGAGTCGCCAGGATGACCAGATCCACGTCCTGCTCAAGCACCTTCCGGAACGCATCAAAACCCACAAAACGACGGTCCTCAGGCACGTCCACCTTCTCGCCGTGCTGACGAGACAATGTGTTGACAGCACTGTTGAGATTGTCCTCAAAAGCATCCGCCACCGCCACCAGCTTCGTCGGACCCGCCGTGTTCATCGCCTGGTCCGCAGCACCACGGCCACGACCACCGCAGCCAATCAGACCAATCCGAATCGTCTCGTCAGCACTCACATGCGCCGCTCGCACAGGATTCAAACCCGCCAGCAGCGAAGCACCCGCCGCCGCCGTCGCAGCACCCTGCAAAAATCCCCGACGCGATCCTTCCGATTTCTTCGTCATCTTGAAATTCCAGTCAGTCTTGAAGTGGGAAAACAGGAAACTTCCGGCAGACGCACGACAGCCAAAACCCGAACCCCTGCGGAACACGGATCACAGCACCACGCCTCTATCGGCTCCCATGCTACGAATCACAGCAGCTTTTCGCAATTCCACAGCACCGACAATCCGTCGTCAGCCTCCCTGCCGGATCAGATTCGCCAGATCCTGAGCCGTCAGGCGACCAGCGACATCCGCTCCACTCAGTACACTGTCCACCAAATCCCGCTTCTCCTCGTGCAGCGACAATATCTGCTCCTCCACCGTCTCCTTGGCGATCAAACGGTATACCACCACCGGACGCCGCTGACCCATACGATGCGCACGGTCCGTCGCCTGATCCTCCACCGCCGGATTCCACCACGGATCCATGTGAATCACATAGTCCGCTCCCGTCAGATTCAAACCCGTGCCACCCGCCTTCAGCGAAATCAAAAACACATCCCCCTCACCACCCTGAAAAGACTCCACCAGCTCCTGACGACGAGCTGCCGGAGTCGATCCGTCCAAATACTGATACGTCACACCCGCATCCTCACACTCCCGACGGATCAACCCCAAATGAGTCACAAACTGACTGAACACAAGTGCACGGTGGCCCCGCTCACGCAACTCCAGCAGCTTCTCACGCAATAACTGCAGCTTCGACGAACCCTGACTCCAGCTCCCGTCCACCAGCTTCACATGACACGACAACTGACGCAGCTTCAACAATAATGCCAATACCTGCAGCCGCTTGTCATTTCCCACAACCTCCCCGCCACCACCACCGCCTCCAGCTCCGTCTCCCTCCGCCAGAGTCTCCAGCTGATCCAGCGCCGATCGCCGCGCCTGCTCGTAACGCTCTCGCTCCGCCGCTGATAACTCCACCAGCAAATTCACCTCCGTCCGCTCCGGCAACTCCAGCAAAACATCACGCTTCGCACGACGCAGCAGAAATGGGCCAATCACACGCGACAGTGCCTCACGCCGCTCACGATTGTCCTCACGCTCAATCGGCTGCGCAAATCTGCACCGAAACTGCTCCCACGATCCCAGAACCCCCGGAGCCACCACGTGGAAAATACTCCACAATTCACCCAGATGGTTCTCCATCGGAGTTCCCGTCAGAGCCACCCGCCAGTTCGCTCGCAGCTGACGCACAGCCCCCGCCGTCTTGCTGTTGCTGTTCTTCACGTTCTGAGCCTCATCCAGCACCAGCGTGTGCCACTCACGCCGCTCCAGACGCTCCACATCACGCAGCGCCAGTCCATAACTGCAAATCACCACATCCCCCGCACCCACGCCCTCCAGCAACGACGCCCGATCCGACTCCCGATACTGCACCGCACGTAAACCCGGTGCAAACCTCTCACACTCCCGCTGCCAGTTAAAACCCAATGACGTCGGCGCCACAATCAGCGCCGGACCGCCGGCTGCACGAGCCATCAGAATGGCCAGAGCCTGCACCGTCTTCCCCAGTCCCATGTCGTCCGCCAGCACACACCCAATCCCCCACGCCGCCAAACGACTGAGCCAGCGATAACCCTGCAGCTGATAATCACGCAGCTCACCCAGAAAATCGGCCGGTAACTCCGCCTCCAGCTCCCGCGAATCCTTCAGCCGCTGCAGACACTGCTGCCACTGCCGATCCATCGACACTTCCACACTCGCCGCCTCCAGCTCCGCCACCGCCGCCGCCGCAGACGGATCCAGCTGCAAACCACCGCGACCGTCCAGCGATACATCATGCAGCCGACGCAACAGTCGCAGAATCTCACCCTCCACCTCGGCCCACTGGCCAGGCAAGACCTCCATCAGCCCGTTCACAGGCTCGCTCGACAATGCCGGCAAAATCTCGCGCAATGAAACTTCCCGACCCGCAAAATTCACCACACCATCCAGCCCAAACCAGTCCCGCTTCCGCTGCACTCGCACCTTTACGTTCTGAGCCGTCATGCGGCCAAGCAACTCCATCCGCACCGTCGACTGCCGATGCCACAACACCCGCAGCGCACCCCCGCCATGCAGCGCCGCACCCGCCTGCACAATCCGCCGCACCTCCTCACTCTCCACATGCCGCCACACCCAGTCTCGCAGCTGTTGACCGCCAGACAGACCCAGCTCCGCTGCCAGCCGCCGCCCCTCTCGCTCCTCCCACGACAAATCCCGCACCAGCGTCCCGCCAACCGGCTCCCCAGACACTGCACCCTCATCCCCCGCTGCACCCCCGCCAGACACAGTCGTCAGACCGATCCTGCGAACCCCCGTGGCCGGATAATGCAGATTGCCCCCCGCATCAGCCATGCACATCGAACTGTCCAGCGCTCCGTCCCCGCGCATCTGCAGCAGTAACGTCGGCTGCAAACGCACCGGTCGCTCCTCACCACCCTCAGGCAAATGCACCTCCATCCACTTCTGAGCCTCATTCACCACATCCCACAACACGTCCTGCTCACCATCCGCAAACAACACTCCCGTATACCCCAGACGCCGAAACACCCCGGACCACGACGGCTCCAGACGCAGCACACCCACCCGCAAACCCTGCAAATTCAATCCCATCAGCCCACCTTCCAGGTCGTAGATCCGATAACTTGAGTCCACCTGACCCAGCAGACCACCCGGACCCACCAGATAACGCCCCAGCGAAGAGATCAGCCGCAAACCACCCTCCTCCGCCTCCACCCACAGCTCCGGCTGCAAACGCTCCAGCTCCGCCGGCTGACGATTCACCTCCAGCACTCCCGCACCCGCCAGTAACTCCAGTGCCGGCCTCAGCACCCCTCGCGGTAATCGCCACATGCCCGTCGGAAACAAACCCTGCATCCGCCGGTCAAGTTCTGACAACTCCAAAGACGCCACGCTGTGAAATGACTCCATCAGCAACTCACGGTCAAACACCCAGCGACGCCCCCTCTCGACATAAACCACCGGACGCAAGTCCGGCACCCGATCCATCTCCGACGGACTCACCGACAAATTCCAGCGATACCGCACACGCTGCTTCACCTCCGCAGAAAATGTCTCAGGAGAATCCGCTGCAGCGCCCTCGCGAGCCTTTTGGGACAAGGTCCGCAAATACTCCAAAAACCGCCTCCGCTCACGCTCAGCCACAGTCTGACCATACACGGCCACCTCAAACTCTGAACCAGCCGTCTTCAGCTGATAGTCCAGAAAATTCGCCAGACAGCCCAGATGCGGACACACCCCCTCCTTACCGCAACTGCACAGCGGCAGCAGCCGACCACTCCGCCAGTCAAACGAAAAACCACAGACAAATGTGTCCCCATCCTCGCCAACCTGCCCCACCGCCGCACAGCCCGGGTCGAACTCACGCAGACGAACCGCCTGACGCTGACGATACAGCGACAACTTAGTCACTCCCCCACCCTTGCTCGCCCGCGCCTGTGCACTCAGTTGCCACAACATCTCCCGCCATATCTGCAAACGCTCCAGACCAGCCGGCGGCAAATCCGCATCCCGCAGATTCGACAACTGCTTCAGTGTCTTCAGCAACGCACGCGGGTCCATCACCCGCCCCCTCGACGCCACAGACCGCTCACCCTCCCCCGCCACAGCACCGCCCTTCACAACCTCAGCACCCTCAGCACCCTCAGCACCCGAACCAGCTCCTGCCCCGGCTCCCGCCCCACCACGCTTCCCGCCCTTGCTCTTGCCCGACATACCCGCCACCACCCCACGCAAAATGAAATCCACAACAACCCCAACCCCCATCTACGCAAATACACCCGGAACGGCAACCCAACCACCACCCCGCCTCGCAAAATCCCCGCCCCGCCCCCACAAACACAAGCCACTGCAACCCCCGCCACCAAAATCCTGCAACATCACCCGATATCGAAGGGGACACACCACCCACCGCAGGGGACACGATCGAAGGGGACACACCACTCAATTCTCCCCGATCGAAGGGGACACACCACTCAATTCTCCCTGCAATCACCCGCACAACTACCCCCTCCGCCACCCACCAAACGGAAAACCGCAACCCGCCAACTGCAAACTGAACACCTGACAACTGAACACCTAATAACTTCCAACCAATTCCTCCCCCCTCACCCCTTTAACCGATATCGAAGGCGATATCGAAGGGGACACACCACCCGCCGCAGGGGACACGATCGAAGGGCGATCGAAGGGGACACACCACTCAATTCTCCCTGCAACCACCCGCAAAACAACCCCTCCTCCACCCACCAAACGGAAAACCACCACCTGCCCACCTGCCAACTGCAAACTGAACACCTGACAACT
>Ga0172372_10011620_pt1 | contig 11170 bp, 9 predicted proteins | sample LakKiv5m_2_FD_114544 | JGI IMG/M metagenome (GOLD analysis project Ga0172372, IMG submission 114544) | Freshwater microbial communities from Kabuno Bay, South-Kivu, Congo - kab_092012_9.5m | ecosystem: Environmental > Aquatic > Freshwater > Lake | place: Democratic Republic of the Congo... | reverse complement strand
TCTACAAAAAAATCATGCCAGTTTTCGACTGATAAGGTTCTGGGCCTTCCTCCACAAGGCAAGAAAACATCGCATTTTAGGCCCAATAAAAAATGGCTGTACATGGAGTTCGCCTCACTTGCGCCTAACCAATTTTCTGCAGCAGCACCCGCGCCTAGCTCGCGTTTTTGTAAGGAGACTTCTTCCACTCCTGGTGAGCGCTGTTGGGTTTTATGCATCGAAAGCAAAAAGCCTTCTTCATTTAGTAATGCTGTTTTAAATTGAGCCACACCGATGCCTTCATTGAAAAGCCGCATCAACTCAGCATGATCAATGCCCTTGGGATCATAAAGCAGTCCAGTTCCATCCTGAATGGCCAATAGTTTCAATTTTTCACCAAAGTCTTGAATTAAGTTCACAATCTCGTTTCCGGCCACATCTCCATCGGGCCCGCCTGACACTTTGACCGCAATCTCCTTGCCGGTTAAGTTGAAATACTCTAGCCCAGCATTGAGGTATTGATGCACGCCTAATGAGGTCACGCCATAAGCTTTGTGATTGATGCCCATGTCCTGCTTTCCCGACATAAAGGCCGTTCCAACTTTATAATTTCGCTCTTTAGAGCGATTTGATATCCATTCTATCATGGGATTGGTCATGTTTTCATCGGGCCCTAAAAACACCAGTTCTTCACGACCGTAATAATCTTTAATGATGGTATCTTCCAGTCGATGATGTTTATCATTCCAGATCAATAAGTCTAGAAGGGTATCACAATAACTTTGTTGAGAGTCAAACAATTGACGGCGAATTAAGGTGTTGCGTTTGTCTTGGAGTGCCTTTTCCAATCCTCCTTTGGAATTTTTTATGCGCTCTAAAATGTTTTTGTCTGAGGCAAGGTCGCGTTCAAAACTCGAGTGTAGTTTTACAAAAATAACCGACTTAGAACCGCCTTCAGGGATGTCCTTATTTTTTGCTTGCTGGGTGTAGGCTAAACCATAACACTCTCTAAAGACCTCTTTGTGTTGTTGATCCAATTTTTCCCGGTCCATAGGCAATAAAGTTCTCACTCCACCTCGTGCTAAATCCCTGAAGCGAACGTTGACTCCAATAAAGTTTTTGCCTTTGACAAAAAAGATGGCAAAAGGCAATTCTGGGAAAAATTTTTCACGTTCAAAATTTTCAATTTTATCTAAAATGCTAGAGCACACTCGAAAGGAGAGAGCTGAGCGTCGTATCACATAGTAATTGGTTTTTAAAATGGACTCAATAAAATGAACCCCCATTTTCAAAATCGTCTTTCGACGTCTGTCGTTATAGGCGATGCCGGAATCCATTCGAGCGATCATGCTTAGAGCAAGTTCTCTTTTTTGATCAATCTGCTCTTGTACACCACCGTATTTAGGGTTAAAGCGACTGATAAAATAGTCTACCAACGCTCGACAGATATCAGGTTGTTTGACCATCGCTTCATGAATGGATTCTGGTGTATATAGGCTTTCATCCACCTGCACTAACATTTGATAGACAAACTCTTCAACTGCGCGCAATAAGATGCTGTGATGCAACGAAAAATTTAATTCATAGATGTAATTGCGATTCATACTATTTTCAAATTCAAACCATTGCACCATTGCCAAGGCATCCAGTAGTTTTAGGGTTAAACGCTTCGCCTCTTTCTCATCCATTTCTTCAGGTGGTAACACATAAAAATGAGTGAGGGCTTTTTCATCAAAACTTTCTTGCGCCACATAGACGCTTTGTGCTTTTACTATTTTAAAACCGTGAGATTGGATGACCCTAATTAAATTCAAAAAGAATCCCGTTTTAGAACTGCGACGGTTTGCCAGAGCAATGCAAATTTGATCGCCGACATGGTACTCATCTTGCAACTCGACTTTTACGTTTAAGTCCTGAAGGCAGCGGTAAAAGAGAAGAATGTTGCGTACAATATGGTCGGCTGTTGCTTGCTCCAGAAAGTGCCCTGAAAAGCAAGCTAGTATTTGTTCAAAATCTTTTCTGTTGAGCTCGCGTCTATCATTTTGTATATTTCCCCATAGTGCCTCTACTTTTGCAGCATCACTGCAGCCCATGGCAACATTGGTTTTATCTTTCGCAAAAGTCACATGGGAGATCAATCTTTTAAGAGGTCCTTTAGGCCCGTCCCCCTCGGTGGTCACCATGTAAATTTGCTGAATGTTGTATTGAATTAAACGTTCCAATTGCTCGGTGAAACTTTTGTCGTCTTCCGTCACAACTAAAGCTCCATCGCCATAAACACTTCTCGCAACTCCACCCCAAAGTTCAAAATGCATGAGCATTTCGATTAAAAGATCTTGAATGTCATTTTCTAGCGAGCCTAGAAAAGAACTTGGCAAGGCTTGTTTTGTCCAGGCAGACCAAGCTCGGGTGAGTTTTAGATTCTCTTGTTCTCTGGTGCTTAATTCCATCTTGCCCCCATTATTTTGGCACAGTATCGCCAAATACATCGAAAAGAAAGAAAAAATTCTTTTGAGTTAGATGATTTCAGAATAAATACCTTCTTGTTTTGCCTTCTGAGAAATCAAGTACAGATGGGCCAATATTTCTGCTACCGGTGCAAATAGCTCTGTCGGAAGTGCACTTCCAACCTCTAAAAACTGTAAATCTTCAGCTAATTCAGAGTCTTGAATAACAGGAATATTGTGCTCCTCTGCTAGCTCTAATAATTTTTCGGCCAAGCGACCTCGTGCCTGCACAGTTACTTTAGGCCGCCAGTGATCTTCCAGATCCATTTTTAAAGCAGTGGCCAATTGATGGCGAAAGTCGTTCAGTTTGGCTTCTTGATTCATGCTTTCACATCCATGTGCACAATTTCTGTACCCGGTTTACTCTCTATTTCAACTTTGGGATTAGCCTGACGCAAGAATGGACTGCTTGGCGACAAATTGACTTCATAGCCTAATTTAATTAAATGCTCTTTTAACTTGTCCGCTTCGCGGTTCATCAAATCGCGCACAGTTTCATTGTCACTAGCAAACTTTAAGGTTAAGTTGTTTGAATCAATGATCATTTCAATTTCGATCAAGCCCAGATTTTGACTCACCACGCGAAAAAAAAGATGGATATTTTTTTCATCTACAGTTAAATTTTCACCATGCATATCATCAAAGGCCCACATCCGGCAGGGCAATAGCTCATCTTGCCAATCTATGCCCAGAGAGTAGCACAAACCGTGATCGCGCATGTGTCGAAATTCATCGGGTTTTGAGAGTATGCCATCAGCCAACATCACCTGAGCGGTATGCTTGGCTGCTGTCTGCACTAGGCCCAAGCGTCGGCGCAGGCCTTCACTGTGTTTGTGTTCGAGTTGCTCTAATATTTTGGCCGCCCATTGGGCTAAATGGATGAAGCGACGCAAATCTTGGAAAAGGGATTGTCGATCCAATAAAGCCAAGACCTGCTGCTCAGGTTTTGAACTCCACGATAGCCATTGTTCCAACTCTTCTTTAAATGCAGCCTGAATCAAATCAAACTTAAGTGTTTGTCCCTGATAAAGGCGGGTTTCAGATAAAACGTCATTTAGTTGTGATACAAAATGTTTGAGAGCTCCCATGACCGTTGGATGCTCGCCATTCAAAGTGGAGAGTAGAATCTCGAAGCCACGTTGCACCTGAGATAAAGGTAGTTTTGATAGTGCTGCAACCAAGGCCTCTGCTTTTTGCCCTTGGAAGGGGCCTTCTGGCAAAAGCTGCCTAACTTTGTCGACCAGTTCTAAAGAAAGATTAAAGCGATGGCTGATTAAGAATCTCGCGATTTGTCGCAAAGACTCTTCTGGTTTGAGCCCCAGTTTTTTTAGCATGATGTCGATGTCGGCATCGCTAAACTGCTCGCGTTTAGCATGGTACTCTTCCTTGGGTATGTTTTCTTGTCTGGTTTTATGCTCGTTGATCTCAAGTGGAACTCGAGCATGCTCAAGGTCTTTGACCCAAAAGCCAAGCGGTTCCATCATGGTAGTAGAGATGGACAAAGTTGTCCCCATCAAAAAGTAAATGGGTTTATTCTAAGCTCAACGCAAGAACTAGAAAACACATTTTTGAATTGAGATGAAATGCTCTTACTAAAATTCACATCTATATAAAAAAATACGGTCCAGCTAAAAGCCGGACCGTATCAACTTAATTTTAAAATCGTGCTGTTTAGCCGATGCTACCGTAGGCGCCTTCACCATGTTCATGATGATCGAGTCCTTTGGTCTCGTGTTCGTCAGTTACACGCAAAGCTCCAGCGGCTTTTAAGATAGTGAACAAAACCAACATCGCAATAAATGAGTAAAGCGGAATAACGAGTGAGCCTAAGATTTGAACTCCCAAATCGTGACCACCAAAAATACCCGTGGCAATACCACCCCAAACGCCAGCTACGCCATGAACGGGAAAAGCGCCGACGGTGTCGTCGATTTTAAGTGCTTCTAATGCGTAACATGCAATCACAACTAATCCGCCTGCAACAGCTCCGATGATCAATGCATTGCCGTTTGTTACAGAATCGCAGTTTGCAGTGATACCGACCAATCCACCAAGAAGGCCGTTTAAAGCCATGCTCAATTTTGGTTTACCTGATTTCAACCAGACAAAAATCAACGACAAACATCCGCCAGCGCATGCCGCCAATAAAGTGTTGGTCGCAATCAACATCACGGCATCAACATTTGCATGACCGGCAAGAGCCAATTGGCTTCCAGGGTTGAATCCAAACCATCCGATCAAAAGGATGAAGGCACCTAAAGCGGCTGAGGTCAAACTATGTCCAGGCATATCTTGAGCTTTTCCATTTACGAAACGGCCTAAACGTGGACCCAACACAATAACACCTGCTAAGCCAGCAAACCCACCCAAAGCGTGAACGAGGATTGAGCCTGCAAAGTCATAGAAGCCCATTGCGTCCAACCAACCACCACCCCATTTCCACATTCCGGAAATTGGATAAATAAAACCAGTTATAACCACGGTGTAGATCAAATAAGCTGAAAATTTCATGCGGCCTGCAACAGCACCTGAAACGATGGTTGCGGCAGTTGCGGCAAAAGCAGCTTGGAATAAAAAGTCAATTTGAAGGTTGAGTGCTCCAGGAGCGGGGTCAACTGGTCCGCCGCCAATACCAAATTGTCCGAAACCAAAATAGCCACCGGCATAAGCCTCTCCTGGATACATCATGCCGTATCCGATAAAATAAAATAAAATCACGCCAGCGCAAAGGTCAACTAAGTTTTTACACAAAATGTTCACGGCGTTTTTTGCATCATTCAATCCTGCTTCGAGCATAGCAAAACCTGCCTGCATGAATAAGACGAGCACGCCACAAATGAATAGCAAGAAGTTGTCTATCGCATAACTCAATTCATTGTTCACAACATCTGCCGTTAGCGGAGCATCGGCTGCTAACAAGGTTGAGGACAATGCCGTCAATGCTAAGCCTGAGGCTAAAGCTATCTTACCAACATAACGCCACCCTTGTTTAGGTTGGGACGTCTCTAAAAAACTGGTCATAAGGTTTCTCCTTAAAGGTTAATTCAGTCAAGCCTAGTTAGCAACAAGCGTGCCGAATAGAAATGTGCGATCATTCTAGGTAAAATAGGCTTCTTTGATTCATTTAAGACAAAATCAGGAACAAAATTGTCTTAACTCTGGCTTTTAATCAACAAAGTTGTTTTAGATGATTGTGTTTTTATCCTACTATGGAGGAGAAATTCAACTCAAATGGAATCAACCTTAATGAGAAAAAATTTGGAAATCGTGATACGCTTCAACTCCAAATTCGTCCAAATCCATGCCGCGATGCTCTCCTTCTAGAGAGACTCTTAATCCCACCAGTTTTTTAATCAACTTAAACGACAACCACGACATGGCTCCAACGCAAAAGACCAAAACTAAAACGCCCGTGGTTTGAACAGCTAAAAGTTTGATTCCACCGCCATGGAACAATCCCGCCATGACGACCCCTTGTTGTTTAAGCAAGAGTGGATTGGCAAACAAACCCACCGCTAATACTCCCCAAATGCCTCCTAGTCCGTGAACCACGACGGCTCCAACGGGATCATCAATCTTATGACGGTCGAGCCAAGGCACAAAAATGACTACGATAATGGCTGCACCTAAGCCGATAAAAAGCACTTCAAAAGGCGTAAAAAGATGGCATCCCGCGGTAATGCCCACCAATCCAGCTAAACCACCGTTCATCGTTAGAGATACATCGGGCTTGCCGTATTGAATCCATGTGATGAGGAGGGCAAATACGGTAGCCGAAGCACCTCCAATAAAAGTGTTTACGGCTATTCGACCCAAAGTTTCCAAATCGTGTGCGTCCATTAAAGAGCCCAAATTAAAACCGTACCAACCAAACCATAGGATAAAATAGCCTAGATAAGCCAAGGGCATGGAGTGTCCGGCAATGATTCGTGGACGCCCATAGGCGCCATATTTTCTTTGTCGATATCCCAACTCCATTAGTCCTACTGCGGCAATAACGCCCCCGATTAGGTGCACTTGCGACGAACCTGCTAAATCGATAAACCCCATTTTTTGAAGCCACCCACCTCCCCATGTCCAACTTCCGGTAACCGGATAGATGATGCCACAGACGGTGATAGACAACAAGAGGTAAGGGCCAAAACGAATGCGCTCGGCCAAGGCGCCCGAAACAATTGTGGCAGTTGCTACGCAAAATGTGGCCTGAAAAAACCAATAAATATAGAGAGGTACTTTGGGATCGTGACTTTTGGCTCCTATCAAAAAGCAGTACTCCAAAAAGTGTTCTCGATCCGCGTACATGATGGCGTAGCCTATGGCAAAATAAACGAGAATTCCTAGGCAGAAATCTACCAGACCTTCAGCTAAAGTGGTTAAACAATTTTTGGCCTGTATGAAACCGGCATTGAAAAAAGCAAAGCCACACTGCATGAAAAAAACCAAGATGGCACATAGCAGCACAAACACTGACGTTATGACATCGTATGCTTCGGCATTAGGCATGGTCTAATTCAATAAAAGATAACACAAAAATAAAATAATCACCAGCTCGGCTAAACTCGTCCATTTCCAGAATTGATCTCCATGTCTTTCGAGTATCGACGTGACTTCAGTTTTAACAATGCCCACCTCGCCCGGATGCTGTAACAAGTACAAAATTTCCGACACTGCACCATAACGCTTTTCAGGATTCCAATGAAATGACTTTAACAAAAGCTGATTGAACCAGTCGGGCACATCATCGCGATACTTTTGTATTGAGATATACTCGGGCATTTTTTTCTTGTACTCCAGATCTTCTACTTTGCCAAATGGGAATTGACCTCCGGTTACAAATTCATATAGCACGGTGCCGAGGGCATAGATATCGGTTTGAAAGTTACCTCGCGTTTCGTCTTTAAAAAATTCTGGTGCCATATAGGCCGGACTTCCTATCAATGAACGCGATTCTTTTCTATTGCTTAATTCGGCCAATCCCGGTAAACGAACAATGCCATAGTCTACAATTTTAATACTGCCTTCTGCTGTGATGACAATGTTTTCAGGTTTAATATCGCGATGGATCATGTTTAAGTTGTGCATAAAATGAAGGCCGCGACAAAGTTGTTGTGCTAAGTTGAGAACCATGTCCAGCGAGGGTTTTTGTTCTTCGCTAATCCACTGTCTAATGCTCTTGCCTGGACAAAACTCCATCACCATGTAATAATATTTGGAACGTTTTGACTTTGGGGGGAACATTTGCAGAAGGTAAGGCGAATGCAAACGCAAACCGGCCCATTCTTCACGGTGAAAGCGCTCCATCTGTATGGGGTTTTGCATCCACTCAAGCTTAGGGCATTTTAAGGCAACTTTTTTGCCCGTTTGAGTCTCTTCAGCCTCGTAGATATGTGCCATACCTCCGGTGGCAATATGTCGAATGATACGGTACCCATCCACGTCCTCGTTAGGCGTTAGGATTGGAGCAGCAATTAAATGTTGCTCTTCTTCGATCATTTCTGAACGATTGGGCAAGGGCAAACCGTGGATGTGTATCACTTGAGCGCTGGTGTTATCACGACTGCCCATGTCCAAACTTTGAGAGACAATTTTGTCGCTTAATTCTTGAGGGTCATGTCCTAGGCGCAGTAAATTGGCCAGTCTTTCATCACTCATGATGCCGTGAACACCATCGGTGATCATGATGAATTGATCGCCTATTTCCAATTCATCCATGCCAAAATCTGGACGTAAAACTCTATCCAAACCCATAGCGCGCACGAGACGATTGTGTTGGCCCGGATAGTGATGATCTTCGGTTAAGCATTTTAATTCACCACGACGCCATAAGTAAATTCTGGTGTCGCCTAGATGTGCAAAGTAGTACCTTCGACCCCTTAAAATTAAAAATGACAAGGTGCAGATTAAACTTCTACTATTGGCGCGTTGTGAATACATCCAGTTATTGATAGTCGTTAAAGCGGCAATCGCACTTTGTTCTACCGACCAAGATTCGGGAGTGCTGTAGTATTCAGAAAAAAGCTCCGACTGAATGTAATGGCTGGCATCTCTGCCACTGCCATCACCACCAGTTCCATCGCAAATCATTGCGGCGACACCCTTATTGACTCTTGCATCAATCGAGGTGGGTGTGATGCAAGCGAACGCGTCTTCGTTGATATCTCTTTGTCCTTGGCGCGAGGTTTGACCGAAAGTGATTTGAACGTAATCAGGCCCTCTTTCTTGAAGCGTGGGTTGTCGATTTTGAACTGGACGAGGGGCGACGTAATCCATATTTCTCCAAAAGTTTCATTCAAATTATGTTTTGGCACAAGACTCTAACAAGGCCAAAAATTCACTATTTTAAAAATGTGCTGCCTTGATCACTTTTTCACTCAATATTTTATATTTTCAAATGAGCTGAGACAACTTTTTTTCTAAAGAAACACCTTATACAGGGCCTTGTTTGCTTAGTTTTCTGTGAGCAAATCACAAATGGTCAAAAAAAAGCTACCATATCACAATTGTGAACTAAAATTCAGTGCAATGCCATCCAAAGAAAAGAAAACTCCAATAAAAAACCTAGCCTCCACCATCGACTATCACAGAACTGAAGTGAGATTGGACTGCGAAGATTTTGAAATGATGCCATTTTCCATTGTCGGAGCGGAACATGAGAAATTATCTATGGTTGTGCTCAATAAATCAAACAGCGGTTTAGGTTGCTCTTGTTACAACCATTCAGCTTTAAGTGTTGGCATCCAACTGAATCTCCATGACATCATTATTTATGAAATCAGATGGATCCAACGGCTCACGGATCACGTGATAAATATTGGTTTAAAAATCGTTAGAGAACTTATTTAGTCAGCTATCGCTTTAACGTCAGTTTTTTACTCGTAGAGTTTAAAGTCCTCGCGTTCAAAAGGAAATCCGGCAGCTCTTTCATGCCCGCCACCGCCTCTTGCATCTGCAAATTCGGCACAATTAAAAAACTCCTTACTGCGAATACTGGCCCTTTTGTGGTTGTAATCGAGCATGCAGACGTACTCCAATCCAAATTTGTGAATCGCGGCATTGCAAACTTCTGAAGCTTTGCCTTCACCGACCATGATTCCGTATTTGAAACCTGCCGGATCGATTTTTATTTCAATCGATTCCATATGTCGATGCATTTTTCGAATCAACAATTCTTTTTCAAACTCGAGCAAATACAACTCTCTATCGCTAAATTCAACAGAGTCCTGTTTATAAAAACGCTGAATGAACTTATCCTCCCCTAAGATTGAGTGCAGAGCACTCAACTCTGCACTGCGTACATCAGAATTGATCCAAAGGTCGCGATCGTTGGTGAGTGCAATGAATTTAGCATAGCTTTCGATACGCGATTTATAACGCTCTTTCATGGCGTCGTAAAATATTTTAGAACCACAGCGACTCATATCAAAAACGATCTCCCCTTCAAGTCCGTCGGGCAGTGTGAACTCATTTAAGAATTTTCGGCTGACGTGGTGCTCATAAATTCCCAAAAAGGCTCTTTTTTTTAAAAGCAACTCGCAAACCATTTCAAGCGTCTCACGACCACAACTGATGTCTGTAATCCACAAAACGCCATCGTGTGAAAGCCGATGGGCAGCGCCTAGGATCTGTTGATCTATTTTGTCGTGCAAGCCACAGACATACTCTGCCTGTTTGCAAATCTTTTTGGCGATCACCACTGCAGCAGCTCCATCAGGGCAGTGCCCATGGCTCACGATGATATGATGCTTTCTTTTCATGATTTATTAAAAAGCGAAGCTATCCAGTCGTAAACAAATTTAAAAGCTTGAATGATCAAATTTTCTAGCGTCATAAAAGCATTTTCGGCGTCCGCCTGCCAGTCGGATCCAAACCAAGAACCAAATCTGATGCCGACATAAAATCCCAAAATGATCATTGGAATAGCGAAGATTAAACGTTTTAGCATTGAAGGTTTTGAAAAAGTGTTAGAGACGCGTGAACGACTTTTCCTCAATTCTCATCAGGTTTTCATCTGACATCAATTCGGCTTTATCAAACTTTGCTGCACATTCTGGATGTTGTCCAAAAATAACTCGTACCACTCGAGCTTTTGGCACTAATTTCATCATGGATCGATTTGTGCTAAGCAGTCTAATTCCAAAGTTGCCCAAGGGGATGCCGTTGCTATCCGTGTTGTAAATCTTTAAGAGCAATCCTGTTGAAGATAAGTTTGTCAAAAGTCCCTTGCCGCGGTCTAATTCATCGCCATTGCTAAGGTCGTAAAAACTAAAGTCCACCTCTTCTTTGACAAAAAACCTTTTGCCATCGCGCCTATTTTGTTGACTCTGTTTAAAATCGTAGCCCATCGCTGAGGCGATTTCAATCACTCTTTTTCTGGTCAGTTCTCGAATTGAAGGGTCTCCCTTCAGCGCTTTGGTTACTGTAGTTCGATTGATTCCAACTTTCGCTGCAATCATGTCGTGGGTTATGCTCATGACACCTCCGCGCGCTATTAATAGATTTTTGGAGGCAATTTTCCGTGAAAAGTGAATTTGGCAAGAGTCAACGTGATTTTTCTAATTTGTTTCAACGGTGTGATCCTTTCATCTAGAAAATTCATCATAGCTAGCCTTTAGAGTCCACACAGCGTCTATCCAAGGGACGGACAGATACAGATGGAATGCTAGCCATCTCCACAAAATGGTTGA
>Ga0172372_10011619_pt1 | contig 11170 bp, 9 predicted proteins | sample LakKiv5m_2_FD_114544 | JGI IMG/M metagenome (GOLD analysis project Ga0172372, IMG submission 114544) | Freshwater microbial communities from Kabuno Bay, South-Kivu, Congo - kab_092012_9.5m | ecosystem: Environmental > Aquatic > Freshwater > Lake | place: Democratic Republic of the Congo... | reverse complement strand
TACTGGAATGATTACTTCTACGATGATGACGGTCCATTTGAGAAGACTAAAGCAACTCTTTATGAGGACGATATCTTCGGCGACGGCTATCGGGAAGGTAATTTGTAATGAAGTTTTTGCCGGATTTTAGAGACTTTAAATCCTTTATTCGTGACCCGAACAAATCGTTGACTGTCAGATGAGTTGTCGGCCGCTTTGTTGAATTATTTTGTCGGACAATATGGCTGGCGATTCAAAATTTACAAATTTGTGACCCTCAATTCTGTTTAACGGTGGTGGATTTAAGTTGCGATTTTGGAGTGGGCATGTTTAATAGGTTGTCTTCTAAATGGTCCAAAGATTTTGAGGAAAGCTGAGGACAGATTTGCTTAAGAGCACACGGCAGTGTGCATTCCTTTATTGGTTGTAGTTTGAATTGAGGGGAATCGCCGATGAATGGCTGGCTATGCGTAAGCGCTGACAAGTCCGAAATTGCATACGCGGGCAATGATGGATACGACGAGGAACTTGGAATTTATTATTCCTGGGACTCTTCCGTGAACAACGCCATTCGCCTCTCGGTTGGTGACCTGATTGTAATTTGGGACAAAAAGCAATTGCTTGGTTTTTCAATCATCGACCGAATCACCAAATCATCTTCCTCCAAGAAGTTTTTTAGATGTCCCCGATGTGGAAAGTCTGCCTTGAAAGCAAGAAAAACTAAGTCTCCCAGATACCGCTGCGCAGATTGCGGCGAAACTTTTGAGGAACGAGCACAGACAGTGGGTGATGTGGACGTATATAGAGCATTTTACGAGTCTGGCTGGGTACAGCCCGAAGGATATATCGGCGCGGCGACGTGTCGTTCGTTGACTAAATCATTAAATGACCAAAATAGTCTGCGCCAGATTGACCTGGCTAAATTCGAGAAATTGGTTGGCTCTTTACCAAGAGTTGTTACTAATCGGTACCGCCGCCGCCAAACGAAACTAGAAGGAGGACATCACCTCAGAACTGTTCGCACCAGAATCGGTCAAGGGCGATTCCGTGAGCGCCTAATCGAACTTTACGGTCATAATTGCGCGTTCACCGGGAAGAATAATCTCGCAGCGCTAGACGCAGCACATCTGTATGAATATTCAAGATGCGGAGTTCATCACGAGAGGGGTGGCCTTCTACTACGACGAGATATCCATGGTCTTTTTGATAAACATCTAATCAGTGTTAATCCTCAAACTCTTTTGATTGAAGTGCATGAAGACATCATCGGCATAGCCGCTTACAGGGATTTAAATGATAAGAAGCTGCAGGTTAAAATTTCCGCAAAGACGAAGGCGTGGTTGAAAGACCATTGGGACCAGTGCAAGATGTAAGACGACCGCCGTGCATAAGTTCTTCGTTAAGGAGGGGAGCATCTACAGGGTCAACTATTATTTGTCTCGAATCAAAATGCTTTCCAAACGCCGCAGATTGCGAATATCCTCTACGTAACTAGGCGGAACCGGGAACGGGTTATTTGGAGGACACGTGGAAGGGCTTGTTGTCGCGATTTTCATCCTTGTTCTGCTTGCTTACCTTTTGAAGAATGGGTCAGAAAACACTTCCAAAACCGCGATAAAACTAAATCTGCAACGTCCTAAGACAAACGTTTATCCCAATCCAACACCACCAACTACAGAAAAACGTACAAATACGAGTTATTCTCCAGGCAACAAAACTTCATATTCGACAACTGGTGAATTCACAAGAAGCACCGAGGGTTTTATTCCTAAGGACAAATGCGAATGTGGGGGACAGTGGGTTAAGCACGTCAATAAATCAAATGGTGGTCGGTTTTTTGGATGTTCGCGTTATCCGAGCTGCGAAAATACGAGAGATAAACAACATGCAAAGAATTTTTGCTCAAATGGACATGCGAGAACCAGCCAAAATACTTATTACAACTCAGATGGAAGCCGACGATGCCTAATTTGTCGACCATTGCCAGAGGAGTCATCGAATAGAAATTTTCGCGGACCAAACGAAAGACGAACTCTAAGTGAACCGAGTTCGCACGACACCAATCTTTATTGTAGAAATGGTCATAAGCGAACTACAGAAAACACCTATGTAAGACCCAATGGTGAACGTGAGTGTGGTGTCTGTAGGAAAAACGCAAGAAAGTAAGAAGCAAGTTTAATTATTCGTCCATTGTTGACGAAGTAACAGCAACGCTAATTCGTATGATTCAGACCATCTTCCAACTTGGTTTCGAATAGTTCCAGAACTTGCCCGCGAGCTATCTAGTCGACACCAAGAATCAAAACTCGCAGCACTTCGAGATTTCGAACTAGAAATAAACTCAGCCAACTGGCCGACTAGTTCATCGTTGGTCCAACGAATCTCATAAGAATCTCTGACTGCTTCGACACACGGCACGCCAGCCTCCTCGCAAGCTGCCTTCCATGTTCCAAAGACTTGAAGTATTCGTTGATGTGACGGACCATGGACTACGCCCTCGCTCCGCAATTTTTCATAAAATGACCCAGTTAAAGGCAATGTTTCGCTTACCGAATACATGGACATCAAGGGATTTCGCAAATCAAAAGCGTGCTTTAGTGCATCCAAAATTTGCGACCTTGAGTACACCCAATATTTGTCTGAATCTCTTTTCCTTCTTACCCCTAATAAAAGGCCCTTAGTGTCCTTTGGGCACAAACTTAGAGCATCCGATTCACTTATCATTAGCGCGGTAGCAACTTCGGAAAGCCTGCATCCAGGGTGTGTTGTAACCCATGAGTTAATTGCTTGAGCTAGTCGTTCTTGGTTGATGCTCTCGTGAACTTCCACTTGTTTCTTAATTTCACGGGTAGACACCCCAAACTTTTTTAAGACCTGTCTTGCTCGTTCACGTGTAAGACCAAACTCATCGCCAATTTCGTTGAGCGTCAAACCTTCTTCCGCCAAAGCAAGCATTAACAAAGCCTCGACTTGAAACTTGTCTAAGCCAAACTGTTTTTTAATATCTCGCACAGGGACCCCATCTCTACGAATGCCAACTAGTTTTAAACGAAATTGGATGCAAAGAGGAGAATCAATCATCGCAGGTAAGCCAGACTTGACCTTGGCGGCCACAGTATTCCAACACAGAACGTCTAATTCAGAAGTCAAATTTGGAAATTCAGTGAAACTCTGACCCGAACTGAGCCTGGAGATAAATTCCTGAGCAAATAACTTTCTAAAATACTCAATTGGATAACCGAGTTCTTCAGCGGCCTTTACATCATCACTGCCAACTTCAAACTTCTTCCACGCTTCAATTGCAGGTTCTCGTTCAAGCGAAAGTATCTCGTCAATTCGGAATTGACGCAAGGACCTTTGATTTTCGATGCTCACAAGGAACCATTGACCCGTTTACTCGATACGGCTCAAATGCTCAACAGGGTCGAGCCAAACTGGGCCCTTCGACTCGGACAGGTTACGCCGAGGTTTGGCAGTTCCCGTCGCTTCGACTTGGTCACCCTTCTCCAGTTTTTCGGCGACTGCCCGAAGTGCGTCGCTTCTCACGTACATGCAAACAAACCCGTTATCGACCTCCACTAGCAATTGCCAATAAGGCTTATCCCGCTTACCCACAACGAAATTGCTCTCGGCAACGGTACCAGTGACGCGCCAAACAAGTTCTCGTTTGCTGGTCACGGACCCAAGCGTACCGACCTACACCCGAAGGATAAAGTTTTCTAGTAAAGGATAAAGTTTTCTGATACAAAGAAGGGTCCATGGCATCGAAGCAACCTGAGGATAGTGATGACACAAGTAGTCATGGCGAAGCGCCCATCGACGTCACGCCTGACGCACGAATCCTAAAGGTCCTCGCAAGCACCCCGCTTTCAACGGTCAACGCGTTATGTGAGCTGATAGACAACGCCCTCGACTCGTTTTCGGCAGCGAAATTCAGCGGTGTCGTGATTCCTGTTCGCCACGTGCGAGTTCAACTCCCGAGGTCCGCTGATGTCGAAAACGGGCAGGGAGTTATCCGAGTAATTGACAATGGTGTCGGGTTGGACAAGAGGCATCTCGAAGGAGCGCTGAAGGCCGGATTTTCTGATAAGAACAAGTTCGACTCGCTCGGTCTTTTCGGGGTCGGATTCAATATTGCGACCTCGAAGCTGGGGATGCGAACATCCGTAACGACCGCACGTCAGGATTCGGCGGGAAACCTCAGCGAGTTCGCACTTCGCGCAGTCATCGACATTCCCGAACTCACCAAGAAGAATTCCTTCAAAATAGAAGTCGAACGACTTCCCAATCCCCAGCGCGGAACAGTGGTGGAAATCTCCGGGTGGTGGCCGAAAGGTGACGCCAACCATAAATTTGCTTTTGAGCTCTCTCGGATGTCAAAGCCGAAACTTCTCGAGCAGCTCGGCCGTCGCTATGCAACTATTCTCAGAGATACTGAAAACCGAGTCAACCTGACCGTGAATGACGAGTCAGTCCTGCCGTTCGAACACTGTGTTTGGTCTGAAAGTCGCTCCAAAAAACACAAAAATCATGGCGCGGTTCCAGCCAAGATTCACTTTGACGAGCTGATGCGCGTGCGACGCCGATGTGAGTCTTGTGGCTTCTACCTCGAGGAACGCGAGACGTCATGCGGGCAGTGCCGCGGCAAGAAGGTGAAGCAGGTCGAAGAAAGAGTAAAAGGATGGCTTGGCGTACAGCGTTACGACGACAAGAGCGATTTTGGAATCGACCTGATTCGAAATGGTCGAGCCATCAGAGTCGCGGAGAAAGATGCGTTCTTCACGTACACGAATGACATGGGACAGACTGAGCTGGAGTATCCAATCGACTCGCACGGCTATGGTCGAATCGTTGGCGAAGTTCACCTAGACCACGTTGCAGTCGTCTATAACAAGGCAGACTTTGAGCGCGCTACCCAGGAGTGGCAGGAAGCTATGTTGTGTTTGCGAGGTGGTGGCCTCCAACAGAAAAATCGTCCAGAAGGCGTGGTGAACAAGACCCCGCTCGGACGACTCTTTGACGCCTACCGCTCCACAAAACGTTTCGGTGTCGAAGACATGTACATGGGCACATATGCCGAACCGAGTCCGAAGCGGATTTCCCGAGAGGTCGAGGCAGAGTTTCGAAAAAAGTTCCGGGAGGGGGTCCCTGGCTACCTTGACGACGCCGAGTGGTGGAAACTTGTAGAGGGAGCCTCGATTCCACCAGTCACCGCATTGAGGCGCCACTCATGCGGGGCCGAGAATCCCGAGGGAGCGGTGCGATGCGAGGGCTGCCTCGCGGTGTTAATCGGAACGAAGTGTGTTGCCTGCGGCGAGATTCTCGTCATTTCAGCGGAGAGTTGCCCGTCTTGCGGTGCGGACCAGAAAATCATCGACGTCGGTCCCTGGACCTGTGTGGCGTGCGAGTATTTGAATGGCAAGGATGACAAGGGATGTGCTCAGTGCGGTCTAGCAAGGGGACTCCCGAACCCCATGTCGGAAGAAGCTCTTCATGGAATCGCGACTCGCTCGGACGAATTGTCGATTGACGCGATGACCTTCAAATACATCGATGGTGTCGTGACCGAACCAGTTTCTGTGGCCACTTACCTAGTGCCGAAGGACAAGCTGCGACCATTCTTCAATCAGCCATCAATTCCAACCTATGTGCCGGTCGGAACCACGCCGGGAAGGCTCACCATCTTTCTCGACTTGAGCCACCCGTTGTTTTCGGAGCTCGGCTTCACGCCCGAGTTTGCTGTTGCGGCGCAGGTCGCCGCATTCTTGCAGATGATGGTTAATAACGCGAAGCTCGGCAAGTCGGCGCTGAACCTGACGGGGAGAGTCCTGGAGTCGGCATTTGGCGAGCGCGTCAGCATAAACAGGGATGCCGTTCGTCAGGATGTCGAGGAACTGCTCGAAGAAATCTTCCGAAACATCAGCGAGTCACCCTGGTCCGCGGAGCTCAGCTCCGAAATGACGGCCGAGGAGCGCGAGCAGCTCGGCGAGAAACTCCACACGAGCGGTCAGCTCCAACGAATGGAAGAGATTAAAAAGTCGGGCGAATTTCTGCGGTATGTGCCCAGAGCGATGTGCCGAATCTACCGCGAAGCGCCTGAGCGTTGGGACGGCTCAGTCTTTCTCGACGAGACCGACATCCTCGACGACGCGCCCGCCTACAAAAAAAAGGCGCTCGAGCACAAGCGTCGCCAGATAATCCGCGCTCTTGAGGAGTGCGCAGATTATCTAGATTCGCCGCTCCATGATGAATCTGTTCTACGGCGAGTGAAATCCTCCGTTCACTATCTGAGCTCGCGATTGGCGTGACGGTAACACAACCATTCTTTAAGAGCTCTATGGTCGTATCGTCGACCTGGCAAGGACTCGAACGTCTGGTCGTTCGCCTCCTCATGCTCAAGAATTTCGAGCATGTTTGGCTCGTGGGAGGTGCGGGTGACGGGGGTGCCGACGTCATCGCGACGCTTCCAGGTCGTGAAGGTTCGGCGGAAAGACGCTGGCTCATTCAGGTAAAGCGTTACAAAAGCCCGGTGGGCGAAGAAGTTGCAAAAGAAACTCTCAAGGCACTGGTCCGTTACCAAGCGCATGTTCCGGTAATCGTAAGCTCGAGCGGGTTCACCGCGTCAGTCCACAGATGGAAGGACGAGGTGCGACGACAACAAGGGATTTCATTCCAGCTTTGGGACGCGGCAACAATCGAGAGCCTCGGTCGGGAACTTCCCAGTGAACCTATCGTCCTGCAACCCGGCAGCACTCTGAGACTTCGCGACTACCAGGAGGAGGGGATTACGCGCATTCTTGAGAGGTACTTCGACAGGGTCAGTCGAAGTGCCCTAGTAGTTCTTGCAACTGGACTAGGGAAGACAGTTACAGCGGCAGAAGCTGTCCGCCGAATTCGCGTACAATCCCAACGCTCGCTCCGAGTCCTCGTTCTCGCCCACACAATCGACCTGGTCCACCAGCTCGAGCGGAGCTTCTGGCCGTTCATGTCGTCGGAAGACGCGAGCTGCATTATCGGAGGGGGACAGCGTCCTGCATCGTTCGACGAACTCACCCAATATGCATTCGTGTTCGCGGTCCGAGACTCTGTCTGGGAAGCCCAAGAGCGAGGAGTATTCCCTAACGACATCTTTGACATCGTCGTGGTCGACGAGTGCCACCACCTCGGTGCGCGAACCTACGAGGAAGTCCTCGACCGGCTCGAAGCCGGCACGAATGCAGGGCCATTTCTGATGGGCCTCACCGCGACGCCCTGGCGTCCTAGTGGGGAGGGCCTGGGTCCGAGATTCGACGACCCGGTAGTCGAAGTCGACTTACCGCGCGGACTGCGCGACGGCTATCTCGCGAACGTCGACTACCGAATCTTCACCGACAACGTTGATTGGGAGCGACTTCGCGCCGAAAAGGGTGACAGGTATACGCCAGAAAAAATCAACAGAACTCTGTTCATCTCGGAATGGGATGATGGTGTCATTGAGAGAACACAAGAAAGTTGGTCTGAGCTCACGGGGGTGCGTCGGGGAATCGTGTTCTGCGGGACCATCGCCCATGCGAACACCGTCGCCCAGAAAATCAACCAACTCGGATTCGCGACTGCGTCGGTCCTCTCGAGCAAAGGTGCCGATGGGAGAGCCCTCACCACGGTCGAACGCTCACGGATTCTCTGGGACTTTGCTTCTGGTAAAATTGAAATTCTCTGCGCAGTCGACGTCCTCAATGAAGGAATCGATGTCCCCGACGTCAACTTGGTTGTATTTCAGCGGGTAACGCACAGCAGACGAATATTCATCCAGCAGCTAGGTCGAGGCTTGCGACTGAGACCTGGAAAGGAGAAGGTGGTCGTACTCGACTTCGTGACGGACATAAGAAGATTTGCGGAAGGACTGATTCTCGACCGAGCGCTTGACGCAGACGGCCCTCGTCCAGGAGACGTCAAGCACATCTCGCAGAGGAGCAAGGTCACGTTCATGAGAAGGACAGAAGAGGACTTTAACTCGAAGGTTTTCCTAACACAGTGGCTCAAGGATATGGAAAACGTCGCTTCGGCCGGAGAAGACGCCAGTGTCTTGGCTTTCCCAGACCTCACGAAACTCCCGAGCGGCCGATAGGGGGAGGAACCCGCCTAATGTTGGGACGTGCCTCGAAGATTTCGTCAGTGAAAGGGCGAAACTCGACCTCGCAGGAAAGGCTTTTCGATGTAGACCTCGCACCTAGTCGAAGCCGAAACCCGAAGCCACACTTCAGATTCATCGACTTGTTCGCCGGTATCGGCGGTTTTCGTCTTGCCATGGTGGCCAACGGCGGAGAGTGTGTTTTTTCCAGCGAGTGGGACACGTTCGCCCAGCGGACCTATCAAGCAAACTTCGGAGTCAAACCTCACGGGGACATAACCAAAGTCGAGCTTTCGGAGATTCCCCGATTCGACGTTCTGACCGCAGGGTTTCCTTGTCAGCCTTTCAGCATGATTGGGAAACGCGAAGGTTTCGCTCACAAGACACAGGGCACCCTGTTCTGGGATATTTTGCGCATAGTCAAAGCCCGCAGGCCTGCGGCTTTATTGCTCGAGAACGTAAAGGGTCTCGTCTCCCATAACGGCGGTGACACCTTGGACACGATTATCGGTGCGCTTCAGGAGGCGGACTACTGGACGTTCTGGCGAGTCCTGGACGCCGCCGAATTCGGGGTACCCCAACACCGCGAACGTGTCTACATAGTTGCATTTGACAAGCGCCGCATGCGGCGCCCGCAGTTCGGCTGGCCGCGACCCAGTCGAAAAAGGCGCGCCATCGGACGGCATATCGAGAAAAATGTGGATGGTTACAGCATCTCCAAGCACCTCCAAAAGGTTTACATCCACAAAGCTGATGATGGACACCCAGAAATTGTCGACCGTAAGTCTGATTTCGCGGTGAAGACCCTGGTCGCCTCGTATCACAAGATTCAGAGAATCACAGGTACGTTCGTCAAGGACGGGCCGACCGGCCTGCGGCTGCTTACTGAGGGAGAGTGCAAGGCAATCATGGGGTTCCCAAAAAAATTCAGGTTTCCGGTATCCAGGACACAGATGTACCGGCAGATGGGCAATTCCGTTGCGGTACCGGTCGTAAGAAAGGTCTCCCGCGAAATCGCCATGACATTATTGGATGCAGGGGTTATTGGAGCACCGCGCGCCAGGCGGCGAGGCAAGTCTGGTTGACAATATGACACAACTGGACTTTCTATTCGAGTTCCTCAGGGAGCACCCGGGACAAAAATTTACGCCAGAACAACTCAGACACAAAATCGAGAAAGCTCATCTTCGTCAGTTCGGTGAGCCCTTCAACGACGTGAACAAGGCAGCGCGAACCCTGGCTCGTCGAGGCCAGATTCAACGCGAGCCGAAAAACAAGGCGAAGTTTTACTGGTACGACCCAAAACTAGAAGAGACTGTCGAAGAATTCGACGAAGAGGAGATTCGAGAGATACTCGAGCGCGACGGCTTCGTGTGTTCAATCTGCAAACTCGGGCCAGCCGATGGTGTTCAGGTTTCTGTCGGGTATGCCCTGTCCACACGACGCGGCGGAAAACTTGACGTTAGGAATGGAAGAACCCTCTGCACAATCCATCGTTGGACGCTCGAGACCGCACAAGACTCCGATGAAGCGCAACGCAACTGGCGCAAGCTTCGCAGAAAACTACCCATGATTGGGATGCCCCAGTCTCAGAATTTCTGGAGCGATTTCGTCCAACTGCTTAAAAAGTACGGAATCGACCCGGCCGACTAAGCAACGGAGATTAAGGCTCGTAAACAGAGGGAATTTCGGATGATAGACAAAACACGGAATGCAATCGCGGAGCACAAAGAGGGCCAAATTTTTCAGCAGAGTGGATACCACATTGTTGTAACCGAACTCGACGAAACATTTCCTCGAAGGTTTCAGGAAAAACCCCATCTTTATGTCGAACTTTCGACCAGCGCTCCGAGGGAAAAGTTCGAGCGGCTTAAACTTCGGGCTGGCGGCAAGTTCGCCAGGGGACACCACGTTTGCCTTCACCAAAACGCCCCTAAATACGAGGTTCACACCGACCGAGCAAAAGCGAAAGCCGAGCTGAGGAGGTGCAAAGAAATTCTCGTCCGCGAAGGGCATCCCGTAAACAACGTCAAATCGACATGGGCTGGCGAATTTATTGTGTACGTCCTTGACCTCGACCCAGCAGGGAGAGAGAAACAGATGACCAATGAAGATGGGACTCGAAAGGCTGGCTACGTCTATGTCGGTCGGTCGGCAAACACGCTCGAGGTTCGCGTTGCCCAGCATCGACGCCAACGGACATCTCGAACAGGCAGGGATATAGGAGCAAAACCGACCAAGAATCGAAGCTTTACCGTGCGGGAACACTACGTAGTCTTCACTGACAAGCACTCGGCAGAGCTCGAGGAGCAGGTCGCCGCCAATTATGAACAAAAAAATTTTCTTGTTGATGCTGGAGACGTGACCCCCAGAAAACTCGAGAGGAAAGCCGCAAAAATCAAAACTTCACGATGAAACAAAACCCTCTGCGACGCGCGCACCTCGACGAGTTCGTCGACGCTTATCAGCCGGGGAATCGAAGCAAACGCAAAGAATCAGAACGATTCAAAGCCTTCACCTACCAAGAACTCCTTGCCTGAGACAAAGCAAATCGCGACATCATTTGGTTGAAAGATGACTCGTTGGAGGATGCCGCCGACCTTCCCGCCCCAGAGGTGTTGGCCCGCAAAATTATGGAAGAACTTCAGGTCACAATCGGCGAGTTCAACGCGATTGTCGCGGCGTTGGGTGGGGAAGTGGAATCAAAATAGTCGCGCCAAAGCCGGTGACGCCAAATCAAATTAACGAGGCGGGCATAACACTTAAAGATCCAATATCGAATCGTTCTCGCGAACTGTTCGGAATCGGGGCGTTTAGCTAAGGTGACTAGAGCATCTTCCTCACAAGGAAGAGGTCAAAGTCATTTGCGCGGGGGTTTGGGTTGGTGCGCAGGTTGATCCACTGGTGGTATTTGTGGTTGTGGTTAGTGAACTAGGTTGGGGTTGATTCGGGAGGCTCTATGAAACTTGGTCCTGGTTTATCGTTTTCGTGGAAGCGTGCGCTTGGGGTGACTAAAGCCAAGAGGCGAGTGTCGAGAAAGACGGGCATACCGTTGTCGCGGGGTGGGCGGCGAATGAAACT
>Ga0172372_10011618_pt1 | contig 11171 bp, 14 predicted proteins | sample LakKiv5m_2_FD_114544 | JGI IMG/M metagenome (GOLD analysis project Ga0172372, IMG submission 114544) | Freshwater microbial communities from Kabuno Bay, South-Kivu, Congo - kab_092012_9.5m | ecosystem: Environmental > Aquatic > Freshwater > Lake | place: Democratic Republic of the Congo... | reverse complement strand
TGATGCACTGTCCATGATCATTCATAAAGACTTTGCAGTAAGACAAGGAAGATTAATGTGCGAAAGATTAAAGGACTTGATACCGAGACATCAATTTCAGATCCCAATTCAAGCTGCAATTGGAGGAAAAGTTATAGCAAGAGAAACAATATCTGGTTATAGAAAAGATGTTATTAGCAGAATTCATGGTGGAGGGGCTAGAGATAGAAAGAAAAAACTCTTAGAAAAGCAAAAAAAAGGAAAAGCAAGAATGAGACAGTTCGGAAGCGTTGATATTCCACAAGAAGCATTTATTGAGGTCTTAAAAATAAATAAAAACGAAAAATGATAAGATATATTAGAAATTTTTTTAGAAAATTTAGATATAAAATAAAATTTTTTTATAGAATGCGTAACTGTAAAATAAATTATTTTGTTTCTTCGGAGGTATCAAACAATGAATTAACGGAGTTAATGAATTTTTATGGGAGTGACAAAGGAGGCAATGGTAAGATTCATAATTTTAGCGACTATTATTCTTCAATTTTTTATTTTAGAAAAAATCAAATTAAAAACTTACTAGAAGTTGGGTTGGGTACAAATAATATAAATTTAGCAAGTAACATGGGAGCCGATGGCAAGCCTTTGGCTTCACTTAGGGCATGGCAAGATTATTTTAAGAATGCAGACATTTACGGAGCTGACATAGATAAAACTATACTTAAAAATGAAGGCAGAATTAAAACTTTTTTTGTCGATCAGACAGATAAATCTTCTATCGAATTAATGTTTCGAAATATTGGTAACGTCTTATTTGATATAATAATTGATGACGGACTGCATAAATTTGAGGCTAATATTAATCTTTTTGAAAATTCATTTAAATTTTTATCAAAAGAAGGAATTTACATAATTGAAGATGTTTACTCAAAAGATAAAGAAAAATTTTTAGATTATTTAAAAAAAAATAATTATAATTTTTCAATAGTTGATATATTTCATCCTAATAATATATCTAATAATTCAATTGTTAAAATTTATAACCAATAACTTTGAAGAAAGGAGAGATGGCCGAGAGGTTGAAGGCGCCCGCTTGGAAAGCGTGTATACTGTTAAAGGTATCAAGGGTTCGAATCCCTTTCTCTCCGCCAATAATTAAAAATGAATTTGTGCAAAGAAAGAATATTTGATTGTGTTACATATTTTAAAGAAGATCTTCAGCTGGAATTAAGATTTAATATTTTAGATCGTTATGTAGATAAATTTATTATTTGTGAGGGTAGCGAAGATCATCAAGGTATAAGAAAAAAAATTAATTTTAGATTAAGTAGGTTTAGTAAATTTAAAAATAAAATTATTCATATAGTGTGTGATAAATTTCCAAAAAACTTAAATTCATGGGAAAGACAAGCTTTTCAAAGAGAACATATATTTGGGGCAATAAAAGAAGCTGGGGAAAATGATTTTATTATCTTTTCGGATCCAGATGAAATTCCTAATCCAGAAAAATTAGTTAATTTAAAATTAAATAAAAAGTATGGAATTTTTTTACAAAAAACTTTTTGTTATAAATTTAATCTATTTAATAAATATGAAACGCCATGGTCCGGATCAAGAGTGACTAAAAAAAAAGATTTAAAATCTTTTAATTGGCTTAGACAGAGCATATTATTAAAAAATTTAAGATATCCTTGGTTTAGGTTTGATAAAGAAAAAAGTATTCAAGCAATATATGATGGTGGTTGGCATTTTAATAATTTAATGTCTCCAAAAGATATATCACTAAAATTAAAAACCTTTGCTCATACAGAATACGCTTCTAAAAAATTTTCAGACATTAAAATAATAAAAAAAAAAATAACAAACTCAGAGGATCTTTTTAATAAAAATTTAAAATATGAAAAAATTATTTTTGATAATACTTTTCCTAAATATATTATTAGAAATAAAAATAAATATTATAAATGGATTCTTTAATGGAATATAATTTAATCGAAGGTTTAGAAAAAAAGATATCTAAAATTATTTTAGGCAATGACAAGGAGCTCAATGCTCTGCACGCATATAAAATTTGGGATAAATGGATTGAATTAGGAGGCAATACTTTTGATTGTGCGTTTATTTATGGAGGAGGATTACAAGAAAAACTATTAGGACAATATATTAAGAGCAGATCCCTCGAAAAAGATATAGTGATAATTTCTAAGGCAGTTATGAACTCTTACGAGTTTAAAAATATCAGCCAATTTATCGATGAGTCCTTAAGCAGACTCAATGTGAACTGTTTAGACATTTTTCTCTTACATAGAGATTTTGTCGATATTCCTTTTGAAGAGATAATAAGTATATTAAATATGGAAAAAAAAAGAGGTAAAATTAAAATTTTTGGCGCTTCCAATTGGTCTTTAGAAAGATTTGCTAAGGCAAATAGTTACGCAATTTTAAATAAATTAGAGCCAATGAAAATTTTGAGTAACAATTTCTCTTTAGCTAAAATGGTAAAACCATTATGGCAAGGTTGTATGTCTTCAAATAATGAGGAATATATTAATTATATGACGAATAATAATATTCACCATTTTTCATGGTCTAGTCAGGCAAGAGGATTTTTTAGAAAAAAAATCAATTACACAGATAGGTTAAATATATTTTTTTCTAATGATGAAAATCTACGATTAAGACACTGTTTTTATAGTCGCAATAATATAAAATTATTCCAAAAAGTAGAAGTACTTGGAAAGCATTTGCATAAGTCACCAAATGCTATTGCATTAGCATGGGTTTTACAACAAAGCTTTAACTCGTACGCAATTATTGGACCTAAAACTGAATTACAATTATCCGATTCTTTAGAATGTTTAAAGATACAGTTATCTGAAGAACAGATTAAATTATTATATTAATATAAAAATAAATAATTTTAAAATTTATAATAATGTTTATTAAAATTAATAAAAAAAGATTAAATAAAATTAAGATTGAGCTTTATAATAAGGCCGCTTATTTATCAAACGGCAAGATAATTCTTAATATTCCATAAGGAAAACTCGGTGCTTCAACATCGTCTTTAATAAGAAGTGCCAACGCAAGTTATGAAAGGTTAGTTATTAAATCTTTAAATTTTTCGAGTTTTATGAAAAAAAAACTAAAGTCTGAAGATTTTATTAAAATTGATATTGAGGGTGGAGAATATAAATTATTGCCCTTCATAGGTCCAATTCTAAGAAAGAGGAAGCCCAATATATACTTAGCTCCACACCCCTTTTTGATTGATGGTTATTTTAATAAAATATTTATGACTAATAAATTACTTTTTTCATTGAGGGGTTATAAATATATATATCAAATAAAAAATAACGCCTTGACTAGTTGCAGAATGATTAATTTTTTATTAAAGTTTAGATTACCGATTTTTAAAAAAGTTAGCAGAACATTAGTTTTTACAAATAAAAAATTATTAAATAAATAAAAGTATAAAATTTTAATTTGTAATTTTTCTTAATTTATTTAAATTCATTGAACAGTTAACAGGATAATTAGTTTTAGAATTTCTTTTTATATAAATTTTTTTTACTTTTAAACCTTGATTTTTTGCAAAATTAAATGGTGATTGCGTTTTTCCTCCTAGATTTATAATTCCTTTTTGATTTAATAATCTAAATAGTATTTTTGCTACCCCATCATGGTAAATAAAATTTGTTTTAACATTGGCGTAAGCTTTTTTATGCACAAAAGGTTTTTCAGTCATGCAAACTCTAAGAATCAGTGAATTTTTATACATTTGCACCGCACATTCTCCTCCTAATTTAGACCAAGCATAATTGTTTACAGGAAGAATAGGATCAACCTCTTTATGATTGCCTTTTTTATTAGGATAAATGTAACTCGTAGAAAAGTATATTAATTTGATATTTAAATTTGAGCATATTTTTACAATATTAGCAGTGCCAATAATATTAAGACTTATACTATCCCAAATGTTTTTTTCGTGATTTTTCATGGGCCTAGATAAACCAGCTAGATGGATTAAAATTTTTGGTTTAATTTTTTTTAAGTATTTTTCTATAGATTTATCAGAGATAATATTTAACTCTTTTCTTGATGGGTAAAATATTTTTTTCGACTGGTAATTTTTTTTTAAAACTGAACCAAATCGTCCCGATCCTCCAGTTATTACAATATTATAATTGATTTTCATTATTTATATCGGCTACAATATTCCTTAAACGTAATATTATTTTTATCTTTTTTTGATAAAATAGGATTTTTTATAGGCCATTTAATATTAAGATCTTTATCGTTCCATGAGATTCCAACCTCTTTTTCTTTTTCACGATATTTTGTACAACAGTAGTAAATAATATTATTATTATTGAGCCCACAAAATCCATGCGCAAATCCTTCTGGGATATAAATAGAGTTATAAGATTTAAAAGGTAGAATTACTTTAAAAAATTTCCCAAAATTTTTTGAATTTCTTCTTAAATCAACAGCCACATCAAATATTTTTCCAGATATTACAGTAATAAATTTACCTTGTGGATTTTTTGTCTGCAAATGCAAACCTCTTAATACAAATTTTTTTGAACTAGATAAGCAATGAAATATAAAGTTTTTTTTTAATTTTTTTTTTTTATAGATTTCTGCAAAATAACCTCGAGAGTCTTTATTGATTTTTGTTTTAAAAAGGGATATTCCTTTAATTTTTATTTTCATTATTCAATAATCAATTTTTTTAAATATTTAGAATAATCGCAATTTCCGTAAAATTTAATTTGTTTTATAATTTTTGATTTATTTATCCATTTATTATTTAAAGCAATTTCTTCTAGACAGGCAATTTTTTGACCTTGTCGTTTCTCCACAGTGGCAATGTATTGTGATGTTTCAAAAAAGTTTTCTATATTACCGGTGTCAAGCCAAACGCTACCTCTACCCATAAATTCAACTTTTATTTTATTTTTAATGTGATATTTTTTAATAAGATCTACTATTTCCAGCTCCTTTCTTTTCGATGGTCTAAGTGTTTTTGATAAAGAAACTACATTTTTATCAAAAAAATAAAGTCCCGTTATAGCAAGATTTGATTTAGATTTTTTTGGCTTTTCCTTTATACTTAATATTTTTTTATTTTGCATTTCTACTATTCCATAATCTTTAGGGTTGTTTACTCTGTAAACAAATATTGTTGATCTAGTTTTTTGTTTTGTAATTTTTCTCAATCGATTAGTAAAACCTTGACCATAAAAAAAATTATCTCCAAGAATTAAAGCAACACTTTGATTGTTTATAAATTTTTCGCCGATTATAAAAGCTTCAGGCAGTCCATTAGGTTTTTTTTGTTCTAAATATTTAATTTTAATTCCAAAGTTTGAACCATCTCCTATAATTTTTTTAAAATTATCATCTTCATTAGGATTTGTAATAATTAATATATCTCTAATCTCTGCTAGCATAAGTATTGACAATGGATAAAATATTGTTGGCTTATCATATAAAGGCAGAAGCTGTTTATTAATTATTTTTGTCAAAGGACTTAATCTAGTGCCTTTTCCTCCAGCTAATATTATTCCTTTTTTAATCATGTATTTAAACCAAACCTTTTTAAATATTTTTTGTTTTTAAAATAATTTTTTTTAAATTTATCAGTATACCAAATTATAGTTTCTTTTATGTTGTTTTCAAAATTAGAAGTACATTCCCAGTTTGTGTGGTTTTTAATTTTTGATGAGTCTAAACAATAACGTAAGTCATGTCCTGGTCTGTCTTTTATAAAACTAATTCTATTTTTTTGGACCCAATTATTATTAAGACTTTTAAATATAGCTATTATTTTTCTTGAAATTTCAATATTGTTAAGTAATACCCCGCTACCAATATTATAACTTTCTCCTAATTTACCATATTTAGATATTTTTATGAGAGCGGTACAATGGTCTTTTACAAAAATCCATTCTCTAATATTTTTTCCATTTCCATATATAGGTATGGGTTTATTTTTTAGTAAATTATAAATTATAGTAGGTATTAATTTCTCTGGATATTGATTTGGGCCATAATTGTTGCAGCAGTTGGTAATTATAGCGTTTAATTTATATGTTCGAATATATGATTTTATTAACAAATCACCGCTTGCTTTTGATGCCGCATATGGAGAGCTTGGATTATAAGCATCATCTTCTTTAGATTTATAATTTTTTTTAATATCACCATAAACCTCATCAGTAGAAATATGAATTAATTTAATTTTTTTTTTATGATTTTTTATAGATTCCAAAATATTAAAAACACCAAGAATATTACTATTAATAAAATTTTTAGGGCCATCAATAGATCTGTCTACATGCGTTTCTGCCGCAAGATTATAGATTATTGAAGGATTATATTTATTTAAAATATTTTGTATAAAAGTTTTATTATTAATATCTTCTTTATATAATTTATAATTTTTAGTATAAGGATTAATATTTTTTAGATTTGATGCATAACTTAATTTATCTACATTAATTATAAAATAATCTTTTTTACCTAAAATATTAATAAGATTACTGCCTATAAACCCTAAGCCCCCAGTTACTATTACAGTTTTCATTATTTTTTATTTTAAATAAAAAGTATAATAGTGTTTATACATTAATAGAGTATTTTTGCAGTTCAAATTTATGAAAAATTTTATAAATAAGATTACTTTCGTAATAGTTTGTTTTAATAGTAGGGATATTGTTAAAAAATGCATTAGTAGCATAGACTCAAAAGCAAAAATTTTAGTAGTTGAAAATTCCAATGACTATTTAATTAAAAAACAATTAGAAGATGAATTCAAAAATGTAACTGTAGTCATTGCTGGAAAGAATATAGGATATGGGGCTGGAAATAATTTAGCAATATCTAAAATAAAAACACCTTATGTATTTATACTAAATCCGGATTCTTTTCTCAAAAAAGACTGCATTAATGAACTTTACAAAGCAGCAAAATTATTAGAAAATAAATTTAAAATTTTAGCTCCTAAATCAATAAATAATTATGGGTATTTTAAAAGAACTTTACCAGGTAAAAAAATTCTTAATATATTACCAGTAGATTATGTAAAAGGTTTTGCAATGTTAATTAATTTAAAAAGAGTAAATTTTAAAAAAATATTTGATGAAAATTTTTTTTTATTCCTAGAAGAAATAGATTTTTGTAAAAGAATTCATGATTTTTACAAAGATAAAAAAGAAATTTTTTTAGTAAACAAGGCAAAGGTCGAGCATAATGCAAAACACTCTTCAGGAGATAATTTTAGTATAGAATTATGCAGAAATTGGCATTGGATGTGGTCTTTATTTTATTATAATAAGAAGCATTTCGGAGTTGTATTTGCATATAAAAATACTATCTATAAATTCTTTTCATCTGTATTTAAGTTGTTATTTAATATTTTTTTTTTAAGGAAAAAAAAAGTATTAATTTATTATTTTCGATTATTAGGCCTTTGCAACGCATATTTTGGAAAATCATCTTGGCATAGACCATAAAATTAATGAGTGAGATAAAAAATTTTGTATTTAAAATAAATAAAATTTACAATTATATTTTTGGAGAAAGATTTTACAAAAAATTAAATTTTAATTGGAGTGAATATCCCAATAGATTAGAAATTATACAAAATATAATTACTAGTAGAAAATATAAAAAATATCTTGAAATAGGTTGTGATAAAAATCAAATATTTTCGAATATTGAAATTCATTTTAAAATAGGTGTTGATCCAGTAAAGGGAGGAAATGTAAGAAAAACAAGTGATAATTTTTTTAAAAATAATTTAGATAAATTTGATATAATTTTTATAGATGGTTTGCATAAGTATGATCAAGTAAATAAAGATATAAAAAATTCTCTTAGAGTTTTAAATGAAGGTGGCATAATTCTTTTGCATGACTGCATGCCTAAAAGTTATTTTCATCAAGCCGTTCCTAGGTCAAGAATGTCTTGGAACGGGGATGTCTGGAAGAATATTGTTGAAGCAAGAACCAATCCAGAGATAGACACTTATACATGCTTTGCTGATCAAGGCATTGGTATTATTCTTAATAGACCAAATAGAAACAAGTTAGTTATTTCCAAAAATAATTTTAAAAAACTTAAATTTAGAGATTTTTATTATAATTATAGAGAATATTTGAATATTATTAATTCGGAAGAAATTAATAAAATTTTTTGAGCTTTTTCAATTGTTCGATATTATCAACTGTAAACCATTTTTTTGGCATTTGATCTGATACTAATAATTTTTTATTTTTAATTAATTTTTTCCATAATATATTAAAATCCTCACAAGGTTTAATAGTCTTATTAATGATAAATGGATTTAATATCTGAATCCCAGAGCAATATATATTGCTTGTCTTATTTCTCGAAAGTTTTTTGACAATATTTTTTTTATGAAATATGTAATCTCCTTCGAGGTCTTTAACTGGATTAACAGGTATCAACATGCATGGAGGACGATTTTTTTTTAAGTAATCTTTCTCTAATTTTTTAAAATCAATATTAGTAATATTATCGCAGGTTAAAACCAGTATTGGCATATTTAAATTTTTAATTATTGTATTAAAAACCCACCAACAATTTCCATGTCCTTCAGTATTAAAAATTGTCGATACATTATTTTCTATTAGATGTTTTGCTAGAATTGGCCCTTTATAGCCAACTGAAATGTGTATATTTTTAAATTTTTTTTTTAGTTTATTAATTCCTCTTGAAATAAGCGTACTTTGTTTAAATTTGACCATTGCCTTAGGCACTTTATTGGTTAATGGTTTTAACCTAATTCCACGTCCCGCAGCCATAATGAATGCGTGTTCAATAATGTTACTCTTTTTCATTTTTCATGCCAAACTTAAGTATTTCAGATATATCAAAATTTGACAATTTTTCAGCAGTAGATGAAGAAACAATTTTTTTGATTGAATTATTATGAGTTTTCGAAAAATCAATTATATAATGTTTAATATTATTAATTTTTTTTTCTACTGTATATTTTAACTCTTCTTCTCCTATTAAATATTCATCTCGCCTGTCACCTGATCTGCTTCCAATAATACTATATTTACCGCCATAAATTTTAATCCAAGTTTTTATAATATCTATCATTTTTGCTGACTTCATTTCTCTTGAGAGTATTTTTCCATTTAAAAATTTTATATTTTTTAAAGCAGTATCAACTAATGTTACTGCATCTGATACTAGAAAAAAAAACCTTCTCATATAAGGTCCTGTTGTTAATATTCTTTTATCTTCATCGAACATTCTTTTCCAAATAGGAAGCACAGAGCCAGTTGACCAAGCAACATTTCCATATCTTACACAAGAAAATTGGGTATTACTCTGTTTGCTAGAACTTATGAACAGTCTTTCCATTATAGACTTACTTAGACCATAAATGTTTTTAACAGGAGGAGAGGCTTTATCAGTTGATATTCCAATAACTGTTTTAATTTTTTTATCTATAGAAACTCTAGCAATATTACTTGATCCGACAATATTAGAGTCTATGGTTTCAAATGGAAATTTTTCAGAAAGATCAACAAATTTAGTTGCCGCCGCATGTATAATTATATCTGGTTTTACGTAATTAATACCATCACGTATTGAATTAATATTTGAAACATCTAAAGGAATAACTTCACATTGAGTTTTATTTTTTGCAATGTAATTTAGTTTATTATTTCTTCCAGATAGTATTACAGTAAATTTTTTACTAAATTTTTTTGCTAGATTTATTCCTAAAAAGCCAGTACCACCGGTTATTAAAATTTTTTTTTTCATTAAGATTTTATAGATATAATATTAATGATTTATATTGTACAAATAATAAATCAATGTGATTTTTTTTAAAAATAGTTTTTAAATAACAAATAATGAATATTGTTGCCCACATTCCTTTTTTTAATCCAAATATAGATAAATTCAAAATTTTAAAAAAAACAATTAAAAGTCTTAGGACTTTATCAAAAAATGTTGAAATATTTGTTCATACACATAACAATTTTTTAGATAATAAAAGAACAGATTCAAAAGTTATAATTCACAAATTATCCGATGAAGATTTAAATAAAGGCTATTTAACCTGGAAATGCAGGAAGTTACTTGAAAGACAAAAAAACAAATTCGATATTTTTATCTATTGTGAGCATGATATTTTGTTTACAAAAAGAAATTTTATATATTGGCTACAAAATAAAGATGAATTAATAAAAAATAATTTTAACTTAGGTTTTGTGGTAATAGAATTTAATTATTCAGATAATAAATTTTATTCCATTCATCTTCAAAAAAAGTTAAGAAACTATATAAATATAAAAAATAAAAAATACATGGTAAATCCACAACCTTATTGTTGTATGTGGATTTACGATAGAAATGAATTTAATTCTTTCATTAAGACTAAATGGTGGAAATTTGGATGGAAGGGAAAAAACTATATATGTTTTTATGGAATTACTGAAATGTCAGGAATTGGTTGGAATGGAATGAATATGGATAGATATAAATCTACAGTAATTCCTTTAAATAATTATAATAAGTTAAACAGTGGTTGTTTTATTAGACATTTAACTAATAACTATATTCATTTAAAAGGAAAAATATTTAATCATCAAAAAACTTGGTGTAAGTATGATATTCAAAAAGTAGTAGATATTACTAATCGACATTTATACTATAAGGAAATTTCTTTATTAAATAAATTGTCATTATTGTTTAAGTATACTTTTAGAAAAATTTTAAGAATTATTAATAGAATTAAATAAATTAGTGTAATTCATAAAATTTCTTTAACAAATTTATAATTCTTTGATCTGAACTCATAGTAGGATTAATTTTATTTGTAGTATAAGCAACTCCTATTCCTAAAATTGGATCAGCAAAACCTAAAGATCCACCCCAACCATTGTGACCAAAAGACTCTTTATTTTTCCCAAATAACCACCCCCCACGAAGTATTAAACCAATCCCAGACCATCTAATTGGCATCATTAAAGATTTATCAATTCTACTATCACACTCAGTAAGACATTTATTAATTGAAGATTTTGACAGTAGGATGTTTTTTTCTTGAATTAAGTCATTTACAAAAACATCATAAATTTTTGCAATTGATCTTGCGTTTCCATGTCCATTCATTGAAGGAATCTCCGCAATCTGCC
>Ga0172372_10011617_pt1 | contig 11172 bp, 3 predicted proteins | sample LakKiv5m_2_FD_114544 | JGI IMG/M metagenome (GOLD analysis project Ga0172372, IMG submission 114544) | Freshwater microbial communities from Kabuno Bay, South-Kivu, Congo - kab_092012_9.5m | ecosystem: Environmental > Aquatic > Freshwater > Lake | place: Democratic Republic of the Congo... | reverse complement strand
CGCGTCGAGGGTGACCTGGTGGAGCGGGTGCGCGACCTCCACGACCGGCGGCTGGTGACGTACCGGGTGTCGGAGGTATGGGCCGACCGGCTGGCGGGGGCGTTGGAGAAGCGGGGGGAGGGGTATGGCGTGTAAGGGTCTTTGGAATTCCCGCACCATCGGCAGAGGGGCGACCGGTGCAAGACGGCAAGCAAAAATAAAAAAATCGGGCAGGGAAGAATCGCGTCGCCCATCGTTCCCTTTGATGTAAATCTTATATTCGTTCATGTCGCCGGACATCTCTGTTCCGCATGTGCGGTGCGGTTCGGCGTTCCTTTGGGCTGACACATGAAGACACGCTCCAGGCATATCATGCTTGCCATATTCTGGCTGTCGGCGGCATGGGGTCGGGCGGGCGCGCAGGACTTGAGTCTGTTCGTCGCGGACCAGCGCATCGCTTGTGCGGAGACGGTGGATGTACCTGTACAGGCCTCGAGATTCCGGGCGATGTTGACGATGCAGGGCGGCATCGGTTGGGACACCAGCCGGCTCAGATTCGACACGCTCATCGGCCGTGGACCTTCGGCTTTGGGCCTTACGCCTGGCAATTTCGGGTTCACCTGGGTCGGGTCCGGGCTCTTGTATTTTTCGTGGGACGACCCCCTGCTGAGGGGGGTGACGCTTCCCGACTCGAGTGTCTTGTTCGTGGCGCGGTTCAGGGTCCTGACGCGGGATCCGTTGGACCTGTTCATCCGGGTGGGGAGCGATTCGGTTCCCATGGAGTTCATCGACACCGCGCGCCGGCGGCTGTCGGTGGGTCATCGGGACGGCAGGTTGCGCCTCTTGTTCGAGATCCCTGCATTCGATCCCTTTCCGGACACGACGAGGATCTGCGGCACTTCGGGATCGCTGGATGCGGGTGGGGGTTTTGCCTCGTATGTCTGGGATTCGCTGAATCGGGCGCGCACCCTGGCCGTGCTGCGCGACAGCCTGTACCGGGTGACGGTCTTGAACGCGCTTCGCTGCCGGGGCAGCGACAGTACGCTGTTGCGGCTGCTGCCGATACCCGACGGCACGCTATCCCTCACGGGCGACACCTTGCTCTGCGAGGGTTCAATGCGGTTGTTGCGTGCCACGGGTGGCATCCGTTACCGATGGTATCGGAACGACACCCTTCTGGCATCGCCGACGGGCGACACCTTGCAGGCGCGTATGGGTGGCCGTTACCGGGTGGAGCTGGTCAATCCGGAGGGGTGTCGTCGGCTCTTGCCGTCCGGGATCACCCTTACGCATATCCCCCGGCCGCGTCTGGCCTTCGACCTGCGGGGTGTCTGTTCGGAGGTGCCGGTGACCTTTGTGAACCGGAGTGTGGTGCCCACGGTTGGCCAGGTCGACTGGCAATGGCGATTCGGCGACGGGGCCACGGATACCCGCGATTCGGTGGAGCATGTGTACCGGGACACGGGCGTCTACCGCGTGCAACTCACCTATCGCAACGGCCATTGTCCGCAGCATGCCGACACGCTTACCCGGCTGCTACCGCTCGTCCGGCTGAAGGACATCCGCTATCGGGACGTGCTGACGGTGCCCGACCATCCGACCGAGCTGAGGGCGCGAGACACGGGCATACGCTTCCTCTGGGTGCCGGCGGCGGGGCTTAGCGATGGGCGGCTGCGCAATCCCCTGGCCACGCTGAAGGAGACGGCCACCTACCTGGTGCGCATCACGATGGCCAGCGGATGCGTCGTATTCGACACGGTCGAGGTCAAGGTGGCGCGTCAGCCAGGCATCCATGTCCCCAAGGCCTTCACCCCCAACGGCGACGGCCGCAACGACCGGCTGCGGCCCATCCTGGTGGGCATTGCGGAGCTCCGCCATTTCCGAGTGTACAACCGGTGGGGTAATTTGTTGCACGAGTCGCGCGGGTCCGCCTCGGAGCTTGGCTGGGACGGGGTTTATCGCGGGGTGCCCCAGCCGATGGACACCTACGTATGGACGGCCGTCGCGACGGATGTCCGGGGCAACCCGTTGCAGGCGGGCGGTAACACGCTGTTGATGAGATAGCCATGAGAAGGACATGCCTACATATCATAGCGTCCGTCCTGCTACCGGCGCTTTCCATGCCGGGCATGGCACAGGACCCGCATTTCTCGCAGTATTTCGCCTCACCCCTGACCTTGAATCCCGCGATGACGGGCAATACGGACGGGTCGATGCGGGTGGCCTCGCTGTTCCGGCAGCAGTGGTGGGCGGTGGGCAGTGCCTATACGACGGCCACGCTGTCGGCCGAGCAGCGGTTGCTGCGGTTCCGGCTGCCGGAGGCCGACCGGTTGGGTGTGGGGGGCTTGATCATCCAGGATAATTCCCTCTCGGGCGGCTTGCGGAGCACCTACGCCTCGCTGTCGTCCGCCTACCACAAGGGCTTCAACGACCACCATCGGCTGGGCGTGGGCTTCCAGGGCACCTACGGGAGCCGGGTGGTCGACATGGGTCGGCTGAGTTTCCACGAGCAGTTCGAGACGGACGGCTTCAATACGAACCTGCCAACGGGTGAGGCGGCCCTTTCGGCCCTGATGCCCACATGGGGGGTGAATGCGGGGATGACCTATCAGTACGAGGACCTGTTGAAGCGCTTGTACGCCGGGGTGTCGGTCTACCACCTGAATCGTCCCCGCCAGACGGCCCTGGCGGATTCGATGAACCGGGTGCCGCAGCGGTTGACGGTTCACGGGGGAGGGGTCTTCCTCTCGGGCGAGACGCTTCGGCTGACCCTGCATGCGATGTACCAGCGCCAGGCGCGGGCGGAGTCGTTCGCCCTGGGCGGCGGGCTGGGTTATGATGTCGGGCTGGAGCATACCTTCTACCTGGGGGCCTGGTACCGGCTGGGGGATGCCGTGTATCCATACCTGTCGTATGTCCGTAACGGGATGCAGGTAGGGCTGACGTACGACGTCCAGGTCTCCTCGATGCGGCAGGCCGTTCCCCGCAACGGCAGTATTGAGTTGAGTTTCCTGTACACGAGGCCCGACGACAGGTACGAGCGTCGGGCGATGCCCTGGTATTATTGAGCCGGGCTGGCCCGGCGGGACGTGGACAAAGAACGCATATGGAAGACAACACCATGGGGGTTGGGTCGGAGGCGCCCGGCGGGTGCCGGACGCTGGGGGTGGGCGCTTGGATGGCCCTCGGCGTGCTGGCCGGTGTGCTGTTTGCCGGACGGGTTTCGGCGCAGACGTATTTCCTGAAGGAGACGTTTTCCAACGCGGGCGGCACCCAGCCGCCGGCGGGATGGCAGTGCATCCGGTTGTCGGGCGGGCCGGCCCCTGGCTTCCGGTTCGACAATCCGAGGAGTGTGCAGACCGTCCTACCGCTGCAGGCTCCCTTCGCGCTCTTCGATGCGCCGGCCTCCCCCCTGTTGGGCACGAGCCAGTCGGTGACCCTGGAGTCGCCGGCGATCGACCTGACGGGGGTGACGCGCCTGCTGCTGAGCTTCGACCATCAGTTCGCGGCTGCATCGGAGTCGGTGGGTCGCTTGCAGGCGAGGGTGGGCGGCGTCTGGAGCGACGTGGCCGTGTACTCGGCCTCCACCAACGGCGGCGTGACGGAGGTCTACGACCTGTCGCCGCAACTGGCGGTGCGTACCGACGCCGCCATCCGCTTCCTGTGGAGTGGGAAGGCGGACGGGCATTGGGCGGTGGACAACGTCAAACTCTTCGCCCCGCTGCCCGTCGATGCCGGCATCTCCTCGATCGACATGCCCAAAAACCCCTTCGGCGAGGGGACGACCGACATCCGCGTGACCCTCGCCAACTATGGCTCCTCAGTCCTCAACGGCGTCGACATCCACTGGTCCGTCAACGGCATCCGCATGCGCGACACCAGCTGGAGCGGCTCCCTCGACTTCGCCGCGCGTGAGACGGACATCCGCATCGGCCGGATGGACATGCGCGCCGGCGTCAATTACATCTTCAAGATCTGGACGGAAGACCCTAACGCCGTCCTTGACGCCAACCCCTCCAACGACACCATCGTCCGCTCGCTCATCCCCTCGCTCTGCGGCACCTATACCATCGGCGGGGCCAACCCCAACTTCCCGACCGTGACACGTGCGGTGGAGTTCCTGCACAGTGCCGGCATCGGCTGCCCCGTGGTGATGAAGATCCGCGACGGCATCTACAACGAACAGCTCGAACTGAAGACCGTCAAGGGCTCCTCCCCGGTCAACACGGTGACCTTCGAGTCCGAGAGCGGCGACAGCACCAAGGTGCTCCTCACCAGTCCGGCCGACATCACCTCATACCGATACACCATGAACCTCGACGGGGCCCGGCATGTCCGGTTCCGGAAGATGGGGTTCTCGAAGCTCGGTGACGGAGGATTCCATGCGTTGGCCATCTCAGGCAAGTCCTACGACATACGCGTGGAGAACTGCCGGTTCATACAGACCGGAAACGGCACGTCCAACATCTTCGTGATAGACGATGCCGATTCGGTGCTGGTGAGGAACAGTGACTTCAACGAGGGGTATCATGCAGTAAACATGTCCACCACGGGATCGGTACGCATTTCGGACAACCGGTTCCGGAATTGGTTTTACATCCCTATCGCAGGTGGGGCCGCACGCCTCTTCATTGAACGGAACCTGTTCGAACGTTCGGAATTCGCCATGAACCTGAATGTGACCGATACCGGCCTGATTTCCCATAACCGGATACGTTTCGCGAACCTGGGTATCCGGCTCTATGGGCCCGGGCGCATCCGGGTGGACCGGAATCTGGTCAACTTCAGCCGGGACATGGGCATTTATTCCGAGGCGTCGCGGCCTATCATCACCAACAACCGGGTATGGAACGAGGCCAATACGGACCTCAGTTCGCAGTACGGGATCTATGTGGCGGCCGCCTCGGGGGCTCGTGTCCTGTTCAACACCGTCCGCATGGTCAGGGGTTCCTACAAGGCGGCGGCCCTGGCCGTCAATGCCGTGGACAGTGTCGAGGTCAACTCGAACATCCTCTCCATGTCGCAGTCGGGCTATCCCTTCCTGCTGACGGGAAGGCCCCGGGTCCTGCTGGCCGACCGCAACAGCTACCACTCGCGCAAGGGCCTGGTGGGTCAGCTCGGAACCACGGGCTATAAGTCGATGCAGGACTGGAGGGCCGCCATCTCAGGGGAAGCGCGCGGCCTGGCGATAGACCCCGGCTTTCGCAACGACAGTTCTTTCCTCCCGACGCTGATCTACCTGGACGGTACGGGCAAGCCGGCCACCGGGGTGTTGCGCGACTTCGATGACAGCCTCCGGAGTGCAGCCCTGCCCGATGTCGGCGCGAGCGAGTTCCGGCCCTGCCCGCGGGATGCCGCCGTCGAGGCCGTGGAGGAACCGACCACCCCCATCCAGACGGGCATGAGTCCCGTGAAGGTCCGCATCCGGAACAACGGAACGGACCTGCTGACGTCGGTACGCCTCTCCTGGTCGGTCAATGGTTCTGCCGCTCGAGACACACTGTGGAACGGCAGCCTCGCGTCGGCACAGACGGAGCTTTTCACCCTGGGCAGCCACGCCTTCACCAACCCCAAGGCCGGCTACGCCATCCGGGTATGGATACGCCGTGACAGCGGCGACTGCCATGCCGTCAACGACACGCTGACCACCGAGCGGCTCTATGCCCGGCTCTGCGGAACCTATACGGTGGGTGGGGTGAATCCCGATTTCCGGACGCTGACGGAAGCGGTCGAGCCGCTCATGACGGCCGGCATCTCATGCCCTGTCGTCATCCGCATGCGCGACGGCGTGTATGAGGAGCAGGTCAGGATCGACAGTATTGCCGGCTCTTCCGCCGTCAATACGGTGACCATCGAGTCGGAGAGTGGCGACAGCAGTAGGGTGATGTTGAAAAGCGCCCAGAGCCTTAATGCCATTAGGTATACCCTGGGATTGAACGGCACACGCCATCTCCGACTGCAGCGCATCGGCATCGAGAAGGAGGCGGATAACCGGTTCATGGGTCTGGTCGTGGAGGGGTCGTCCTTCGACATCCAAGTGAATCGATGTCTCTTCCAAACCCGTGTGGGGGATGCAGGGAATGTGCTGGTAGAGGGTCGTCCGGACTCCATTCGGATACTCGAGAGCCGTTTCACGGGACCCGCACACAACCCTGTCCACGTCCATACAAGTGGAACGGTACGCATTTCGGGGAACCTGCTGACGGGCGATGTCGGTTATGCCATAAGAACCGTATCGAACCGCATCGTTGTGTCCGGCAATCATATCCGTAATGCAGGATACGGTATCGTTTGTCATGTGTTTTCGGACACATCCTACATCGGGGAGAACCGGATATACAACTCCAGTTATGGTATCACTGTAAGAGGCCACGGTGCTGTGCATGTCCATGGGAACCATGTCCGGTTCAACGGCTATCAGGGTATCCATTCGGAGGTTCAGCGCCCCCTGATCACCAACAACTGGGTGTACGACGGCACCAACGCTGAAGCAAGGACGGAGCATGGCATCTTCATCCATTCATCCGAGCGCGGGAGGGCCTTGTTCAATTCCGTGCAGCTGGTGTCAGGCACCAAGCAGAGCAGTGCGCTGATGATCGAAGGGGGCGACAGCCTCTTCGTTTCCAGCAATATCCTGTCCATGGCGCAGTATGGATATCCCGTGTACGTGAACAGTCGCCCCAGGGGCCTTGGCATCGACAGGAACAACTATTATTCGAAGTACGGCTGGCTCGGTTGGCAGGGCAATGTACATGTGACCGACATGGCCGATTGGCGCAACCGGGTACGGGGCGAGGCCAACGGGTTCTCGGCCAATCCCTTCTTCCTCAACGACACAACGCTGGTGCCCGGGCAGATCTTCCTGGATGGCAGGGGACTGACCGGCACGACCGTGGACAAGGATATCGACGGAATAGCACGCGACCCGGCTGCACCCGACATCGGCGCGAAGGAGTTCACGCCCTGCCAGCAGGATGCGGGCATCGCCTCCATCCTGGAGCCCGCCTCGCCGCTGGATGTGGGGGTGCGGCGGGTGCGCGTGGTCCTGCAGAACAACGGAAGGGATACGCTCACGCGGATACGGGTCGGCTGGACCGTCAACGGCTCGCCCATGCGGGATACGTTATGGCAGGGCGTGCTGCCCTCGGCACAGACCACGACGATGGACATCGGCGCCTTCGATTTCAGGCCCGTCACCGAGTATGTCATCAAGGCCTGGATCGGGCTGGCGGCGCCGGGGACGGACTGCAGCCGGTTCAACGATACAGTCTCTTCGAACAAACTCTTCGTCCGGCTCTGCGGCACGTACACGATCGGTGGCGTCAACCCTGACTTCAGGAACTTCAGCGACGCGGCCGCCTTCCTGGAATCGGCCGGGGTCTCCTGCCCGGTCGTGTTCAAGGTCCGGAACGGCACTTACGACGAGATGGTGCAGATCGACAGCGTGATGGGTGCTAGCCCGGTCAACAACATCACCTTCGAGTCGGAGAGCGGCGACAGCAGCAAGGTCCTGCTGATGCAGTCGGGAGCTACCGTGGCCACGCCTTACGCGCTGAACCTGAACGGGAGTCGTTACCTGCGGTTCCGGCGGATGGGCTTCTCCAAGGCCGGCGATGGGAACTACACGGCCGTCCTGCTGACCGGCAACTGTATGGACATCCGGTTGGAAAACTGCCATTTTCTGCAGGGTCCTTCCGGGTCGAAGAACCTGCATGTGGGCGACGGCTCCGACTCCATCAGGGTATCCCATTCCTACTTTTCAGGCAACTCGTACATGGGCGTGAGTTTAGGGACGAGTGGTGGCGTGTCGGTTTCTGACAACCGATTCGGTCCATCCGTATGGCATGCGGTCTATGGGTCTGTGGGTCGGCTGGACTTCCTGAGGAACACCATCCAAAACAATGCACTCGCCGTCCGTCTGTCGGTCAGCGACAGCGCCAATCTGTCCGGCAACCGCATTACGGGTTCGCAGAACGGGATGATCCTCGAAGGCGCCGGCCGCTACCTGGTACAGGGCAATCGCATCGGCTTCACCACCGGCACGGGGCTCCACGCCCTGGGCATCAAGCAGTCCTTGTTGGCCAACAACTGGGTCTACAACGAGCAGCGGCTCTCCACCAACGGCATCCTGATGGAGAACTGCGAGCAGACGAGGGTCCTCTTCAACACTGTCGACATCAGCGGAACGAACAACAATTCCAGCGCGATCGCCATCAAGGACGGCCGGGGCCTCTCCGTCTTCAACAACATCCTCCGCAACGCCTCCGGCGGCTATTGCATGAAGCTCGTCAACGGTTCACCCGGACTGATGTCCGACTACAACGGCTACTATGCCCCCTTGAACAACATCGGCTCCATCGACGACCGCATCTACAACTACCTCTCCCAGTGGGGTACTGTCATCGGGGGCGAGGCCCACAGCCTCTTCGTGAATCCCTTCCTGCGGGCGGGCGACTACCGCCCCAACCACATCCTCCTCAACGATGCGGGCGTACGCTACGACCCGGTGACGCGCGACATCGACTCTGCCGCACGCCACCCGGTGAGTCCCGACATCGGCGTGAAGGAGTTCACGCCCTGCAACCTCGATGCCGGCATCAACGAACTCGTCTCGCCCACCCTTCCCATCGGCAGCGGGCGCCAGGATATCAAGGTCGTCCTGCAGAACCAGGGCCTGTCGACCCTCTCCCAGGTGCGCATCCATTGGAGCATCAACGGTGCGGCGATGCCCTCCTACCTGTGGAGCGGCACCCTCCCGACCCGGCGTAACACCCCCGTCACCATCGGCGACTTCGACTTCATCTCGGGGCCGGAGTGGACCCTCCGTGTGTGGACATCCTCGCCCAACGGGGGTGTTGACTGCAACGTCTACAACGACACGGCGGTGCTCTTCGTGGCGGGCACGCCCAACTCGGTCCCCTTCCCCCCGCAGGCCAAGGACACCTCGGTCTGCAAGGGTAACGTGGCGACACTCCGCGCCACCGGCGCCGGCACCATCGGCTGGTACACGGCGGCCACCGGCGGCCGCTGGCTGGGCGGGGGCTCCACGTTCACCACACCGCCCCTCACCGGAACCGTCACCTATTACGTTCAGGACAGCATGCTCACCGCCAGCCTGGCCCGGACGCCGGTGCGGGTGACCGTCTTCGACCCGCCACCCTTCGACCCCTTCCCCGCCGCCATCTACAGCCGGGCCGACTCGTTGGTCCTGCTGGTCGACAGCAGCTCCAGCCCCGCCAGCATTGCCTGGAACAACGGTGAGCAGGGAAACCGCGTCGTCGTCGAATACTCCGGTGGCTACCGCGTGAACATCGTCACCCGCGACGGCTGCCGCCTCACCGACACCGTCTTCGTACAGTTCCCCGACACGGCCGGCATCCGCATCGGACAGGTGACCGCATCCTGCACACTCCCCGTCGAAGTGCCCGTCAAGGTGTTCCATTTCCGGCGCATCGGCCAATGGCAGGGCTCGATGCGTTGGGATACCGCACGCCTGCGCTTCGACTCCCTCCGCACCCAGGGACCCGCCGCGCTCGACATGACCCCGGCCGACTTCGACCTCAGCCGAACCGCGGAGGGACGGCTCGCCTACCGATGGCAGAAGACGACGCCCCGTGGACGCAGCCTGCCCGACTCCACCACCGTCTTCTGGGTACGCCTCATCCCCATCACCAGCGAGCTCGCCGCCTTCCCCGTGAGTGTCACCGACACGCTCAGCCCCGTCCGCTTCCGCGACGACCGCGACACACTACTCCTTCATGCCCGTATCAACGGGGCCGTGCAGGTGGCAACCTGCAACATGATCCTCCAGGGCCTCGTCCATACCCCCACGGACGACGGCGTCCAGAACGTGGAGATACGCCTCACCGGTACCGAGCCCAAGACCACGCTGACAGACCGGAACGGGCTCTACGGGCTGGTGGTTCGGCGGGGTGACTACACCCTGACACCTTTCAAGAACAACGAGCGCCTCCGACTGAACGGCATCAGCACCATCGACCTCGCCTTCATACAGTCGCACATCCTCTTCCGCCAACGCCTGAACGACCCCTACAAGGTGATCGCGGCCGATGCCGACTCCTCGTCCACCGTCACCACCTCCGACATCATGCACATCCGTCGGATGCTCCTCGGGCTCGATACCAGCCTCCCCGGTAACCGCACCTGGGCCTTCGTCGATGCCGACCAGACCTTTCCCAATGCCAACAACCCCTTCCCCTACCGCAACCGAAAGACCTTCGCCGGACTCTTCGGCCCGGTGACGCAGCGCTTCCGCGCCGTCAAGCTCGGCGACGTCAACTACGACCGGAACCCCAAACTCGACCAGGGCCCTTCCCGGGATACCCTCCGTCTGTATACGGAGGTTTCGGAAGAGCCGGGCCTCGTCAGGGTAAGCATCCGGACGAAGGCTGTGCAGCGGTTGATGGGCTTCCAGGGGACCCTGCAGTGGGATACCCGCGGGCTGCGGCTGCTCCAGGCACAGCCGATGGGCCTGGGCATCGGCCTCGGTACCGTCGACCCCGGCCGGGCGACGCTGCCCTTCTCCTGGAACGACCCGCAGGCGCTGGGCCTGAGCCTGACCGACGGGTTCCCTTTGCTCGAGATGGTTTTCGAGAGGACGGGGCTGGCATCCGGTTCCGATATCCGCCTCACCGGAGGCTTCATCGAGCCTGAGGCCTTCAACGTCCATTTCGAGCGGATGCATTTCCGGCTCGAGTCGGCCGGGGTGAGAGCTGTCGAAGGAGCCTCCGTCATCCGCATCCTCCCCAACCCCGTCCGAAGCCAACTGACGGTGGAATGGTATGCAGAGCGCCGGGAGCCCGTGAGGTTCCGGGTCATCGATGCGCAAGGACGGGCTTTGGAAGTGGGTGTCGCATCTCAGCGGATCGGCCTGAACCGGGCTATGCTCGACCTTGGCAGGTCTGCCGGTTCGGGGCTCTGCCTGTTGGGGATCGAGGATGCCCAGGGGGTGCGCTGGGTGCGTTTCCTGCGCGTCCGATGAGCTACTGTCGGGTGCGACGCCATCGGCCGGGTGACCGGGATGGCATCCATCCCGTCAACAATTGCTCATTCATTCATGTTGCTTCAACTCCCGGAACAGCTTCCACTGGTTGCTGATCGTCTCGCGGAGGAACCGGTTCTCTTCCTTGAGGCGTTCGATGAGTTCGTCCTTGGCGGCCATCAGCCGGTAGT
>Ga0172372_10011614_pt1 | contig 11173 bp, 12 predicted proteins | sample LakKiv5m_2_FD_114544 | JGI IMG/M metagenome (GOLD analysis project Ga0172372, IMG submission 114544) | Freshwater microbial communities from Kabuno Bay, South-Kivu, Congo - kab_092012_9.5m | ecosystem: Environmental > Aquatic > Freshwater > Lake | place: Democratic Republic of the Congo... | reverse complement strand
TTAAGGTAGCCAAATCTTTAACTAATCTAACATGAACTAGTAATGGTCTAAACCACTCTCCAACATAATGTGAAACAAAATTATTTCCAATAACTAAAGTTAAAAATGCATTTTCTACATATAGCCCATCTGTAGAATTAATTGGTCCAAATATTCTTTTTGGTGTTGTTGCATTTGAATCAATATTAAGCCACATTTCAATTGTATAATTTTGATTTTTTCCAGACTCATTTAAAAATCCAAAACCTGGAAAAACTATACAAGGTTTTGCGTTAATAATAAATTCTGATTGATTAAGATTAAGCATGCTTGACCAAGTATCATCGTCTTCCCAGTATTGCCAATCTTGGCTATTTACATTTTCCCAATCCCTCGTTATTATTATTTCTTCATGCGGAATTAATTCAACAGATCCAGTCGAACCAAAAACTAATGGTATAGATCCGTGTCTTGCCACTAAATTATTATTTGCAACAATATAATATCCATTGTAATCATTAACTCCATATGCATCTACAGCAACTGCACCATCAACAGAAATATTAATAGAAGATGGTAGTGTAATTTGTTGCTTACCTAAAGATTCAGCATGATACTCTTCACATAATTGACCCATTGTTAAACCATGCCAACTAAATCTATAGTCTGATGATGAAGATCCTGCTGTGCTTGTTGTTATTTTTATAAGTAAGTCTATGTTTTCGTTTGTAACTCCTGCAGGTATGTCAAAAGTTCCAGAAATAAAAAACCATCTCTGTTTTTCTTCTGAATTAGAAATATTTAAATCTTTATATACTGTTGATCCACCAGAATATTTGTATCCAATAGAAAGTTTATTCAAATATATGCTTTCTGAATAAACCCAAACACCAATACAAAATGTTTTAAGATTTACATCAAGATCATCAAAACTAACAAACCCTGGTGTTTCTAAAATTATTGGTTGAGCCTCATCAACAATTTCTACAGACAAAATATCTTCTTCTAAAAATGGATAAGGAGACATTGTTGTTAATACTTCTGAAGATGGAGAATAGGTGCTTACTCCGTTTGTAATTGTCCAGTCTTCATACCCAGTAAATAAATCTGATCTTACCGAATTACTAATTAAACTAATATAATCTGTATTGTCATCTAAAGACCATACGGCAAGCGGATGCTCAGAATATATTTTTTCAGAATACAGATTTGATAAAACTGTCATAGTACCTTAATTATATCAGGAACCAGTTTTAATTTCACAATAATCTGTTGTACAGTACATTTCTCCAACGGAATCTAGATTTTCTACCCCGTTATAAATTGCAGACCAATCAATTTTTGCAATTTTGCCTACATAGTCATCATATTCCTGTTGTGTAATTTGTTGATATGGTTGTTGAGGATATACCATATTTCCCATTGGAAGGAATGAAACAGCCTTTAGTTGACCCTCATACATATGTAGTGCTGGAGCAATGTGCTTAGTTTCTGATTCTTTATCAAATGACAATGTTACAGAAACACCATTATCAGACCAATACTTTTGTGTTGTTGCAGCAAGACCAATCTTTTCAAACAAAGTTACATCCTTTTCTGATCTTGGATGACCAGAATGAACTGGGAAATAAACAACTGTTGTGTTGGCAGAAACTAAATCTTCTTCAATTTTATATCCCGCTGCTTTAAATAAATGAATCATTGGATCTTGATCACTAAATCTAATTGCACGAAGGAAATATTCTCCCCCTACTGGCCAGTGAACTCCTGGAGATGCTCCTGAAAGAAGTGATACAGAACCAGAAGGCTTTACCGTTGTTACACGAATTGATTCACGAACACACAGCCATTCTGAATATTTTTTATCATAAAAACGAATCTTGTTATATCCTTCATCCATCCATTCACGAACTGCTGGCAAACCTTTTTCATCCGCAAATGAAGCAATGCCAGTAAGTGATGTTCCAATACGGCGATTACGTTGCATGATACCATTTGTAATTTGCCAATGTGTAGGAACAAGTGTTACAGTCTTACCATATAAATAAGCAAACTTTAATGTACGCAAAAAGTCTTCTTTATTATCGTGTCTATTTAGATGCACCTCTACAAGAGTACAAAGTTCGTAGGACTCTAGTGGTTGTTCAGCACATGGATTAAAACCCATCACACGATAATCTTTTCCATCTGCTGGATCTGCAAGACGACCAAAATTACGAGCAACATCAAGCCAAATAAATCCTGGCTCTCCATTATTAGAAATTAAATCTACATAATCTTCATACTTTGTTCCTACATTTGCTGAAATAGAATTATTACTCATCCATGCCCAGCCTGGACTGTCTGAATTAAACGAATTTCTTTCTGGAAATACTTCTGAATTTTTTAAATTAATAAAATCATTATCTCCTGCAGAGCCTAATGCCAAAGTTGCAGAGCGTCTAACATTACCAGAAACAACACAGGTTCCAATAAGGTTTACAATATCTACAATAGCCCTTGAATCAAGTGTCTCACCGACCCTAGAACCAATTACTTTACGAAGTCTATTGTGAAGGTCAATCAATGGTTGTGGACCGCTTGAAACGCCTCCAAAGCCTTTAATCGGTGCTCCTGCGGGACGTATCAAGGAGTAATCAAACTCTTGAATGTTTTGATTTTGTCTTAACATAGAATTAAGCAATATTCTTGTTGATTCTACCCATCCTTCACGAGTATCTGGAATTTGATAAATTACGACAGGCTCAGTTGGTGCATAAATTGGCATTTCTTTATCTTGTCCAACAGTATCAAACCCAACACCAACACCTAACATTAATGCGTCCATGACCCAAGCAAATAAGGCACCTGGATCATTTCTATCAATATCACGAGTAGATACCATTGCACAGTTTTGAAGGGCAGCAGAATTACGCTTTTCCATAGTCATCGGGGTGCCAAATGCCCATAGGCCCCTTCCTGGTGGAGTCCACTTTAAATTAAACATACGATCAAACGCTTCTTGTGCTGACTTTTGTGCTTTATAATCATTCCAAGGCAGTCTGTTTTCCTTTGCGTGATTCTTCTGTACAGAGTACATGCCTTCGATTACTCTTTTACAAACCTCATGCCATCTTTCCTTAGTTCCGTCTTCTTTAACGCGGGAGTAAGTACGAATAAAAGTAATCTCTCCTAACGAGTTAAGCCCAGCATCTTTGAAGCCAAACGGAGGCTCTATTTCTGCATATTTTGTAACAAAATCATCGGAAAGGCGAAAAGAAAAAACATCTGACATAATTGTAAATCTCCTAATTAAATAAATTTTATATGATGCTTAATTGTAGCAGAGTTTTTAATTTTTGTAAACTCTACATCTATAGATTAGGTAGAGTTTTGATATAAATAAAACTATTAGTCCATATTAATAAAATTTATACCAGTAAAAAATTTATACGCTTTTTTTGCTAACTCAATTTTATGTTTGCCTGTTTTGCTGTCTGCATAAACATCTATTTTTTCAAAATCATTTAAATTTTTGATGTTTTCAGTTACAGTTCCGTTTTTCCAAAAATTAATTATATCTAATTTTATTATTGAATTAATATAATATAATGAGCGTTCATCTACACAGTTTAAATATTTTTCAGCATTTTCTGGATAAATTAACGATCTAGCAAAAATAAATCTTGAATCTAAATTATATATAATTGGCACATGCCTATGATGATCAATGTTGTTTGATTTTAAAATAGAAAAATATTTTTCTTTAAAATTAAAATATTCTTTTTCTTTATTAAAAAAAAGATCTATTTTATCTGTTTCAAAAAAATTAAATGCTTGATGACTAATAACATCAAGAAAATAAATTATTTTATTAATTTCATTTTCTTTCTCTAAACTATTTATTAATTTTTGATATTCAATTTCCCAAGAATTTAAATAAACATTTTCTCTATCAACATATCTTTCGTCATTGCCTGGAACGTTGCAAATAGTTATTGGAACATGAAAAATATCTAAATCTTTTTGTTTTATAATAGTTTCTAGTCTTGGTCTATACATATGCCAATAGCAATTTTGTCTAGAATGAATGTTAGTAGAAATACTTTTATTTGCATCATTATTTACAAAATCAATATTGTCAATTAAATAATTAGTTAATATATTATATTTTTTATTATCTAAAATTTTAATTAAAATATTTTTCCAATTTTTTGTACATATTCTTTGATCTAAATCTAAAAGTATGCATAAGTCTATATCTTTTGGCAATAAAGACATTGCAACATTTTTTGCCATACTTTCATCCCATGGCGAAAAAAATGCTTCATGAACAGAGATGCCTAAATCATTAGCAATGGAAACAGTGTTGTCGGTAGATGCAGTATCTAAAATTAAATGATAATCAGCATTTTTTGATGACTCAAACCATTCATTTATGTTTTTTTCTTCATTTTTTGCTATGCCATATACTGCTATCTTCATTTATTTTTTATTCCAATTTTATTACATCTTAAACATGTTTGATATATATTTTGTGTATATGGACAAAATTTTTCTTTAATCAAATGTTTTCTTTTTATAAAACATAAAAAATTTTTAATTTTATTCATTTTTATTCTCTACAATCGAAATTGCTGCATTTGGACAATGATTTAACGCAACCATTACCTTTTCTTTTAGTGATTCATCAATAGAATATTCCCAAGTTTTTCTTTCTGAATCAATAAGATCAAAAACTTCTGGAGCGTCAAACACGCATTGTCCCCAAGATTGGCATGATTTATCAATTATTACTTTAATCATTTATTACCTCACTATAAATATCAATATTTTCTAAGGCTAATAATAAATCATTTTTAACATCATCATTAGTTAAAAAATCTGTGTCAACTATGTCTTCTCTTAGTTTATTTATATTTTTTCTTAAATTGTTATATTGTTCTTTTAATAAACTATCGTTTAAAAATTTTTTTTCTTTATATTCATAACCAATAATAATTTTTTTATATCTAAAAATTTCTTTTTTTAATACTTTTATTGTTATTTTTAAATTAATTAAATATAAAATTAAAGAAAAAAGTATTAAATAAAAAATTAAATAAGTGGCACCCAATGTTGTTCCCAACTTTTTTCAATATATCTTAATGGAATAACATCGTATGCTATTGTAATTCTTGGTCCGTCCCAACTCCAATTTCCCATTGCATGAGGATGGCCAGTTTCTGACAAAATAGCACGATTGTTTTTGTTATAATTTTCTATTTCTTTGTCAAAAACAATGTAATTGGTAATTGATGGCTCTGCACTTACACAATAATATCCGTGAAAATAAGGTGCTCCATTACCGCCATGTTCATGCCAATCTAATTTTCCAACACCACTATAGTTAACATTAAACCATGACTGTGCCATAAACTTTTCTTTTTTAAAGTTTATTCCATAATATTCACAAGCCTCTACGGTCATATCTCTAACTGATTCAAACAAACTATACGTTTCTGGAATATAAAACTGAAAAGCATTATATTTGTGCCAATTTATTGTTGATTCACTTTTAGATGAATCCCATGGAGTATTTTTATTTAAATCTCCATCCAATAATTCTCCACTTTCTATTCTTTTATATTGTAAAAGTAAAAATTTAGACAATTCTTTTAAGTTATTGTCTAAATGTCTTTCAAAAAATTTATGAGGAATTTTTGAATTACTACTGCTAAAATTTTGTTTAACTGCACTATCTGTATGTTTTTTCATTTTTTACCTATATTTCTTTCTTATCCATCTATGTTTTTTATAAAAACCATAGATATAGTTTCTTTTTCTTTCTAAATCCCAAGTTCCTTCATTCATTATAGCATGGTCTATATTCATTTGCCAATTTGCTCTTTTATAAGGTATTAAACTCATTATTGGAGTACCTTTTGGAATAACACCTTCAAAATCTTTTCTTAAAAAAAATGTTACAACGTTATTAGTAAACCAACGATCTGAATCTTGAATTGCTGTCATAGTAATAAATGGTAAATCCCACCTTCCCATAGGATGGGTTATCATCACAGACCAACCTTCTGGTGTTTTTGTTCCCCACCTCATATCCCAAACAAAATGAATAGGATAGCATCCGCTAGGAACGGGTATTTCAAGATGTCCACGCATTTCAATTGGTCTTGGATCGTCTTCATCCCAGGTAACACTTGGAACATTTTCATTATCTGTTTTTTTAACATAAACATTTGTAGGAAGTCTATAATGATAACCTGCTGTTAATGAATCAAAATATGGCATGCAATGTTTAATACTAATATTTGCAGAGTCTGCGCCATTGTTGTTCAAAACATGCAAGTCTAATGGATTGTCTGAAACCTGATACAAAGGCCTATCTTTCCACCATTTAGGAAGATTGTCAATTGCTGGGACTGGAGAAAGAGTTGTTTCTATGTAAGCGTCTGAAGTCCAAAAATTTATTTCTAAATTTAAATTATCTTTTTTATTTTTATAAATGTGTTCTTTTTTATCCATTTTATTTATAAACCTTTTTGCTATGTAAAAACTTTTTATATGATCCACTAAATTTTGATCTAATTACATATCTTAATGGCCCAAAAATAGTATTATCTACATTTTGTAAAATTTCCATAGAATATTCTTCTCTTTTAAATGGAATGCACTGTACCAAGGGCGTTCCTTGTTCAATTAATTGATTAAGACCCTTTTTCATTAAAACTGAAAACGGTCCGTCTGAAACATATTTGTCAGTATCAATAATTGCTGGAACAGTTTGAAATGGCAAGTCTTCATTAAAAGAAGGATGAATAAATAAAGTGCTATATCCAGGAGGAGTTTTTACAACCCACATAGGATTAATTCTAAAAACATCTTCCATGTATAAGTCTTTGTCAAAGTTCCAAGCATCTACTTGTTTTTTACTGTGATTTCCAAAAGAAAGTTGATGAACATCGTGGTACTTTGTAATCAGTTGATCACCTGTTGTGTCAACATAAAAATCACAAGGAGTTTTTAACAAATATCCAGTAGTCAATAAATCAAAGATGCCTGGACATTTTTTTACAGTTTCATTCCATTGCCCCATTCCAGCCTCTTTTATTCCATCAACATATGCGGTTTGTTTTCTCCACCACAAAGGTAAATTTTTTGACATTGGTTCTGGCAATGGGGCATAGGCTGGAACATATTCAGTTTTTGGAATAAATGCTATTTTAGTTTTTTTTAACATAAAGACTACTCCTCATTAATTATCTCTAAGTACATTATAGCAGAATCATGCAGAATAAGAGTTTTTTTTGGAAATAAACTTTTTGATATTAAAAATGGAACTTTAATGTTTGGCATAGACTTATCATAATTTATAACAAATTCTGGAACTTTAGTTAATGTTGTTTTTTCTATTTCTTCATTAGAATAAAATAAAAGTTTACAGTTAGATCTTGGTGTCCATCTTATGATCCAATTATAAAAAAATGGTGTATATTCGTTTTTATTTATTTCATAAAAATTTAAAATGTTAGCATCTGGATTCTCATTAATTTCAACATATGGCAAAAGTGTTCTTGTGATAAGTTCTAAACCATTTTTTGAAGACTGAACTTTTACATCTGCATCTAAATAAATTTTATACCTAGATTTTTCAATTAACTCTGGTTTTCTTGTAACTTCATGAGTCCATCTATTTTCAGGAATAAAAAAAATACATTTATCATTATATTCTTTTTCCCAATCAATCTGATAATTTGCTGATGAAATTGTTTTTTTTTCTAATTTTGCTTTTTCAATAAAAATATAACTTCTTTCTGCAATGTTAGGACTAATTAAAAATGGAGTATTTGTATTAATTTTATTTAAAGAAACCTTTTTTAATGAAAAAACAGGTTTTTCTGGCTCTGGGAAAAAATTTTTATTTGGCTTTTCCATAAAATCCTATTCTGGTGGATTATAATCAAAAACTAACATATTTTCCGTAAAGAAATTGTCGTATGGTTCACAGTTTATTGAATAAACCATGTCTATAAAATCAATTTCTTCATAGTCTACAATCTGGACCCAATGATCAGCATATCCATCAAAATAAGTTTCTCCGTCTTGTGGATCAAGTTGTGAGTATGTATAAACCTCATAATCTAAAGATAAATCTTTAGCAAGTTTAAATTGAACCAAGCCATCCTTTCTGCATAAAATCCAATGAGTTTCTGAATAAACATCTCCATTTATTCTATAAGCATGAGTTGTTGTTCTACTATTTACTGAAACAACAGTTGTTGTAACTCTTCCGTTGTCAGAAAAATCTGATTGGTCAACATTCCAGGTGTTTGGATTTAGTGATTCTGTTCCAGCAAAATCTAATGCAATTAGTTCATCGCCAACTTCTATATCTGATGCATTTTTTCTACCAGACGTTGTCATAATACCAGTATTTCCAGAAACTGACATAAAGTATGGATCATAATAATGACCAAAGCCACCGTAGTGACTAAAGCCACCGTAGTGACTAAAGCCACCGTAGTGACCAAAGCCACCGTAGTGACTAAAGCCACCGTAGTGACTAAAGCCACCGTAGTGACTAAAGCCACCGTAGTGACTAAAGCCACCGTAGTGACTAAAGCCAGGGTATACATAATTATAATAAACTAAAGCAACATTGCTTCCAGTTAAAACAATAGAATCAGAGGCAACGCTTTGTGTTTTAATTTTTTGATCAAGGGAACTGTCACCAGTTGTTTCTGCAGTTTCACTATATGTTAATCCTGCATTTGTTAATGAAGTTTGTGCAGTAGATCTTGTTGAATTAACAACATTTGGAACCGTTGATTTTCTTGCTCCAGTCTCTGCTTTTATTTTTTTAATACCCATATTAACAGTCTCCCTTTTTTATTATATCAAACTTTTATGCTGACAGGTCGCCCATTACAACCCATGTATCTGTTGCTCTCTTGAAAAGACTTGCAGATGACCATTGGGCACGTAACTTCAAACCAGGTGTAGCATTTACAGTTACTCCTGCTGCGCCAGCAACAGTTACCTGTCCAGCACCAGTTTGTAGAATATCAATTGATGTTCCTACTGGATATGCTGTTGTAGAGTTTGCTGGAATTGTTAGTGTAATTGCTGATGCTGAACTTAGTTCAAGCAAACTATCTCTTAGTGTTAATCCACCAGTTGATAGATTATAAGATGCTGCTTGTTGATTAATTGTAGTTCTTGAAGGTACGCCTTCTTTTGTCTGTGTACCGTCTGTAAACGCCACTCCAGATGCTGCAACCGTTACTGTACCAGTAAATGTTGGTGAAGCAATTGGAGCCTTTGCTGCAAGACTATTTGTAATCGTAGTAGAGAAGTTTGCGTCATCACCAAGCGCTGCAGCCAACTCATTAAGAGTATCTAATGCTCCAGGTGCTGAATCAATAACATTATTTACTGCAGTTGTAACGAATGCAGTTGTGGCAACTTGAGTTGTATTGGTTGCTGCTGCTGCTGTAGGTGCTGTTGGTGTACCAGTAAGTGCTGGTGAGGCAAGAGGCGCATAATTTGAAGCAGCAGATGCCGAAGCCAACTTGTCATCAAGTTGTGTTTGAATAGCAGAACTTACTCCGTTTAGGTATCCAATTTCTGTATCAGATACATCTGCAACTCTTGCTTGAATTGTTGTGGTATCAACTGAAACAGCACCTGTTGAATCATTATATGAAAGACCAGTTCCAACTGAATTTCCAATTGCATCTTGTGCTGCTTCTGTAAAATCAGAAACGGAAGATGATGTTATTGAAACTGTGTTGTCTGCTCCTGTAATTGTTTTATTAGTCAGTGTTTGTGTTGTATCGTGTAGTACTACTGTACCACTAGCATTAGGAATTGTAACAGTTCTGTCTGCTGTAGGATCTGTTACAGTAAGGCTTGTCTCATATTCATTTTCAGTTGTACCTTCAAAAATAATTAATTTTGTTGCTGGCAAAACAAGATCATCTGCATTATTTCTTTTTGCATCTAGTTGTGTTTGAATTCCTGAAGTAACTCCGTTGACATACCCTATTTCTGTTGAAGATACATCTCCAATCGATGTTGTTGAAGGAAGGGTTACGGTTCCTGTAAGTGTTGGATCATTAGTTACTGCATAAGAAACTAATGCTGTATCTACATATCCTTTAGTTGCTGCTGCATCTGCTGCTGAAGGTGTTGGTAAATTAGTAATCGCATTAGTTCCCATGTTAATAGCACCAGTCATGGTGCCACCAGTCTTAGGCAGTCTTGTTGCAATTTCAGTTGTTATAGTTGATGCAAAGTTCACATCATCATTGATTGCTGCTGCTAATTCATTTAATGTGTCCAAGGCTCCTGGCGCTGAATCAATTATTGCAGTAATGTCTGATGTTAAGGCAACTGTTCCAGTAGCATCTGGAAAAGTAATTGTTCTATCTGCTGTAGGATCTGTTACTGCAAGAGTGGTTTCATAAGCATTTGATGTTGCACCTTCAAATACGATACTTGAACCAAATGCTGGGTTTGCTGTAGAGGATTGATCAATAAAGTAGTCAAGATCTGCCCAGTGATTAGTGCCATCACCAATCTTAAATTTATTGGTATCAGACTCCCATCCCATTTCACCTGCATTTAATATAGGGTTTGCGCCTGTCCATTGGGCTGCAGTGCCTCTCCGTTGCTGCATTCTTGTTGCCATATTATTTTCCTCCTACAGAAAATTTATTCTTTATTATTATAACAGATAATTAATTAAAATTATCTATTGCTGTACCGCCATCCCATGTATTTTCCCATGAGTTTGTACTATAGTCGCCTGCGCTTACAAGAACTCCTGGTTCATTATAAGAGCCTCCAGAAACAAACATACTTACAATAAGACCAGATCCATCAATTGCGGTATCATGAATGTGATCTTGTAATACTTCTGCATCTTCAAGAGTTGCAATTGCTACCCAAGTAGATCCATAATAAACATGAACTCTTTCTGTTAATGTATCAAACCATAAGTCTCCGTTTTCTGGAGATGCTGGTGCCGTACCACTAACGGCTACACCTGTTGCTATAGAATCAACATATGCTTTTGTAGTTGCATGTGTACTAAGAGTGGGAGTGGCAACTGTAACAGTTCCTCCAAAAGTTGCACCTTCGGCTACTTGTAGCCCATGCTTTACTTTAAAGTCTTTATTTACAGTTGCCATTTAATCTCCTTTTATGCCTCAAT
>Ga0172372_10011612_pt1 | contig 11175 bp, 6 predicted proteins | sample LakKiv5m_2_FD_114544 | JGI IMG/M metagenome (GOLD analysis project Ga0172372, IMG submission 114544) | Freshwater microbial communities from Kabuno Bay, South-Kivu, Congo - kab_092012_9.5m | ecosystem: Environmental > Aquatic > Freshwater > Lake | place: Democratic Republic of the Congo... | reverse complement strand
TCTTGAGCTCCAGCCATCTTTGCCCGTGGGTTTCTTGCCTCCGGTATTGGCCTCTCCGCCATACAGCCCGTTTAACTTTCCACCTTTTACAAAATCAAAATTTTCTGGAAATCTCACGTTAAAACTCAACGTGCATTGATTTAAACTTTTTGAAAAGGCGCTCTGCCATTGCACTCCAGTATCAATGGGGCCAATGCCATCTTTTGGGTAAATGATTTTTAGGTAAAGATTATCGGCATCTTGAGCAATGACAGCCCTATGATCTTTAACCCCATCACTCCATTCGGGGTGATTCCAATCTAAACCCAACTGTTGGATCGTGTAGTTTGAAACAGAATGGTTTTGGAAATCTATATTGAGAAGATCAACTTCATTGCCATATAAGATCAAAGAAAACCACAGAAAATTCAGTATGAGTTTATTAACTATATTCAAACAATGGCCTTTCAATAATTTATGGTGACAATGTCGAGTTCAGAGGGTTTTATCCCTATGAAATTCGCGGGTCTAAGGCTTGCTGCTTCCCAAGCGGAGTCGACGTCCAATAATTGATCCGCTATGACTTTGAGCACACATTGTTTGAGTGATTTTGAAGAGCCTGCCAACATCGTATTCTTGTAGATTGACAAGCGACCTTCGGCATTCAATTCCACCTTGCCGCCAATAGGGGTGTCGTAAATGCCGGGATTCAAGCCGGCAAAGGCGGTTGCGTCGCTGACTAAAAAAGCTTTGTCTGATTTTATTTTGGTAATGATTTTAGCTAAACTCAAGGACAAGTGATGTCCGTCATAAATGAGGCTGCAAGCTAATTCATCTTTGCAGATCTGATCAAATAGGGGGTTTTCAAATTTGTTTAACTCTAGCGGTAAGGCATTTCCCAAATGTGTGCTCAGGGTCATGCCGCAATCAACAGCTTTATCAATATCTTCCTTCTGTGCAAGGCTATGTCCCATTGCCGTAATGATGTGCTGATCACTGCATTTTCGAATAAAGTCATGCGCTCCGGGCAATTCAGGAGCCAATGTGATCAATTTCACCATGCCGCCTGAATAATCTACGACTCTGTTCAGCCATTCTATTGAAGGTAAAGCGGTCCATTCCTTTGGGTGAGCTCCTATGGCGCCGTCCTTTTTTGAAATGAAAGGGCCTTCTAGATGTATGCCTGCGATGGCTCTAGATAGTTCACGAGAGTTCAAGCAGCATGAATGTATCAATTTTAGCTGTGAGAATAAGAAATCGGAACTGGAGGTGATTAAAGTTGGAAAGAATTTAACCACTCCTTCAGCTCTAAGTTTTTTCATAGTTTCATGTAATTTAATTTCAGTCAGATCTGAACTGTTAAAATCCACACCACGAAAGCCGTTGATTTGCAGATCTACTAGGCCAGGGCCAATATACTGAGAGTGATTATGGTCTTTCATCAATGTCAACCTTGTCTTTTACGAGTTCGCTTTTAACAATTAAATAGGGCGTTTATCTTTGGGGAATCATCCATTGTCGATAGGTCAATTGGCTTTGCTACTAAAATTTCAACTTATTTTCTACATCATAGTCATTTTGAGAATCAAGTCAATACCTCATTCGATTGAGATAAGGATAGTTGGGGAGTGAGCCGCTCATGTCTGAGACAAGCCTCGTAAGCACTTTCAAGTAACCTAGAACCAAGAGCTGAATGGACTTTCATAGCAGCTTCGATTATTTTGCCCGACAATTTGTTTAACTCCTCCACTGCTTTGTGCACCTCTCTGTGGCTCATTGAAAAGAGGAGGCTTTGTCATCTCCTTGGGTCAACATCATAAGACGCGTCAATTGTGGCGACCTACACTAGCTTGATTCTCTCTCCATGAGTGAAGGAGAGAAATCATATTTTTTAATCTCATTTGACTGGATGTCTTCTCGCAGCAATAATTCCAACGCTTTTTCAATGATTTGATCGATAGGTTGTTGCACGGTGGTAAGGGTTGGAAAAGTTATTGAACTAAGAGGAATATCGTCAAAGCCGATGACCTTCATTTGGCTTGGAACAGAAATGTTGCGACAAGATAACTCTCGCATCACCCCCATGGCAACATAATCATCTAGGGCAAAAATTAAATCCGGTAAGGGTCGATTCGATTCCAATAATCGTTTGGTGTTTTCTATGCCGGCATTTGCACCGATAGCCTCGGTTTGATAGACATTCTTATTGGAAACTTTGACGCCTCTGGCGGAGGCTTCTTTTAAAAACAGGTTCAGTCTAACTTGATTGCTCTTTGTTCCGTCACATGAGCAAACGAAGTTGGTTAGTTTCATTTCAGATAATTTATTTAAAATCAACTGAGCAGCTTCGGCCTCATTTGTAGAGCAAGAGATAACTTTTCTTTTGCCATAATTCTGGCCAATTTGCACAATTCTTTTATTGGATTTAAAAAAATCAGCGTTCCAGTTGGAAAAATCACTCGAACCTATGATCAAATAGGATTCGGGCAAATACCTCTGTAGTAAGGTCACTTCTTTCTCATTGTACTCACCAGATTCAAACCCAGTGAGCAATAGCGACAACCCTTGCTTTGCGGCTAAATTTTTAACTTTATTTAAAATCGTCATGAGAAATAAGTCGTCAAACGAATTGATGATAACTCCGATTAAATTTGTCTGACCTTTTTTGAGTCCCATTGCAAACTGACTGGGCATGTAGTTGTTTTCACGGGCTATTTTTAAGACTTTTTCAACCGTTTCAGCAGCTAATCCAATTTTTTCAGCCTGACCTGATAAAACTCTTGATATCAACGATGGGCTTAAACCTGTCATTCGAGCAATATCTTTTTGATTGATCATACTATTTTTTTTAACCACCTTAAATTTCTTTTGAATATGCGATGATCACTATAAAAATGACTCACTTTTGTCACCTCAATCAATTGAGACTCAAAAAAATAACGGTATTTTTTTCGGTGGACCTCTTGACTCACTCAATCGATTGAGATATAATCATTGTCATGAAGATCGCAGCAGTTATAAGTTTTATCATTTTCACGGCATGCTCACCATGTTCGTGTGGAGCTGAAGCTGTGGTTATTCCGCCAGCACCCGTCCTTTCTCCTCGCGAAGCTTTGGACTCTTTTCAGATAGAAAGTGGGTTTCAGTTGGAGTTGGTGGCGAGTGAACCTCTCATCCACAATCCAGTTTCCATTGCGTTTGATGAACAAGGCCGCTTATGGTGTGTTGAAATGAGATCGTATATGTTGGATATGAATGGAAAAGATGAGGAAAAACCAATTGGCGTGATAAGTTTATTGCACGATGATGACGGCGATGGAACAGCGGATCGGGCAACACCATTTTTAAGCGATTTGGTTTTGCCTAGAACAGTCAGGCCGGTTGAAGGGGGCATTTTATTCATTGACGACACGGACCTTTGGTTTGTGGAAAACGTCCAAGATAAAGCCGGCAAAAGGACTCTTGTCTACAAAGGTTTTTGCAAAGGTCGAAACATGGAGAGCAAATCAAATGGTTTAATCTATGGCTTAGACAATTGGTATTATAGTGCTGATTGTGACTTTAGGGTCAGATGTATTTCTAAACAGTGGGTGGTAGAACCGTGTGAGAAAAGAGGGCAATGGGGTATCTCACAAGATGATAGTGGCAGGCTGTACACGAATAACAATTCCAATAATTTTTTTGCAGAATTAGTTCCTCCTCATTACCTCTATAGAAATAGTCATTATAGAAAAAAGACACCTTTTATCAGAGGTGAAAATCGTATTTACCCTAGTCGTCCCAATACAGGAGTCAATCGTGGCTATCAAGAGGGCATGTTGGACGATCAAGGTCGATTAAAGTCATTTACGGCGGCAAGCGGATTGACCGTTTATCGTGGCAATAATTTTCCGGAAAAATATTATGGATCGGTTTTCGTTCCTGAACCAGCGGCGCAATTGGTTAAACTCAACTTCATGACTTGGGAGAATGGCAAGGCATCCACGTCTATGGCCTACTCTGATCGAGAATTTCTAACGTGCCAAGATGAACGATCGCGAATGGTGAATAGCGCCAATGCCCCTGATGGCACCCTTTATCTTGTAGATTTATATCATGGTATGCTTCAACATGCGATGCACTTGACCGATTACTTAAAAGGAGAGATGATTTCAAGAAAACTAGATCATCCCACCAATTTAGGCAGAATCTATCGAGTGCGATGGATTCAAAAACAACGTGAAAAAGAAATCAATTTGAACACCCTCAGTTCTTCAGAGTTAGCCCAGCTGTTCGCTCACTCTAGTTCGTGGTATAGAGAAGAAGCTCATAGAATGATTGTTGAGAAACAATTAAAAACATCTAAACGCGATTTAATAGAACTCACGCAACACAAAAAGGCTCATGTTAGAAATAGAGCCTTATGGGCTTTAGAAGGGCTTCAGGCTTTAGACGAGAATCTTTTAATTGACAAAGTAAGCGATTCTGATCCACAAGTGGTTTTGACCGCTTTATTTTTACTATCAAAACATCCAATTCAACAAAAGGAACTCGTTCTAAAAAAACTCCACGACTTATCCCTCAGTGCCGACGAACAGCTAACATTATCTTTAGCTTTCACCTTGGGTTCATTTGAAGAGTCTATGGATTTGGATTGTTTAAAACTATTATCTAACTTAATCACTAAAGAGAATAGCAATGCCTTGCTCATTCAAGCAGCGCTGAGCGGCCTATCTGACAAAGAGCACCTTATGTTTGATATATTGCCAAACGAATCACATCCATTGTTCAATCCTCTGTTGGAAAGTTTAATAAAAATAGTCCCTAAAAATGCGCTGCATCAAAATTTAATAAAGCATTTTGAAGCGGCAAACAGAAAGGGTCAATTTATAATTGCTACATTAAATTACATTGCCAATAGTGGCATCTCGCTTAGGGATAAAGGGATTGTTGCCGAAGTCATTGATTGGCTTGGTTCTGAGAAAATCGAGAAGGAAGTTGCGGATAAGGTGATCAAATCAATGCTTAAAGTAAAAGGCTCCAAGCCGCCTATCCCACTTGATACAGCGCCATTAAACTACAGTGAACTATTGAAAAAAATTCAGGATAGCGATTTGAATCAATTGTTCTCTATAGGTAAACCAACTCAATACATCAATTCGGAGAAAGAAAAGGAACAATATGAGAGAGGAAGACAGCAATACTTAAAATTGTGTAGTGCATGTCATCAAGAGCATGGCCTTGGAGCTGAAGCCTTGGCGCCGCCCTTAGATGACTCAACATGGGTTGTGGGCAATAAAGATGTGCTTATAAGCATTGCCTTAAATGGTGTGTCAGGTCCTATCCATGTTTCAGATAAGTTGTATCAAGCGCCAAACATTTTGCCGGTGATGCCAGGCTTTAGGTTTAATCCCGACATCACAGATGAGCATTTGGCCGATGTGCTAACTTACGTTAGGAACTCATGGAGTAATAATGCGGAAACGATAACTGCTAATCAAATTGCACACATGAGAAAAAGGCTGTACAAAACAAAAGAGCCTTTTACAGAAGAACAGTTGTTGAAATTTGACTACTAATGATGAAACGCTATTTACAGTTGTGTTTAATTTTAGGCTTTGCTTCGTGCTATGCTCATGCATTAGAGCAAGCAAAAGACTTGGTGGAGGCAGCTCAAGAAAATCATGCCTATGCTTCTATACAGACATTTGACATAGCAGAGGATTTTAACGCTTCTGTTTATGCCGATGAAACCCAAGTGGCTTACCCTGTGGCCATCAATTTTGATCTCAGGAATCAACTCTATGTAAGTCAATCTTTAAAACACATCAATCGAGCTATTGGAGTGGCGAGGTATCCGAAATGGGCTTTGGACGATTACAAAATAACCTCTTTTCAAGATAGAATCAATTTGCATCACAAACACAATGCCATGAAATCTATTGCGTCTTTAACAGAATACAGCGAAGAAATACAACAACTCATCGACACAAATTCAGATGGGCGAGTGGATGTTTCAAGAACCTTTGCAACCGGATTCAACGATTTACTTGATGGTGTTGCAGCGGGCATAGCCATCTCAGGCGAAGAGGTTTATTTTACTTGTGTTCCACATCTCTGGAAATTAAAAGACTCGGATCAAGACGGAAAATGCGATCAAAAGATTTCGCTCGTCAAAGGGTTTGGCGTCAGAATAGGAGTTCACGGTCATGATTTGCACGCGCCAATTTTTGGTCCTGATGGCAAACTATATTTTAGTTTAGGTGATAGAGGTTTTGACATTACAACTCTGGAGGGAAAACATTTGTATAACCCAAATGGAGGTGCCGTTTTTCGCTGTAATTCCGATGGCAGCAACTTAGAAATATTTCATTATGGACTTAGAAACCCACAGGGTTTAGCTTTCGATGCTCATGGTAATTTATTTACAGTCGATAACGACATGGGCGCTGGAGATCGTAGTCGTGTTATTTATGTCATAGAAGGTGCTGATTCTGGTTGGCGTGCGAATTATCAAATATTTAGAAATTTCAAAAAAGAAGTGGATCGAGTGGGGCACGAGATAGTTCCTCCTTGGATCAGTGAAAAATTATGGGGTTTGCACGATGAATTCACTCCGACCTATTTGCACTCTCCATCTGCTCACCTTACTCATGGGCCAAGTGGTATGGCATACGATCCTGGGTATTCTTGGCCTTCTAGACTTAAAGATCACTTTTATGTCTGTGATTATCAGAGTCCCTCCAACAGTGGAGTGCTTGCTTTTAAAATGAAAAGCGATGGAGCGGGGTTTTCTTTGGATAGGTCAGAGATGATACTTAAAAATTGTATGGCCACGGATGTGACCTTTTCATATCAGGGCGATCTCTATGTTTCTGATTGGATCGAGGGCAATAAGAACAAGCCGACGGCAAATGCCATCTACAAGTTAAGTCCCAAAGATAAACCTGTGCGTGTTGACTTTGTGCCTTCGAATTTCTCAAAACTTGACACGTCTGATTTAAAAAACTATCTTTCGCATTCAGATCTTAGGGTGCGTTTGTATAGTCAATTCGAGTTGGCGAAGAGAGCTACTGCAGGTTATCAGGTGTTGTTGGATCAGGCTTTAAATGGAACTAACCTATACTCAAGATTACATGGAATTTGGGGAGTGGGTCAAATGGGTCAAAAAGACCCGCATTTGCTAAAACCTCTAGTTGTTTTACTCAAAGATCCCGAGCTTGAGGTACGGGCACAAACCTCAAAAGTGATGGGAGAGGGCAAGTATCAGCAGGCTATTCCTTATCTGATAACATTGTTAAATGATCCAAGTCCGAGAGTTCAGTACTTCAGCGTATTATCGTTAAGCAAGTTGAATCCTAAAGAATCCGTTCCTTCAATAGTCATGTATCTTCAGAACTCATCTGAAAATGACCCCATCATACGACATGCCTGTAGCTTGGCTTTGGCAAAAGCACTCGACTCAGAAACTATAAAGACCTATAGAGACCATTCTTCTTTGAAGGTGAGAATGGTCTTGCTCCTTGCGATGATCAAAAGAAAGGACATTGGTCTGGCTTATTTTTTAAATGATCCTGATCAAAGAATGGTCAAAGAAACGGTACGCGCTCTCTATGATTCGATAGCAACGCAAGCATCGTATAACTTGCTAGCACAAAAATTGTCTGACCCTGAATTTTTAGAAAATATTGAGGAGGAGATGCTGATTTATAGAGTGATCAATGCAAATTTAATGCAAGGGGACGCTCAGGCTTTGAGAAGAATGGTGGATTTTATTGAAAAAAATCCATCTTCAGAAAAAGCTAAGTTAGAAGCTTTGGCGGTATTATCGGAGTGGAAAACCCCACATGATTTTGATAGGGTTCTTTGGCACTACAGGCCTTTGATCAATAGAACGTTCGGTGAGATAGAGAATGAAATTTATAGATTGAGCAAAAAAATGATAGAGGGTGGTCAACTTTCAGATGATCACATGAAATTGGCCAATCAACTCTATGAAAAAACCATGCCTTTAGATGACATGAATCTGATGTTAAACCTGATAAATTCCATTTCGTATTCAAGTCAGGTGAGGATCAAAGCTTTGGACAGTTGGATCGAATCAAAACCGGCAGCAGCACTAGCGCAACTAGAACGTTTAATGGACGACCCTGACCTTGTCTTAAAGAAACATACCTTGACATTGATGACGGTGCTCCATCCCGAATCAGCTGTTCCCTTGCTGAAAAATTGGTTGTCAAAAGAAAACATAGAGGAGCAACGCCTCGCTTTACAGCTATTAGCCAATATTGAGAGTCCTGAAACAATAAGTGTGTATCAAAGTTTATTTAATAATTACCAAGCTAATTTGTTAAATAAGAAGCTCCATTTTGATTTTTTTAGTAGTTTCAACAAACATAAAAATAGTGACATCAAAAAATTATCTTCAGCTTACGAGCTAAGAGAAGTCAACTATTATAACATGCCTTCTGAGGTTTTTTACGAGGGCGGAAATTCAAAAAATGGCGAACAAATATTCCATAATAGTTCAGCTCAATGTTTAAGCTGCCATAAAGTTAAAGGACTTGGCGGTGATGCTGGCCCAGATTTATCTGTCATTGGAAAATCGAGGGATCCGAGTTATCTATTCAATGCAATGATGAATCCCAATGCCGACATAGCTCCCGCTTTTGGAACGATGGTCGTTAACTTGAAAGATGACTCGTCACTAGCAGGGATACTGCTGAAAGAAGATGACCGTTCTTTATCGCTTAGAACCTTTGACAAGAAAGAGGTGACTATTGAGAAAGAAACTATCAAGACCATGATCCCGCCAGTATCCATCATGCCTCCAATGGAAAACATTCTCCAAGCAGAGGAAGTGCGAGACTTGGTGGCCTATTTAAAATCTTTAAAATAAAGGAGATATGTTGAAAATATATTTGTTGATTGTAACCGTGTCAGTGCTTTGCTCTTTTGGAAATTTATGCTCAGAGCTGAAAATTGGTTTAATAGGTTTAGATACTTCCCACGTGATTAAGTTCACTGAAATCATCAACGACGTTAATGCCGTTGCGCCATTTTCGGAGGCCAAGATCGTGGGGTTATTTAAAGGCGGTAGTCCCGATATTGAGAGCAGCGCTTCTAGAGTTGACAAGTATACTGAAACACTCAATCAGGAATTTAAAATCAAATTGTACTCTTCCATAGAAGAACTTTGTCTTAATGTCGATGCGATATTGCTAACCAGTTTGGATGGACGAAAGCATTTGGAACAAGTTAAGTCTGTTTTTGAAGCGGGCAAACCTGTTTTTATAGACAAGCCCTTAGCGGGATCCTTAGATGACGCTATCGCCATTTACAACTTGTCTAAAAAATACAAGACGCCTTTTATGAGTTGTTCTTCATTTAGATACATTCCAGAAATTGAGAATTTAAATAAACATAAAAAAGAATCATTTCACACTGTGGTCAGTCATGGCCCTATGACGATTGAACCAACACATCCCGATCTTTATTTCTATGCGGTTCATCCTACAGAGTCATTGTTCACTTTGATGGGAGGCCACTGTAAATCTGTCACTAGAACGATTGGAGATCATACCGAGGTGATAACAGGCTCTTGGGACAATGAGAGAATCGGTTTACTTATTGCGCATAAAGAAGGCAAAGCTAAATACCAGTATCAGGTCGAAACTTTTGAAAATGAAAAACATGAAATAGTTAAGTTAAAAAGCGATTATAAACCGATGCTGGCTGTTATCTTGGATTTTTTCAAAACGGGCGTCTCTCCGATTGCGCCTGAACACACCCTTGAAATCATGGCGTTCATGGAAGCTGCCGATGAAAGTAAACGCAAGGGGGGAGTTCCGGTTGCGTTGGAAGAACTTTTTCAAAAAAGAAATTTTAAACTATATAGTGAGAATCAGAAATGAACATCCAAATTTTTCAAAACAAACGTGACCTCGGCGCAGCTGCCGCTAGTGCAGGCGCAGATCGAATTAGAGAAGTATTAAAGAAGGAGGGCTCCTGCTCAATTATTTTGGCAACGGGAAACTCTCAGTTTGAAGTGCTTGAAGCCTTGCTTAAGCAAGAAGACATCAATTGGAACCAAGTGAACATTTTCCATTTAGATGAATACGTGAGTCTGTCGATAAATCATCCAGCATCTTTTAGGGCCTATCTATGGAAACGCTTTGTCAGTCAACTTCCCGTGCCGCCAAAATCTTTTCATCAGCTAGATGCTGAGGTTGATCCAATAGGCACTTGTCAGAAAATAGCTGAACTTATCAAGAGAAGCCCTATTGAGGTTGCTTTTGTGGGTATAGGTGAAAACGCCCATCTGGCCTTTAATGACCCTCCAGCGAATTTCACGACAACAGAGCCTTACCTTATTGTTGAACTTGATCAAGCTTGTCGTTATCAACAACTGGGCGAGGGCTGGTTCCCCAGTTTTGAGGATGTGCCTAAACAAGCTATCAGTATGTCGATTCATCAGATTATGAAAAGCAATCTGATCATCTGTTCTGTCCCTGATGAGCGAAAATCTGAGGCGGTTAAGAACTCATTGGAAGGCGCTATTACCGAAAATACTCCGGCCTCTATTCTTCAAAAACATCCGAACTGCTGTGTATTTTTAGATCAATTTTCAGCTTCTAAACTTGCTAAAAAGGAAGTGTATGTCTAAAATAGGTATTGGAATGGTAGGGCTGGGGTGGATGGGAGAAACGTTGCTACAGCGTTTTCATGCTCATGAAAATGCAGAAATAATCTCTGTCCATCAACGCTCAGAACAAAATGCTAAAAGAATTCTTGCTGCGTTATCATTGCCCGAAAGTCTTTATACGAGCGACTATCAAGAGATGTTGAACAATCCAGCGATTGATGCTATTGTCATTGCTTCAACCAATGCTCATCATGGTCCGCAAGCTATTTCAGCAATGAAAGCGGGAAAGCATGTTTTTTGTGAAAAACCGTGTGCCATAGATTATAAAGATTTTTTAGAACAGGTTAGACTCGATAAGCTAAATAAACAGCAAATCTCCTTTGTCGACTATTTGATGAATTTTGATAGTCTTGAGGATCATATCAAGAAAATGACACGCGCAGGGTCTTTTGGAAAAATCACTCAGATTCAAGTGAACTATCGACATCCCGTTAATATAGGGGGCAGTAAGGCATGGAAATTGAATAAAGCCATCATGGGCGATGCCATAGGCATGGGTATTGTACACTCTC
>Ga0172372_10011610_pt1 | contig 11176 bp, 6 predicted proteins | sample LakKiv5m_2_FD_114544 | JGI IMG/M metagenome (GOLD analysis project Ga0172372, IMG submission 114544) | Freshwater microbial communities from Kabuno Bay, South-Kivu, Congo - kab_092012_9.5m | ecosystem: Environmental > Aquatic > Freshwater > Lake | place: Democratic Republic of the Congo... | reverse complement strand
TAATTTGTTTTTTTCGCGCAAATACCGCAAAGAATTTGAAGCGATTGGAAGCAAACAAGTGCCCCAAGAGAACACGGTTTACCTTTATGTGAGTTCCAAACTGAACAAGGGTGATGCCCCGGATGGTCACGAGAATTGGTTTGTTATGGTGAATATGCCCTGCGATCAAAAACAAGATTGGGACAAAATCAGTAACATTACCCGCAGCGCTATTTTGAGTCGTTTATCCTCCGAACTTCAGGTGGAGGTGGAGCAACTTATCGTGAGTGAGCATGTTATGACTCCTTTGACTTTTGAGAAAACAACGCGTAGTTATGCCGGCGCTTTGTACGGCCCGCATTCCAATTCGGTCTTTTCGGCCTTTCGACGGTACCCCAACAAACATCCCCGTATCCACGGGCTCTATTTCTGTGGTGGTTCGGTGCATCCCGGGGGGGGAATTCCCGTTTGCCTGCATTCAGCTCAGATCACGAGCCGTTGGTTGGTGTATGGCCTAAAGCATTCCAAAGGAAAGAATCGATCTCGTTCTTCCGACCACGATTGATCCCGGGAATGATAACACCAGATCAAGCCTGGGGATGGCGTTGGTGGTGGCCTTTGGTGTTTGGATGTGGGGCATTGGGCATCGTTGCTTCACCTTGGGCTTCGTTTTTTGTGAGCATGACGTTTCCCGTCTTGGGTCTGGGGGCCATTTGGGTCGCCTGGTCGGATCGAATGGCGTTTTCGCGCCGGGATTATGCCGTTGTTTTTTGTTGTTATGCCTTGGGGTGGTCTATGGAATGCTTGGGGGTTCAGACCGGTTTGGTATTTGGGGCGTATCACTACGGGCCTTGGTTGGGGCCTCGCTGGTTGGGTGTTCCTCCCTTGATTGGATTGAACTGGGTTATCTTGGTCTGGGCTGTAAGGGGATGGATACCTGTCGTTTCTGATCGCGGATTGAAGCCCTGGCTAAGGGATCTGGGGGCGGCCTCCTTGGTGATGGGAATGGACTTGTTGATGGAACCCGGTGCTACACGATTGGGTTTTTGGAATTGGGATCAAAAGGTGATGTGGACAGGCTGGGTTGGCGCCCTTGTTGTGGCCCCTCTCCAAAATTATGGAGCCTGGTGGGCCATTGCCTTTTTGATGTTACGGGGAATGGGCCTGAGTGGGGTAGGAGGCGACCGGCCGGCCTTGCACCGTGCAGCCGGGTTTTATGCCCTCTGGATGATGGTGTATTTTTTGGTTTTGACCTGCGGAATTCTTTTGGGCTGGATCTAAGTGCCGGTGAATCGAGGAGGTCTTTTGTTCATAAAGGCCTCCATGCCTTCTTTTTGGTCGTTGCTGGCAAACAGTAAATAGAAGTTTTTTCGCTCAAATTCAAGGCCTTCGCTGAGGCTGCTGTCTTGGGATTTGAGGACCGATTCTTTGGCAAGGCGGAGGGCCAAGGGGGCCCTTTGGGCAATATCCGATGCCAAACGCAAGGCTTCATCAAGGTAGCATTCGACAGGGACCACCCGGTTGACCAGTCCCCAAGCCAAGGCATCCTTGGCGGAGATGGCCTGACCGGTCAAAACCATTTCCATAGCGCGGACCTTGCCAATTTGACGGGTTAATCGCTGGGTACCTCCGGCACCGGGCATTATACCCAGCAAGATTTCGGGTTGACCAAAGCGTGCGGTTTCGGAGGCGATGACCAAATCACAATGCATGACCAATTCGTTACCACCACCCAATACAAATCCTGATACCGCCGCGATGAGGGGTTTTTTGAGGCGACGTATTTGCTCCCAGGTGCTGAACTGGTCAATTAACAAAAGGTCCATGGCGCTTTTGTCGGCCATTTGATGGATATCAGCGCCGGCGGCAAAGGCTCGATCGTTACCGGTCAAGACCATGGTTTTGACCGAATCGTCCTGGTCCAGCACCTTGAGGGCATCCCGGAGTTCGGCCATCAACTGCCAGTTGAGGGCATTCAGTTCTTTGGGCCGGTTAAGCCGAAGGAGGGCGACCCCGGGCCGGATTTGGGGTTCGACCAAGACCAGTTCATTTTTCATGCCCCTAAAATAAAAGCCAAGGCGTCGACAGACCCCGAAGGAGCCTTGCTTTGGTTTAGTTTTGAAAAAAAAACTACCATGAAGATTTTCACGAACACCCTAACCGCCTTGTTTCTTTGGTCCCTGTTGGGATTGCAAACGGTAACCGCCCAGTTGGTTTTACCTCAACCCTCGCCCCGTTGCGGCGCACGCCTCACGATGGGGGTGACCGATATCGAAGTGGATTATGGATCGCCCGGGGTTAACGGCCGTACGCTTTGGGGCAGCTTGGTTCCTTACGATGAAATATGGCGAAGTGGGGCCAACTCGGCCACCTGGATTTCGGTGAGCACCGAGGTTCAATTTGGTGGACAAACCCTCAAAGCCGGGAAATACGCACTTTACCTGATCCCCAAAGCAGATAAACCTTGGGTCTTGGCCTTGAACAGCAACGAGGGTCAATGGGGATCGACCAATTTCAAAGAGAATCTTGATGTTTTGCGTACCGAGGTTCAGGTCCAGGATGCGCCAACCTTTGCTGAACGTTTGCATTATTCCTTGGAATACGAGGGGATGTCATCAGCCCGCCTGCGCATGCATTGGGGTCAAAAAACCTGGACCGTTGCCCTACAATCGGATGCCAAGGGATTGGGTATGGCCAATGTCAAGAAATTTTTTGCAGACCGCCCAGGCGATTGGTACCCTTGTGCCAATGCTGCAGCTTTTGTGATGGATCAAGGGAACGATCATGCCTACGCTTTGGAATTGGCCCAAAAGGCCGTTCGTTTGAACGGGGAACATTTTTATCCCCGTTGGATTTTGGCCAAAGTCCATGCGGCAAGGGCGGAATACCGATTGGCCGCTGAGCAGGCCGAACAGTCCAAAATCAAAGGCGAGGCCGAGAATTCGGATTGGTACCAGGGTTATGCCGGAGAAATTGCTACCAAGCACAAGGCGTGGCTGGAAGCAGCGGGTCCTGCGGTGCCCGTTGGCAAAAAGCGTAAATAATTCCTGCACTTGAGGTACGGTTTATTCCCTAGCCTTGGTGTTGGCCCTCGATGGGTTCTCGTGGCTTTGGGTTTTGGCTTATGGTTTTGGCTAGGGTCTGGAATGGTGCTAGCCCAGGGTGGGTTTGGCTACCGTTCTGGCTGGACGCGTGATCAAATCCGGGAGGAAATCCGGGGTCTGGGTCTTGATGGTTCGGTGCTCTACATTGCCGCCCATCCGGACGATGAGAACACCCGTTTTTTGGCTTTTATGGCCCGACATCACCGTTGGCGCACGGCCTATTTGTCCCTGACCCGGGGCGATGGGGGACAGAATTTGATTGGGGATCATACCGAATACGATTTGGGGATCATCCGTACCCAAGAATTGCTGGCTGCGCGTCGTGTGGACGGGGCGGAGCAGTTCTTTACTAGGGCCCTTGATTTTGGCTATTCCAAGAATCCCGATGAAACCTGGGAGCACTGGGACCGCGAGCGGGTTTTGGCGGATGTGGTTTGGGTCATTCGGCTTTTTAAGCCCCGGCTTTTGATTACTCGTTTTAGTCCGGGGCCCGCGGCCACCCACGGTCACCATACGGCCTCTGCCCAATTGGCGGTTGAGGCGTTTGAGGCGGCTGGAGACCCCCTTCGATTTCCAGAACAACTTCGTTGGGTAACGATCTGGCAACCAACGCGCTTGCTTTGGAATACCAGTTGGTGGTTTTACGGCCGTCAGGATTACGACAAGACCGGGCTCTTGCGTTTGGATGTCGGGGCTTACAATCCCCGCTTGGGTCGTTCCTACGGTGAGATTGCTGCCGAAAGCCGATCCATGCACCAGAGTCAAGGTTTTGGGGCTGCACGTCAACGCGGCAGCGAGATGGAGTATTTCCAAAGGTTGGCCGGGGATTCGGCGCTGGGCAATCCCTTGGAAGGATTGGAACGCAATGCAACCAACGACGGGGCCAATCCGGTTTGGAAGGCATGGTACCAAGAATGGAATCGGTTTTTGCCCCTCCTCGAGACCGAAAATACCGATGCTTGGATGGAGGCATTGCTTGCGATGAATCCATTGTTGGAACATATTTTAGCAGATTCCTCGGTAACCGCAGAAGATCGCCTCATCGCCAAGGAGCGTCAAACCAAGGTTCACCGTCTCATGGCCGAAATAAGTGGGCTGTGGGAGGAGGCGGTGGCTTCCCGATTTGCGGTGGTCCCTGGGGATACATTGGCTTGGGATTGGCAGGTTTTGCGAAGAACCCACGCATCACGACTTCAAATCCGACCACGGGGTCTTCGACTTGTGCAACCCGGGTGGGGTGGGGTGGACCAAACCCTGTGGCAAGGCCAGCCCGATCCACAAACTGCCTTCTTGAAGGATTCGCTCCAACGGTATACCTACGTTCTGCCTGTACCCAAGAATCTGCCCATGAGTGGACCCTTCTGGAAGCCCGAAGGCCCTCGTTCAGCGCATTATGCGGTACCGGAGGGGTGCTCTCACGGGGCGGAATCCTTACCTGCCTTGGTTCTGGAATCCAGTTGGACCTATTCGATGGGCGGACAGGACGTAACGGTATCGTATCGCTGGCCCCTGAATTACAAGTGGACCGATCCGGTCCTTGGGGAGCGATATCGGCCTTTGGAGGTTGTTCCGGCCTGGCAAATGAGCGCGGAGCCTCGACGGATGGTCGTGCCCCAAGGGGTACGTGAATGGCCCATACGAGTTACTTTGCGATTCGAGGGGGGGAATCCGAACCTCATCCATGGGGATACCTTGCGCTGGGGTTTTTCGTCCTGGCCTGCCGGTTGGCGCTTAAAGTCGGAATCCCCGGTTTTGGTGAATCCACGTGCCGATTCGTTGTACACCTGGGATGCGGTTTTTGTGGAAGATCGTCGCGATGCGGGCCAAGGGGGAACGCTTAAGCCTTCCTTGTTCCGTTCTGTTCAAGGGCAATGGCTTTCCCAGGAGGTGGCCTCTGTTTGGCGTTTGGAATACGGGCACATTCCCGTCCAAACGCGGGTTGTCCCAACGGAAGCTACGCTGGTACGTTTGAATCAGAAACGTTCATCCGCGGTGGTGGGTTACTTGAAGGGGGCCGGGGATGAGGTCGCAACGGCTTTATCCCAAATGGGTTATCGCGTTATCGATCTTGATCCGGCTACGGTCACGGCGGCGATGCTTCGATCCTTTCCGGCCTTGGTTTTGGGTGTTCGCTTTTACAATACCTGCCGGCATCTGTCTCGAATACAACCTTTGCTGAACGACTATGTTGCCAAGGGAGGGCATTTGCTGATTCAATACCAAACCACATCCAATTTGTTGTTAAAACAATGGACCCTGATTCCCCTGACCCTGGGCCGTGCCCGGGTGACGGAAGAAAATGCAGAGGTTCGTTTTTTGGAAACCGGCCACCGTTTGTTAAACCACCCCCACCGTTTGACGTCCGTTGATTTTGAGGGTTGGATCCAAGAACGCGGTTTGTATTTTGGGCAACAATGGGATCCCCGTTGGGTTCCTGTCCTGGGTATGAATGATCGCGGGGAAGAGAATCAAAAAGGTTCTTTGTTGGTGGGCCATTACGGTCGTGGGTCTGTTGTTTATTGCGCCTTGTCGTTGTTTCGTCAATGTCCCCAAGGCGTTCCGGGTGCGTATCGTTTGCTCCAGAATTTGGTCGAGTATGCACCCTAAGCCTGCCACCGTTTCGGAGACCTTAGAAGAGAGCAGAACGGGCTCTCACCCAAACTGGCGTCTTTGGTATGCCATCTTGGCCTTGTTTTGGTTGGCTTTTGTGGGGTTGTTGATCTATTTGACCGTCTTGGGGGGATGAGTGCCCTGGATTGGTTGGTTTTTTTGGGAAGTCAAGGCCTCATTTTGGCTTACGGCTTATGGTCGATGAGCCGCAAAGACCAAGCGGAGTCGTACCTGCGCTCCCGCTCCCAGTCCGGGTGGATGGTGGGGCTTAGCATCATGGCAACGCAGGCCAGTGCCATTACTTTTTTGTCCGCCCCTGGTTTGGCCTACCGCGAAGGTTTGGGTTTTATCCAATTTTATTTGGGTTTGCCTTTGGCCATGGTTTTGTTATCGGTGGTTGCCTTGCCTATTTATTACCGGCTTAATGTGTACACCGCCTACGAGTACCTCGAAAGTCGTTTTGATGGCCGGGTTCGGCGTTTAGCTGCTTTTCTTTTTCTGACCCAAAGGGGACTTGCTGCCGGTTTGACCATCTATGCCCCGGCCTTGATCCTCAGTACGGCCTTGGATTGGGATTTGTTATGGACCAATTTGCTCACCGGTACGGTGGTTTTGGCCTATACCTTGAGCGGAGGATCTCGGGCAGTTGCGCGGACCCAGCTCTTGCAAATGTCGGTGATATTGTTGGGCATGGGCTTGGCCGGTTGGTGGATGTTTCAAAGCCTGCCCGCGCATTGGAGCGGCTCGGATGCGCTTCAACTTTCGGCTTTGGCCGGTAAAACCAAGGCCTTGGTGCTGCGATGGGATTGGAACGATCGTTACAGCCTATGGACCGGTTTGATCGGCGGAGGATTTCTGATGTTGTCGTATTTTGGAACGGACCAAAGCCAGGTTCAACGCTACCTGGGAGGACAATCCCTCGATCAGAGTCGCCAGGGGCTGCTATGGAATGCTTTCTTGAAACTGCCCATGCAATTACTCATTTTGGGTTTGGGTGTTTTGATGTATGTGTTTTATGTTTTTGAAACCCCGCCTTTGAATTTTAAGTATCCCGATCGGGTTGCAGAATCGCACAAGGTTGCCTTCGAAAGCCAAGTTCAGGAACGCCGTCGGGTTGCCGAGGCATGGCAGGCCAGCAGGGCGATCGCGACCAAGGACAGCTTGGCCTGGGCATTTAGGCAAAGCGACCATCGCCTGGATTCGCTTCGTCTATTGGCTCAGTCCCAGGGTCTAGGTCCGGTGGCCAAAGAAGATGTAGCGGATACCAATTTTATTTTCATACGTTTTGTCTTGGATTTTTTGCCGGTCGGCTTGGTGGGCTTGCTAATTTCCATGGTTTTTTGTGCTTCGATGTCGTCCACATCCGCGGAGTTAAGTGCTCTGTCCACAACGACGATGGTGGATTTTTATTCCCGTTACACGGGGCAATCACCGGATGGACCACGGGCCTTGAGGATGGGGCGGCTCTTTACGCTCGCCTGGGGTTTGTATGCTTTGGGTTTTGCTTTGTTGGCGGACCGCTTGGGCACCCTGATCGAAGCGGTGAATGTTCTGGGTTCCTTGGTCTATGGTACCATCCTGGGTATTTTTTTGAGCGCCTTTTTTACCAAAAAACTAGGGGGTACTTCGGTCTTGTTGGCTGCTTTGTTGACGGAGGCCCTGGTTCTGGTCCTGTATTTTGGGGCGCATACCCCCTACCTCTGGCTCAATGCGGTGGGCGCTTTGTCGGTCCCCTTCTTGGGTTGGCTTATTCAACCTTGGTTGCCGGGTTTATCTTCGCAACCATCCCAAACTCCTCCCGGTGCCTCGTAAAATACCCCCTACGCCCCCTGTCTTGATGCTCAACCCGGACGACCCCACGGTTCACAAACCGGTTTCCGGTTTGTACGAAGATTGGTTCCTGGATTACGCGTCTTATGTTATTTTGGAAAGAGCGGTACCTGCACTGGAGGACGGGCTCAAACCAGTACAGCGTCGTATCCTCCATGCCATGGAGGTCATTGACGATGGGCGCTTTAACAAAGTCGCCAACCTCATAGGGCAGACCATGCAATACCATCCGCATGGCGATGCGGCCATCGGTGATGCTTTGGTGGGACTTGGTCAAAAGGACCTTCTCATCGAAACCCAAGGCAATTGGGGCGATGTACGAACAGGGGATTCAGCGGCCGCATCCCGTTATATCGAAGCTCGTTTGTCCAAATTTGCCAAAACGATTTTGTTCAATCCCCGGACCACCCTTTGGCAAATGACCTACGATGGTCGCAAAAAGGAACCCGTGACCTTACCGGCCAAATTTCCTTTGTTGCTGGCCCAGGGCGTGGAGGGGATTGCTGTCGGATTGGCGACCCGGATTTTGCCCCATAATTTTGTTGAGTTAATCGAGGCATCGATTCGCGTTCTTCGTAAACAGTCCTTTACCCTCTACCCGGATTTTCCTACAGGTGGGTTCATGGATATCAGCCAATACCAGGATGGAAGCCGCGGTGGCAAAATACGTTGCAGGGCAAGGATCGAAGAAAACGACAAAAAAGCCCTGGTCATTCGGGAAATTCCTTTTGGCACAACCACCGGTGGTTTGATTGATTCGATTTTGAAAGCCAACGATAGTGGCAAAATCAAAATCCGCAAGGTGGTGGACAATACCGCCGAAAAGGTTGAAATCGAAATTCAGTTACCGGCCGGCGTTTCGATTGACCAAACAGTCGATGCGCTGTACGCTTTTACCGATTGTGAGGTTTCCATATCGCCCAACGCCTGTGTTATTGAGGGAAAGACCCCGGTTTTTCGGGGTGTCTCCGATATTCTTCGGGCCAATACCGCCCAGACCATGGCTTTGTTGGAGCAGGAACTTCAATTGCGCAAGTCCGATTTGGCGGAACAATGGCATGCGGGATCCTTGGAGCAGATTTTTATCGAAGAGAGGATTTACCGCAAAATAGAAGAATGCGAAACTTGGGAAGCGGTAATCTCGGCGATAGACCGGGGTTTGCAGCCTTTCAAAAAACGATTCCGCCGGGAAATAACTCGGGATGATATCGTCAAATTGACCGAAATCAAAATCAAAAGGATCAGCAAGTACGATAGCTTCAAGGCTACCGAACAGTTGAAAGCATTGCAGGATCAAATGAAGGAAACGGACCATCATTTATCCAACCTGACCACCTATACCATTGATTTTTATCAGCGACTCCTCAAGGAATTTGGTAAAGGCCGTGAACGAAAAACCGAAATCCGAACTTTTGATACCATACAGGCGGCCCAAGTGGCCTTGGCGAGCGAAAAACTCTATGTGAACCGTTCGACGGGATTTGTGGGTACCGGTCTCAAAAAGGAGGAACTCGTCGGGGAATGTTCCAGCTTGGATGAAATTGTGGTGATACGGCGAGACGGGAAATGCTTGGTCACCAAGGTTTCCGAAAAGGCCTATGTGGGCAAAGATATCCTTTGGGTGGACCTCTACCGACGTCAGGACGATCGAACAGCCTATAACATGATCTATACCGACGGGGAGTCGGGGCATAGCTTGGGCAAGCGTTTTCAAATAGGGGGGATCATCCGGGACAAAGAATACGATTTGACCAAGGGTACCGCCCATACCCGCGTTCAATACCTTTCGTGCCATGCCAATGCGGAGTCCGAAAGGGTGCAGATTCAATTGCATCCCGGGTGCAGGGCGCATAACAAAACTTTTGATTTTGATTTTGCCGAATTGGGAATCAAAAACCGTTCGGCTTTGGGCAATATTGTCACCAAATACCCCATCAAAAAGGTTGTCTTCAAAGAAAAAGGCCAATCGGAATTGGGGGGTCGTCCTTTTTGGTTTGATCCGCCGGTGGGTCGTTTGAACCAGGACGGGCGAGGGGTGTTTTTAGGTCATTTTAACACCGGTGATCTGTTGTTGGCGGTTTACGAAGAAGGTTGTTACGAATTGTTGGAGCCGAATCTTCAACGTCGCTTCGAGACCGCTGAACTACTTCTGCTCAACAAGTGGCTTCCCGAAATCCCATTGAATGTTTGCCATTATGTACCGGCTTCCAAGGCTTGGTACATCAAGCGTTTTTTGATTGAAACCACCACCCAAGGTAAGCGTTTTGTTTTTGTTTCCGAGGACAAGGGGGCCAAAGCGGCTTTTGCCTGGCAACACCCATCCCCTCGGGTCGCTTTTGAGTGGGGAACAACCCGCAAAAAAGACCGGAAGGTTTTGGAATTGGAACAGTTTATCGAGGTCAAAGGTTGGAAAGCCATGGGGAACCGGTTAACACCGCTCCCTTTGCTGGGGGCTGAACTCCTCAACCCCTGGGGTGCCGAGGATTTGACCGATGAGGAAAAATCCATGGTCGAAAAGAACAAAAAGGATATTTGGAACGAAGAGAAGATTGGGCCACCGCCTAGCAAGGGCCGAAAAGCAGGAAACAAACCCAAGGCAGGTTCTAGCGGACCCGGGGAACAGCAAAAATTGTTTTGATGAAACGCGACCCCTCGTTGCTGTTCTTGGTGGGGTTGCAATTGCTGTTGGGGTTGCAGTTTCTTGGTCTGGATCGTTCGGATGAAGTCAAGCCCAACCTGCGACCCATCTATTGGGATGTTATTTCGTATTACGCGTATTTGCCTGCGCTATGCATTGAGGGGGATTTGACCCTGTCGTTTGTGGAGGACTCGAAGCGATCCGATGTGCAGGAGCACCGCCACCGCTATTGGCCCGAAACCACGCCCAACGGTCACAAGGTGATCAAAACCACCATGGGGGTGGCACTGATGATGGCTCCCTTTTTTGGGGTTGCCCATGTTTTGGCTCCTGGTTTGGGTTATCCGGCGGATGGCTTCAGCAGGCCTTACCAATTTGCGGTTGCCTTGGCGGGTTTCTTTTGGGGCTCCTTGGGGCTATGGGTGCTCCGATCATGGTTGAGGGCTCTTTGGGGAGCGTGGACCGTTGCCCTCGCCTTGTTGCTCTTGGTGGGCGCGACCAACCTGGGGAATTATTTGGTTTACGAACCGGCCATGTCGCATAGTTTTTCCTTTTTTTGGATGTCGATGTTGCTATGGTGTACTCATCGCGCCTTTAGTTCCCCTACCATCGCGTTGCCTTGGTTCTTGGGCCTGTCTTTGGCCTTTGGGATGTTGGTTTTGATTCGGCCGACCATGTTGATGGCGGGTCTTTTGCCGCTATTCTACGGGGGGTGGCCGGGTTTGGTGGCGAAGATTCGGAAATTATCAACGCAACCGATTTTCCTACTTCTCGCCTTTTTGGTTTTCATGGTCCCCCTTCTTTTGCAGGCACTTTATTGGAATTATGTTACGGGTCAATGGATTTTTTATTCCTACCAAGGCGAACGTTTTTTTTGGAAGGATCCTCGAATCCTGGAATATTTGCTTAGTTACCGCAAAGGGTGGTTGCTGTACAACCCCATCATGCTTGCCGTGGTGCTGGGTTGGTTCTGGGCGGTACTTCGATTTTTGGGGATCACCAAGTCGGGTTCCCT
>Ga0172372_10011609_pt1 | contig 11176 bp, 12 predicted proteins | sample LakKiv5m_2_FD_114544 | JGI IMG/M metagenome (GOLD analysis project Ga0172372, IMG submission 114544) | Freshwater microbial communities from Kabuno Bay, South-Kivu, Congo - kab_092012_9.5m | ecosystem: Environmental > Aquatic > Freshwater > Lake | place: Democratic Republic of the Congo... | reverse complement strand
TGCATCAAGTCCTGCGTAACCGTTTGCTTGACCTTTGTTGGCTGCGTTCTCAGGCGTAAAGCCTAAACTCGTTTGCTTGCCATCAAGTGCTGTTTGTAACCCTGTTGTGTCTGCTATGGCATGATTGTGCGTTGCAGCTGCTTTGCCATCTAGTGCAGCTTGAAGTCCTGTTGTGTCTGCTATAGCATGATTGTGTGATGTGCTCGCTTTGCCATCTAGTGCAGCTTGAAGTCCTGTTGTGTCTGCTATGGCATGATTGTGTGTTGCAGCTGCTTTGCCATCAAGTGCAGCTTGAAGTCCTGTTGTGTCTGCTATGGCATGGTTGTGTGTTGCAGCTGCTTTACCGTCAATCGCTGTTTGCAAACCTGTTACATCCGCTATAGCGTGATTGTGTGTTGCAGCTGCTTTGCCGTCAATCGCCGTTTGCAATCCCTGCACACTTGCTATGTCTTGTGTGCCTGTGTGTGTCGAGCGGTCACGGAGCTGTGCATTAGTTTCGTTTGCCGTTGCACCAGCTTGAATGCCGTCAAGCTTTGTTTTGTCGGCTGCAGTCAATGCGCCTTTCGTTGTTGTGGTCGCATCATTAATTGAGACTTGTGGTGTTGTGGTGTTGTTCGTCACTTGAATCGGTGCGGTTCCTGATACCTGTGATACACCGCCACCGCCACCACCTGTTACTTGGTTAGGTTTTTTCCATGCCATTCCTCAATCACCCCTTCACATATCCTCTGTATTCTCCTTGTGCAACAACAATCACACTTGTAAAAGGGTCGAACAAATCCTCAAAGACTTCTCCCCCTTTAACCGTGTATGTTTCAGCGTTAATAGTGAACGTGAGGTCTGTCAACACATCGTTTGAAATCACTAGCCCTCGCACCTTACTTGTAAAGTTGAACGTTTGATTGTTGGAGCCGCTAAATGGCTGCTTAGCCGACAAAGCTTCGTTCACTATCGTGCCATCTTCCTTCACAACTCTTCCTGTTCTTGCTTGGTACTCACTACTCATGTCTATCCTCTCCTCTCAATCTTCAATTCCTCTCAATCTTCAATGTGTAATTGGCGTTAAAGTTATATATACCCTCATAGAGGACATTTTCAAAAATAACCTCGTTCAAACCACTGCTGAGCATAAGTGTAAAAGTGTTTGACTCTGCCGCAACAGCGGTGTTATTAATCACGACCGATGTGTTTTGCCACGCCCTCTGAAACTGTATCTGCACGCTTGCTAAGTTAGCGGGTAAAGGTGCAGGCAAAAACTGATCTTCGTAATTATCCTTGTCAATGTCAAAATCAAACATTTGCCCGTTATTAATGGCTAATTTTAAAATTTTAAATGCCCCGCGTTTGTACACGCGATAAAAAAATCCGTTTAAATCAGATTGAATGTCAAGGAGCAATTTTGCACTGATGACATCTTGCGGATGAACACGTGCAGGAGAATATGGTCTGCCTACACCTGCAGAATGCCAAGAGTGAATGGTTCTTACCGCTGAATCAAAAATCCCAGCACCCACTTTATACTCAAAATCATTGTTGTAGTTTGAGGTGATAATGTTGCTGCGATTACCCACTTGTTTGTTATAAAAAAGAGTGTTCTGTATATTGTATAAATCGCTAGATTTAAGCGTAATTTTTTCACCTTTTACAACAGGTGACGAGTAATGAAACTCAGGATAAACGTAAACATAAATTTGGTTTGATGTTACGGTGTCAGACTGACCACCAGAAAACATATTAAATGCGGTCGCATAAAATCTATAAGTTCCATGCAAATAGAAGATGCCATTTTCACCAAACGCCCCACCACTAAAGATATGGGAATTGTCAAAACTCGCTTCAAAGACTTCATTGCTATAAATAGGTTGTTGGTTATTACCACCAACGGAAAATGAAGAAAATTGAGAAACAAAATTACCATTTAAGTATTTTTCATAGTACAATACAACGTTATTAAACTCGTCATCACTCTCTAGTGTAATGGTAATCGGATCTAATTTTGCTTTTCTTGCAATATTCGTGGGATAGTATATCGGTCGTTCTGACACCGCACCACCAGAAATAGTTAAATTAGTCGGCATAGTCACTCCTATAAAAACACAGCATTGGTCACAATTTGCTCAAACGTTATAGACGTTGTCCCGATTGTGATTATGCCAGTGTTCGCATTTACAAATAAGTTTTTAGCATATAGATCTCCCAGTTGCACAAAGATTAACATTGACGGTGTAATTGATCCGGAACGTGTCAAAGTTTGTGCGCTTGAGTTATAAGTATAAATTCCATTTTCGGTTGCGTCTGATTGATTTTTAACCAACAGCTTATTGCCGTTAGACAGTGCTCCACCGTCAAACGTATTTGCGAAACTTTCTAAATTAACGTTTTCTGTCGTTGCACGTCTAACTATCGTCAGCGGTGAGTTTGTGCCACCGCCTGCTAACCCCGTTACCGTTGCACCTGTAAAGTCTACATTTTGATTTACAAATGATACAGGAGCATCAAAGGTGATGCTGGTATCGTCTATAATCATTTTGTGATAGGTATTATTTTGTTTTTTGTAAGATAAAGAAATTTTATCGCTTGCAAACCATAAATTACACTTTCCTGTTTCTGTGTCACCTGATTCATTATCATAAGTCAGCAACATGCGGTCGTCTTTAAATTTAAACCTATGCGAAAAATCCCCTTCACGTTGATAACGAAGGGATGTCGTATCGTCTGACCAGCCTATTGACCTTACAAGGTCGGTAACACGTGTTTTATAAAATAATTGCACAAAAGCATCGCCTTTTTGTAAAAATGCTTTACCTGATTCTTCCGTTGCACCGTCACCTTCGCCAATAATAAACTCAGGATAATAATTAGCAGGAGACCCTGCTTTATAAAAATGCAGTCTAATTTTTTCCCTTAGTTCATACTCGTAAATTATAATTGGGTGAGCAGTAACATTAATTGTCATTACTGTTTTAGTATTATCAGTCCAATACATATTTTGATTATTTTTGTTTTTTAACTGCTTTGTTAACGGTTGTCCATTTAGATTTTTAACAACCGCCAAAATCATTTTGATATCCTGTCCTTGAATCTTCGTATACTCAACCGCTGATGTATCACTCGCAAGATAATTTTCTACAAACTTGTTTGTTTCTAATTCGGAAACAGTTAAGTTAGCGATATATGCATTCTGTGCGTTCAGTATCTTCGTCAATAACCCGTCAGCCAGTGTGAGCTCTGCTCTGAGTGTGCCTGTCGTGATTTCATCCGCCTTAAAACCTTTTCCTGTGCCGAATGTCCGCCAGTTCCAATCGCCATTCACCTTATCACTTGCAATCGCAAAAAGGTTTGTGCCTAAATATAATGCACCGTAATCATCACTATCTGTTTTCGTATTCTCCAAGAGAATACCCTTATCTTGCTGTACTGTCGCATTTTGAAACGCTCCTGAGCCTTTTATTCCGTTCTGTAGTGCATTAATTGTGCCTGTCAGCTGCGTGGTGTTTAGTTTCCCCTTGTGCTGCACATTGTTCTGAAAGGTTTCAAGCACTTGCACCTTGTTCACATTGTCGATAATGGTCTGCACAAAGTTTGCAAGAACCACTCTATTCTTCCTCTCATCAAGTGGATATTGCTCAACCTCCACCACACGAGCCGTCACATTAATACCAAGCTCTTCGTCAATCACCCTTACCGTATCACCGACACCAAACCTCTCAAACTCTCCATAAGTTTGACCTTGAATGACCTCGACATTCTTCAAGTCCACCACATCAAAATCATAAGTGATGCGTTCAACCTCATGTTCAGCAAGATAATCTAGTCCGGCTTGGTGCAACTCAGCAGGTGAGGTAATGTCTGTTAATCTCAGTACGCCTACCTTCGGTCTTTGATAGCTGTTGATATATTGCGAGTCAATGTATGGTCTATCTCCTGTGATACTCTCTATACTGATGTCGTCCTTGCCGTAACAGTAAAGTCGAGTGATTACACTTTTTGCATCTGTTTTTCTTCGTGAGCTTAACAAATTTTTTCGGTAGCGTATTTGCACACCGTTATTCGAGCCGATTTGCGGCTGCACCGTCAATGCAAAGTTGCTTGGTGACGGCAAGCCTGCACACGACATTTCTGCCTTAAAGGTGTTGAGCAGCTGCCTAATCGCTGACAGCGTTGTGCCTTCTGCCAGGTCAATCGTCTTTGCTCCGCTCACGCTCGACACTGTTGCTGCAAAGCGTGTGCCAGCAAGAAGCGTGTTGAGTGCGTTCTGAAGTGTCACATTGGTTAGTGTCTGTTCGGGCACATAGCCATCAATGAGTTCACTTATGATGTGTTCACAGAACACTGAGACAACCAAACCCTCACTGTCTCGTATCTCTTCTAACTCACGCACAATGAAAATGTGTCCATCGTACTTGATGAAACAGTCGGATTGAATAAGAGCCGATTGCGTGTCATAAGGAACGACAAAGTGCAGCGTTTGCTCTCCATCCAGTCGGTGATAACGCTTGATGTTCTCGTGTCGTGATGTTTGAAGCAAAAGATTGAAAATAGCCAGTCCGTTCGAGGTGAACGCTGTCTCTGTGCGTGGGTATAGTGTCAGCACATCACCACCTACTCCACATAAAACTCGATAAGGTCTAATGAAAGCCAAGTGCAGCCGCCTGTTCCGATTCGGTCTACAATCACACTTCCACTCGGTTCAATGACAATAATGCAAGGTCGATAATAGATGGTGCTCAACACGGTACCGTGAAAGCGACTTTTCTCTTGTGGTCTAAACCCTGCTGGCAATGTCGCTATAACCGTTCCGTTGGCATAAGTACCACCGCTAATGCTCCCTTTCAACTGCACACGCCTTCTGTCTATCCTGAATTGTGCTGTCGTTCCGGCAGCTGCTACCCACCCGCTTTGAAGTGGTATCGTTTGCCATGCAGATAAGGTGTTTTGTTGAGTGAGAGAGGTGACACTTGCAGTAAGTGTGTTGATGGCTGCTTGAAGTGCAGTAATGCTGTTTTTGTTCTGTTCGGTTTGTGTGACTTGTGCAGACAGATTGGCAGTTAAAACATCCACCGCTGACATCACATTGCTAATGCTTAGCTCAATGTCTGTCTGCTCAGCGTTTAGATTAGACAACGCAGAGTTTAAAGCATTTAACTGTGCCTGGATATTAGCCACAGTCACACTCAACGGCTCATCACTGTCTGTCTCAAGCGGTGCTTCTACCAAGTCTAAAATGCGGTTCAACTCTTCTGCAATCGCTTCAAGGTTGCTATTCACCTTTGGGTAAAAGGTCTGCAGCGTGTCCTCTCCAACGATTGGATTAATGATGATTCCCATCTTATCACCTACTTAAATTTTGGTTTAAAAATAAAGCTGACCGAGCAGTTTAAGCCTGTCCCTCCTATCGTTACCGTGTTGTTGCCTGGCACGAGATGCACAAAGCTTCCTGTGCTTTGGTTGAGTTTGTTCGTTGTGCTGATGTAGATTTGCATCTTTTCGTTGTCAATGTTGAGCGTTTGATTGGATATGGCTTGAGAGTATGTGAGTGTTTTGTTGTTTGCAGACAATGTGAAGGTTGAGAATGTGCCTGTGACTTGCACAAGAGGTAAGATGCTCACATCACCGAAGTTGTTGATGGTGACATTTTGTGTGTTTGTAACAGCGTAGGTATACGCAGAGCCGAGTGGGAAGTCTCCGGCATCAAGTGTTATGTCAAAGTCTTGGAGATTAAAGCTTGTTGCGTTGTACTTAAAGCGTGAGTAAGGCTCCCTAGCCATAAGCGGAAGTTTAAAAGTGCTAATGTTAGACATTCGATTAATGCGAAGATTCCCCATGTACCGCACCTCAAAGACTTTTAGAGGGTCGTTGTCAAAGGTGAGCTCTACCCACTTCGGATTGCCATCGTTGTCCGTGAGTGCTTTAGCAATGCTTGATAGAGTCTGCTGCAGCTGCACACCACTTTTGAGTATTGCACAGCTAATCTCAAAAAGCCTGAATGAAACATCTGAGCCAAAATCATACACGCCTCGCTTGCCTGGAATGGCGAGTGTTCTGTCTACTGTTGAAGGTAAAATAGGCTCTTCTGTATCAATCATCACTTTAAATCCAAGAGTAGCGGCAGAGACGCCATCTATCTTAATGCTCATCTTCTGCCGCCCCCTCGTGCTTTGGTCTGTGATAGATTAAACAGCTCTCTTGCGATAAGTTGAATGTCTACATCGTTCCTCACGTTCATATTTTCAACGGTAATTCCGTTGCCACCGCTGCCGATCATATCCTTCAGCTTTGAGAGCGGTATGACCGCTTCACTCTCTCTGCCTTCGCCAATCATAGCAAGTGTAGGCTTTGTCACAATGCCGCCTTGTGCAAGATGTGGAACCTCAGGCACCTTAAAACCAAACTTTTTACCACCCATTCCTGGCACCCAGTCCGGAACATCAATTTTCACGCTGTTCATGCCTTTAATCATGGCATTAATGCCCTTAATGATAAGGTTAAGCGTTGCCTTGATGCCGAGGTATATGCCATCCCACACACCGAGGATATACGCTTTAAATGTGCTAAAGATGGTCTTTGTCACATTGCTGATTAAAGTGAAACCAGTTTTAACAAGGTTGCTGATTGCGTTCAACACATTGCTTGTGATGGCTTTGATGTTCTCCCACGCTCCGCTCCAATTGCCTGTAAAGACATTGATAAACAGCAGAAGTGTGTTTTTAATGATTTGAATTGCGTTGTTAAGGATGGCGGTTAAGCCTTTCCATAGGTCGCTAAATGTCTTGATCATGCCTTCTAGCCACGCATTCCATATCGGTGTCATAAACTTCACAAACTCAGTAAATATCACCCTTAAAGCCATAAAGATATTTCCAAAAGCTTTTTCAAAGCCTGGTCCGTTTTTTATAAAAAACATTTTCGCGTCGTTGAAGGATGCCTTCAAGCTCTCAAACATACTGCTCACAATTGGAGCTAATGCTTTTTTCAAGTTTTCGTAAGTTTTTTTTATGGCTAGAGCGGTATCGTCAACAACCTTTCTAAACCAATCCCAATTTTTATAAGCGTGCACCACAGCAAAACCTAAAGCAGTCAATGCAGCAATGCCAGCTACAACAGCTGCAACAATGCCTAAGATAGGTAAGATTGCCGCCCATTGTGCGGTTGCTAGCACACCAAGTCCTGCCGCTAAAAGAGCGACAACGCCGATCATGGTGCTGAGTACCGCCACAACAGCAAGCACCGCTGTAACGACTTTCTTTGTCTCCGGTGACAGTGAGTTGAAGTAATCCACCACGACCTGCACACGCTTTGCAAGCGCTTTAAGTATTGGCAGAAACCCCTCGCCAAGGCTTATCATCAAAGTTTCAAAAGAGCCTTTCAGCTGCTCAATAACACCGTTCAGGTTGTTGAGCTTTTCTGCTGCAACTTGCTCAGAGGTGACCTTGCTCATGGCTTTTTTCATGTTCTCAACGCCAATCGCACCTTCTTTAAAAAGGATGTTGGACGCGCGAATGGCATCGGAGCCGAACATGGTATACATATATTGCTGCCGCTGCATATCGTTCAAGCCACCCATACTCCGCTGCAGAATCCGAGAAATATCTGTCAGCGATTTAAGCTGTCCGTTTTGGTCGTAAAACACAGAAGTGTTCTTGTCCGTCAATAAACCAAGTTTTTCAAAAGCTTTTTGCTGCTCTTTTGTTTTGGGTGCCAGGTTGCTTAGCATGGTCTTGAGTGATGTTCCGGCATCAGAACCTTTCAATCCGTTTTGTGCGAACACAGCAAGAGCGGTGGTTGTGTCCTCAAAAGTCATTCCCACGCTTGATGCAACTGCTGACACAGCAGACAATCCATACTTCAATTCACCAACGCTTGTTGCAGATGCGTTTGCCGCTCCAGCAAGTATGTCCGCAGCTTGCACAACGTTAAGTCCATCTGCCTTGAAGGCATTCAGTGCCGTTGATGCAATCTCAGCTGCATCCGCAAGCTCCAAATTGCCCGCCACAGCTAAACTAAGAGCACCTTTTAAACCGCCGTTCATGATGTCAGCAACACTTACTCCTGCTTTGATGAGTTCTTCAATCCCTTGTGCAGCTTCCACGCTAGAGAATTTCGTCTGTGCACCCATGTCTTGAGAAAGTTTTGATAGCTGTGCCATTTCGTCTGATGTTGCACCGGACACCGCTTTGATGTTGCTCAATGCTTGCTCAAAATTTGCCGCTGACTTGATTGCCATGCCTAAGCCAGCACCAATCGTTACGCCAATCCCTGTAAAGGTTGCACCGATTTGTGTGCCAGCTTCCTCAAGCTGACCACCAAGCTCTCGAAAGTTACGCCTAAACTCTGCCATTCTGCGTTGGAAATCGGTGATGTCTACACCGAGCCTAACGGTCAAATCTGATAAACGCGGCATTTCATCACCCCAATTCATCCTCAAGTGCTTTGAGTTCTTTTTCTTTTTCTTCTTTCGTCACTCGTTTTTGTTCGTTTTCAAACTTTACTAATTTATCCACACTAAGCGGCTTTTTTAGATGCGGAGCTGTTATCCATACCGCAAGCTGTGCTAGCCGTTTGTATTCTTCGACTTGCTCTTGCTTCTTTGCTTCAATCAGTTCGGCAAGTTCAGATAATGTCAGGGTATAAAAAGTAGCGTGCGAGAGTTTGAGCTGAGCAAGTGCCATCTTGCGTGCCTTATCAAGCTCAAAACTCTCGCCATTTTCTACTTTTTTTCGTTGGTGTCACTCATAAAACCAGCGACTTTAAACGCTGTTAAAATGGGATTGAGCAAGTGTTCAATGCTCTGACCGTTAGCGAGCTCTTCTTGCAGAAGGTCGCCGATGTTATTAATGGTCAGCGTTTTGTTTTCGTGCCTTAGTGCCGCCCAATAAAAGGCACGAATCGTTGAAAAACCGATGTTTTCTTCAGCGAAAATATGGGATATACCCTTGCCAAAGTGTTGTTCCAAGTCGCAAATGGCATTAAAGTCCATTCTTAAAAGTCGCGTCTGTCCACCGAGTTCTACTGTTACACCACGCATAGGTTACACCGTTGGTGTGACAGAGCTTGATGCAGCAGAAGCGTTAGAGTTACCGACCTTATTCACTGCACGCACCGTAAATGTGTACGCTGTGCCGTTGGTTAAGCCAGTAACAATAATGGGTGATGCTGTTCCTGTTGCGGTGATGTTGCCTGGTGATGAGGTGACGATGTAACTTGTAATAGCAGAGCCGCCAGTTGAAACAGGTGCAGTAAACGCTACGCTGACTTGTGTGTTGCCTGCTGTTCCTGCAACGGCTGTCGGTGCTCCTGGAACAGTAGCGACTGTGCGTGTCAGCTCTCCTGAGCCTTGCAGTGTGCCGCTATAAGTGGCTTCCGCATCAAACGGTGCTTCAATTGGAAAGTCAGTAAGTATCGCCGTTCCGCTATATATAGTGTCGAGGTAAGTGTTAAACCTCACCATGATTTTTTCTTTGGCTAAAAATGCCGTCTCCAAATGCTTAAAACCTTCATCCGTTTCAATCAGTAATGCGTCAAACTCAATCGACCACTCAAAGAAGTTGCCTTCAATCTCTCTCCAGCTGGAGCTGTCTTTTGTCGTTAAGTCGATGGTGTCGAGCGAGCGATTAAGCGTGCCCCCACGCTGTCCTGCTACCTTTGTCCATATTGGTGCAGCGGTTGTGCCTGTATTGACGAACAGGAAAAAATTAATTCCACTCCTACTCATTTATCCTTCCCCCTTTATAGTTGTTGTACATGGATTCTAAAACGAATTACACCGTGTCTTATGCTTTGTGTGTGTATGCCATCCTCTTCACTAAACACTTCTTCAAAGTCCATACGCAGACTCATGAACGCATAACCTTCCGTGTTCTCAAAAGCCTTGCCTGTAATGGCTTTTACAATCTCATTGTGTATACTTTTCACCTGCTTAAACCCTCTATAGCTTGACCATGTGTGAATGGTGGTGACCACCTCATGACCTTCTGTTGTCTTGCTGTACCAGGGTGAGCTTGTGTCCTCTCCGATAACCACATAAGGAAAAGACTGTCCTTGTGGCACATCGTCATAAATGCCTGTCACCAATGCTTTGAGTGCTGTTGTGCTGTTTAAACGTGTGAATAGTGCTTTTTGTACCGCTAGCAATGGGGAGGATGTCATCGTCATGGTCTAGCACCTCGTATCGCTTGCTGTACCCCGCGCTGATAGTCTGCCTTTGCTGCTTCAGCAGCTGGTGCCATAAAAGGACGAGCACTCAATTTTACGGTGCCAAACTCGAGAAAGTGACCATAAAAACCATTGGAGCGAAGCGTCACCCATCCAGTCAGCTTGTCTCTTGACATTTTGAATTTGATGTTGCGTCTCAAGTTGCCACTACGCTTGTTCACTCTTCGTTTTGCTTCTTTAACAATCTGTTTTCCTGATGCCTTGACTTGCTCGGATAAGCGTGTCGTAACAGAAAGGTCGTAACGGCTGATCTCACCGAGCACACGGTCAATGCCTGTGATGTTCATTCTTACTCGTGCCATTCAAATCACCTCTGACACATATAGAATCAGTTCCTGGTACTTGCCGAGCTCGTTTTGGATGTAGTCGATATTAAACTTTCGCGTTCGCCACAGCACACGGTGCTTTGTGGTAACATTGGTGCGGTGACGAATACGAATCTTGAAATCCACTTTGTTGTGCACTTGTCCGTAATTAAACTTCTCATATCCAGTCATTGGCATCACTTCCGCCCAACAGGTGGTTTGTTGTGTCCAAGCCGACACCATGCCGCCCAATTCATCCGTTGTTGTCGCTTCCACTTCAATGTAAATGACCTCTCGCATCATGCCTGCACGCATTAGAAAAACCTCCGCACACTTGACATATCAAGCAAGGCTTCAACGCCAATTGGCAGCACCTTTGGCTCTAGCGTTGCCGTTCTGCCGATAACGACAACCTCTCTGTTCTCGTAAAAGTGAGAAACAAGCATTTTTATGGCGTGCTTGATATGAATAGGAATACTCCCTGGGTTTGGATATCCTGATACAAACCGCACGCGCAGCGGATTGATGGAGCCTAATTCTTGTGGTCGTGCTGCTTTAATCATTACTTTTGATGGTATCGCTTCAAAATCAACCACATAATCGCTTGCGTTGAAACTGATGTAAGTATCACCGCCGTTTCTGTATGCAACGCTCGTGAC
>Ga0172372_10011606_pt1 | contig 11177 bp, 8 predicted proteins | sample LakKiv5m_2_FD_114544 | JGI IMG/M metagenome (GOLD analysis project Ga0172372, IMG submission 114544) | Freshwater microbial communities from Kabuno Bay, South-Kivu, Congo - kab_092012_9.5m | ecosystem: Environmental > Aquatic > Freshwater > Lake | place: Democratic Republic of the Congo... | reverse complement strand
CTGGCTTGGCCTCCAGTGGCAATGAAGCTCGTCGCTTGATCAATGGCGGTGGAATTTACGTCAATGGACAACGTGCGTCCAATCCGGATCAATCCTTTTCAAAAGCTGATTTTATTCAACCTTTAGAACTTAGAAAAGGCAAGAAACACCACCATTTGATCACTCTTGACCTCGAATAGGTTTTCATTCTAACACCCACCATCATGGGCAAAATCATCTACCAAGACTGTGTTGTCCTAAAAATCCTACGTTGGCAAGATGATAAATCTATTTTAACTTTGCTTGGAAAACATTGGTGCGTTTTTTCTGCACTGTGGACTTTGCCCAAAGCAAAAAGAACACGCCGTTTGGTCCATCCTGAATTATTTCAAAATATCCATGCCAGCATCCAACCTCACACTGATGGTTTGCATCGCTTACGAGACTATAGGGAAACCCCTCATCCAGAATGCAAGGAACTCTCTCAATACTTTGGGCTAAATTTCTTATCTCGGTATTTCATACTAACTTGTGAAGAGGGATTAGATTCTGGACCATGGCATATTTGGCAAAATCATCAAAACTTCAATTTTCAACAAGCTTCTCAAGTGCTCAATCTCATGTGTGAGCTTTGTTATCATGCTGGCACTTGGCCCTCTGGTTACCACTGCGAAATCTGCAATAAAAAACTAAACGACGAAGTTTATCTCGAGCAATCAATTCTCGCCTGCCAGCACTGTCAAAGCAGTAAATTTCCAATCCCACAGCACTATTTAAATTGGATTAGAAAGCGTTTTTTACAATCGAACACAGCCCTTCTCGACACGCCATTCATTTCAGTGTTACTCTTCGCGCTTAATAAAAGATTACCTGAACAAGCTTTTCACGATAACATCCTCAAAAAACTTTGGAAAAGCCTCCACCCCCAATTTGACTTTGCTTAAAACACGGTTCGCCTTGCAAGGATTGCCGATTAGCATAAACTCCAAGCCTAATGACAAAACTCCTCCATTCCTCAATTCTTATCGTTTTTGCCTCCTTATTAGCTTTTGGTCATCAAGGCCTCAATGCCGACCGAAGGGACGGCAAAGAGCAAAGGCGAAACCATCGCTTAGAAGACTACAATGTATCTACACTTAAAGAATTGGTGGATCAAGCCCTGTGGCACACTCAACAAGGAGAGTATGCAGAAGCAAAAACACGCTTTGAATTAGCTATAGTGCTCGATCACAAAAAAACCATGCAGGAATCTCTCTTGGTTTATATGGCTGGCTTAGAATTTCAAATGGGTCACGCCAATCAGTCCTTGACTCAAGTCCGGAAATTTGGTCGCGATCATGCTGAGTCACCTCTAATCACCAATATGGTCAAGTTGGCATTTGAACTTGGCAAGGCCTATACTTTGGGAGAAGAGCCTCAATACAAAGGGTGGTTCCGCATTTCCAAAGCCTTCAAAGCTTTTGAATTCGTCAACACCCACGATCCCTATTCAGTCGAGGCGGCAGAATCATTGCTGTCTATGGCTGTGCTCAATATGAAAAAACGCAACTGGGGTGAAGCAATTGCACTATTGCAAGATATACATAGAAAACAACCCGCGACAGACATCTCCGCTAGAGCGGATGTCATATTGGGAGAATGTTACTTAGGCTATAACAAGGGCTCAGATTACGACCGTCGCAATCTAATTTTAGCTGAAAGGTATTTAAAAGGTTATCTCGATCATTATCCAGACGGAAAAGATAGGCCCTACGCACAGGAACTATTAGATCGAGTTTATCTTCGTTTAGGACGAGGAGAATTAGATGTAGCGAGATATTACCTGACGGCAAGAAAATGGGCCTCCTCGCAATACGTTTTAGACAATATTCTCAAAGACGATCATCTCGCCATTCATCACACTGAAGCTAAAGCGCTGCTCGAATATGTTGAAAATAAACTTTAGCAAGATAATTTTATTCTACTTCATTTCTATAGGCCTGTGCAGCTGTCAGTATCAGTTTGCACCACATCCAACTTACCTTGGTGAAAGTTTTTATGTTGATACGGTGGCCAATCACAGCGCCTACCCTTGGTTAGGCCCTGAATTACAAAAAGCTCTCACTTTGGAACTCATTCAAGATCGGTCGCTCAAAATGGTCCAACGAGAACATGCTGATTTGATTTTTAGCTTAAACATCACCAAGGTAGAAAAAAGCTTAAGAGAATTAGATGAAAACAGTCAAGTTAGTGAATCTCAATTTGTTATCCATGTCGACTCAAAAATAAAAACACCCCGAGAATTGTATAAAAGCCAAGTGAGCAATTTGAGCTATCGCCAAGCATCAGCCACTTATCGACCTATTTCCGAATCGAACCTAAAAAATACTCCAAAAGCACTGCTTGACGAGAAAGAGGCCAGTCAAAAAGCTATTGTCGATGTAGCAAAAGCGATACTGATCAATTTCGTCGAACGCTCCCCTTCACGGTTCAATGAAAAATTGATAGAGGACCTTAAACATTCAAACAAATCAAACTCATCTCAAGATTAATCCAAAAATAGACCTGACGATTCGTTCTTTTTTTTATACAAAAAGGTTTCTTGCTAAACAGAGGACATAGCGATAATTTCTTTCCACAAATGAGCAAATTGTCACTTAGAATTGGTCAAAATAACAAGCAATTCACCTACAACTCACATCTACATCAATGGCATGCTCTTTGCTACTTACTTCTAAAGCACCTACCTAAATTTAAATATGTTTGATAAATTCACAGATCGCGCTCGTAAAGTTATTGCTCTGGCTCGCCAAGAAGCTGAGCGCCTCAATAACGACTATATAGGCACGGAGCACGTTCTCATGGGCTTGATTAAAGAGGGAAGCGGCGTGGCCTCTAATATTTTGGAGAACCTCAGTATCGATCCCGATAAAGTTTTGTATGAAATCGAAAAAATAGTTCAACCGGGAACCAACATGGTCACGATGGGGCAATTGCCTTTTACCCCACGAACTAAAAAAATGCTCGAGTACAGCTTGGAAGAGATGAGAAATCTAGGCCACAATTACATCGGCACTGAGCATCTGCTATTGGGATTGATCCGCGAGAATGACAGCGAGGCGGCCCAAGTCATGATCAGCATGGGCATCGAACTTGATAAAGTTCGACGCGAAGTGCTTAAAATTTTAGGTGCCGAGACCGATCCTGTTGGCGTGAGTTCTGGTGACATGGGCGTTCACCAGTCGTCCGAATCAGGAACCACTCAGGGCAAATCTAAAACACCCGCACTGGACGCTTTTGGCCGTGACTTAACAGAACAAGCTAAAAAAGGAAAACTTGATCCCGTGATTGGACGATCGTTTGAAATCGAACGCATGCTCCAAATTTTATGTCGTCGCAGCAAAAACAATCCAGTTCTCATCGGTGAAGCTGGTGTTGGGAAAACAGCCATTGTCGAAGGACTCGCTCAAAGAATCATCGCAGGTGATGTTCCCGATTTACTGCATGGCAAACGCTTGGTCATTTTGGATTTAGCACTGATGGTAGCTGGCACAAAATATCGCGGACAATTTGAGGAGCGTATCAAAACGGTGATGTCTGAAGTCACAAAAAACCAGAATATCATCCTGTTTATCGATGAACTTCATACTCTCGTAGGAGCTGGAGCGGCTGAGGGCAGCATTGATGCTTCAAATGTCTTAAAGCCGGCATTGTCTCGTGGTGAAATTCAGTGCATCGGAGCAACCACAATGGATGAATATAGAAAATATATTGAGAAAGACAATGCGCTCGAGCGACGCTTTCAAACCGTCAAAGTCGAGCCACCATCGGTGGAGCAAGCTGAACAAATCCTTCAAGGCTTAAAATCTAAGTACGAAGAGCATCACAAAGTCACTTACACTGAAGGTGCTATCAAAATGGCTGTCGAGTATTCCGACCGTTACATCAATGGCCGTTTTTTGCCCGACAAGGCCATCGATGTCATCGATGAGAGTGGATCTAGACTGAGAATTAAAAACCATGTCACGCCTCCCGACTTGAAGGAGAAAGATGCCAAGGTTTTGGAATTGGAAAAACTTAAAGAGAATGCCGTTGCTAACCAACAATTTGAGAAAGCTGCCTCCTATCGAGATCAGGCAGAAGAGTTGCGTTTGGCCATAAAAAAAGAACGCGATGAAATCAATGCCTCGTTTGAAAAGAAAATCAACGTTGTCGATGAAGCTGTGATCGGCGAAGTCGTTTCATTGATGACCGGTATTCCACTTTCTAGAATTGACAGCAAAGAAACCGCTCGTCTTATGAAAATGGAAGATGAACTCAAGGCTAAAGTCATCGGTCAAGATGAAGCCGTTACCGTTCTATCCAAAGCTGTGCGTCGATCTCGTGCCGGAATTAAAAATCCAAAACGTCCAGCAGGATGTTTCTTATTCGTTGGACCCACTGGTGTTGGAAAAACCCACCTCGCCAAATCACTAGCTGAATTCATTTTTGGCGAACAAGAGGCTTTGATTCAACTCGACATGTCCGAGTATATGGAGAAATTCAATGTCTCTAAATTGATTGGAGCACCTCCGGGATTTGTCGGATATGAAGAAGGCGGACAATTGACTGAAAAAGTACGCCGCAGGCCTTACTCTGTCATCCTTCTCGATGAAATCGAAAAAGCCCATCCTGATGTGTTTAACATCCTTTTACAAATGATGGAAGAGGGACGAATCACCGACGCGTTTGATCGTGCGGTTGATTTTAGAAACACCATCATCATCATGACTTCCAATGTTGGCGCTCAACATTTCAAAGGCGGCATGGTCGGCTTTAAAAATGCCGAATCCAAAGATGATATGGAAAGTATCAAAAAGAAAATCATCGGCGAGCTCGATAAAGAATTTCGTCCCGAATTCATCAATCGTCTCGATCGAACCATTGTGTTTAGAAACTTGATTCGCGAGGACGTCGAAAAAATTGTTCGCGTCGAAACCAACAACTTAACTAAGCGTCTCGAACAAAAATCCATTCATCTCGTTTTTGCAGAATCTGCTTTTGACTTCATCTTTGAAAAAGGTTACGACAAAGACTTTGGCGCTCGTCCTCTACGACGTGCTATCGAACGCTATGTCGAAGATGACTTGAGTGAATTGATCTTGACGAATGAATTGGACACAGCCTCGGAGGTCGAAGTTGTTCATAAAGAAGGCATCGATCATTTAGACTTTATCGTTAAACGTGAACCACCTATTGAGACTAGCAAGGTTTTATCCGCAAAAGCCTCTAGCTAGATTAACCTCTAGGGGCGGGAATTGAAAATCATTAGCATTAGCATCGTCACCATTCTTGAGGTGGCTAGACAACCGCTTGGGCTGATCCTCAATTTGTTGATTTCCATTATCATGTTGTTTTCGCCTGCCTTCACAAGTTTCAATTTAGGCAATGGCGCGGAATTGCTACGCAGCAATATTCTTTCCACTTTTCTTGCGGGCGGATTGGTTTATGTTTCATTGATCTCTACAAATATCGTGCAACAAGAAATCAACAGCAAAACGATACTTTCGCTACTGAGTCGCCCAATCTCGTTGCCGAGCATTTATTTTGGAAAAGTATTGGGTCTCATTGGCGCCTTGGTGATGTTTTTCATCACCATTTCAAGCGTGGGTTGGATGAGCTCGGTCATAGGAACGCCCGACACAGCATCCACCGTTTTAAATTACACACCTTTGATGCTCTTGTTGCCCTGTTTAATTTTACTTAGCATCACAGCTGTTATATGCAACTATCTACTCGGTTACAACATTGTCAGTTTCATTCAGTTGGGCTGGTTCTATATCACTCCTATCCTCGTTGTTTCGATTATTTTTATCTCCCAAGGTTTAGGTTGGCCCATGCCAGAGAACCACATTGTCGAAGAGTTTCTTAAAGCTGCTATTTTGATTTTTTTTCTTTTAGCCGTGATCACCTCGTTTTCCGTATCCTTTGGAACATTCACTCCACCCATTTTAAATGTTTTCTTTTGCATGGCTTTCTTGATGGTCGGTCTACTTGCCCCAGCGCTGCGAAAACACGTGAGGGACACGGAGAGTTGGTTGGTCCATGTGGTGCAATTGATGCCCGACTTCCATGCCTTTTGGATGGCTGACATGATCAATTTAGAGCGAAGAATTCCTGTTGAACTTTTAATGGCATGCTCATTTTACGCCTTGGGAATGATTTTAGCCTTCTGCTCACTGGGAATTGCAATTTTGCTTAGACGGGATTTTTCATGAATCCAAATTTAGTGCCTTCTCTTAATAAAATGCTCTTGGGCTCGTTTGTCTTAGTGTTTTTTTTCGATTTGGCTTACGCCCTCTTGGCACTTTTTACCCACTCCTCCATCCTCTACCAAAGTGGACTTTTAGACCTCTCTTTTTTACCTCTTTGGATCTATGCCCTACTCGATCTAAGACTTCAACAAAAAAAAGCTGAGGAACAAGAGCTCAGTGCAAAACGCAGCGATCACTTATTTGATCAATCCTTTGAACATGTCGTTTTACAAAGACAGATCGACTTTGCAAAGACCAAGCTACAACCCTTAGCCGTCATACTCACCTTGGGCATGATGGCAGCAATCGTGCTCAACTTGATGCAACAGACTTGGTTTGCCCCATCAGAGTTAAGCAACTCTGTCCAAGCCGCTTTCCTGCTGTTTAGAGGCGGCATTTCCTTTGTTGTTGCTAGATATTTACAAGGTGTTGCCAAAAGCTCTAAAGCAACCCATCTAGAGACGCTTGCAGGTTTAAGTCTACACCATGCCTTGTTCCTCATCATGCTCGGTTTGAGATGTTTCTTAAACCGCGACGGACTGGCGTTTCTAGCGCCAACCACTCTAGCCTTCAGCATCGTCCCGATCGTCATTTATCTTCTCGAAGTTCCTCTGCGCGCCATTCATTATTACTATAGTTCAACAAAGCCCTTATTGCCCCCACAGACCCCTTTATGGCTTTGGTTTCGCTGGGGCAAAGAATTAAGTTCAGGCGCCAAGTCAGCTATCAGCTATCAGTTTGGTTACGACCTATCTTCCAGCTTAAAAGAAATAGGTAAAAAAAATGCTTTTTCTTTGGGTCCAATTTTTCTAATCTGCTTATGGGCAGGCACTTGCATGCACATTGTGCCTACCGGACACCAAGGTATTCTCATCAAGTTTAAACGCATCGAAAAAGTACTAGAGGCTGGCTTGCACTTTAGCTTGCCTTGGCCCTTAGGAGAAATTGAAACACTTCAAACCGCAAAAATCCACAGTATGGAAATTGGCGGTATTGGCCAGAAACGCAGCGCATTGTTATGGAACCAAGGTGGACACCGCGAGGAAACCTATCTGATTTTTCAAGATGGCTACGGCCAACACGATTTGCCCATTGAAGTCTATGCTGTAAACGCCCTCCTCACCTACCGCATTAAAGACATCTTAGCCTACCGCTATCAACATTGCGATCCTGAAAAAACCATACGTTGTGAAACAAAAAGCTGGATGTCACAAGGAGCATTACAACTATCTAGGGCTTCCTTATTAGGCCTTGAACGGATCGATCTCAATTCAACGTGGAAACAAAATCTTCAAATTAGAATGGATGAACTCAATCTAGGCATCGAACTACTACACTTTGGCTTACCGCAAATACACCCACCTAGTGAGACCAATGAGAGTTTTCAACAACTCGCTATAGCTCACAATCAACGCTATTCAAAAATCCTAGAAGCCCAAGGAGTGGCAAAACAAAAAATGGCCCTTCAAGATAGCGCTACCTATGAACAATTACAAACAGCCTACACTCAAGCCACTAAAATTCTCACTCAAACCGATGGTGACTATCAAACCTTAAAACAAATTTTGCCCGTGGCTGCACTCAATGTTCAACTATTCACAACTCGGCGCCTGCTACAAAAAATGATCGATCTAAAAGACTCGATGCGAAAAGTTGCCCTATTCAGTCAAACTGAAATGGAGGTTCAAAGTTTAAATCTCGAACCTTCCTTTGAACCAGAACTGCTCAACCTCAACTTAGAATAAACAAACGGTATGTCGACAAAAAGTAACATTTGGATCAGCTCTATCCTTATCATTTTCATTCTTGTTGTACACTCAAGCACCCTATTAGTGAATGAAGGCAGCTATGCCCTACACACTCGCTTTGGCAAAGTGCATCGCGCCATTACCGAACCAGGATTTTACTTCAAAATGCCTTGGCCGTTGGACGACGTTCACTTGTTTGAAGGTCGATTGCATTTATACCAAGGCGAAGATGAACAAATTCTCACCGGTGATCAAAATAGTTTAGTGATATCTTCTCATGTCATGTGGAACATCATTCCCGATCGCTTAACTGAATTTTGGGAAAAAGTTGAAACTGTTGCCCATTTTGAAGATTTACTTGAATCTCGTTTGCGCAGTTATCGCAATGCACTATTCGGGAACGAAACGTTTGCTCAATTGTTTTCACAGCAACAAGGCAGAAAACTGCACGAGCTAGAATCGCAACTCAAAGAACAGCTCATGAATAGCTGCAAACAAGATTATGGTGTGAACATCAAATCCGTGGGTTTCACACATGTCGGTTTGGCTTCTGGCGTGCTCGAAAGCGTTTTTGAAAAAATGAATGCCGATCGCAATCGTCTCGCTAATCAACTTCAATCTGAAGGTGAAGCGATCGCCAATAAAATAAAAGCCAAAGCCCAAACAGAGTACGACCAAGCTTTGGCTACCGTGGCTGGCAATGTGAAAATCATTCTCGCCAAAGCGGAGGCCGATTCAATTGAAGCCTATAAAACTATGGCACAACATCCTGAGCTAGCGCTAAAACTCAAAAAGATCGAAAGTTTAGAAGCTTTGCTCAAAGACCGTGCAACACTCATACTCGATCGCAACACTGTCCCTATGGACATCCTGTACAGTACCGCCAAATGACCGAACCGCAGTCATTGGTCGCAGCCGACAATCTCGGATTGTCCCAACTCGGCGCAGCGTTAAAGTTGTGTTTCAAGCTCTTTAGGTGGTTGTTTTTCATTTGTCTAATCGGATTCTTGCTTTCCGGAATTCACACCGTACCTCAAGGTAAGATGGCCTATGTTCAAAGGTGGGGGTCTTGGCTAACCGAACCAGAGCCACCTGGCATTCATTTCGCCTACCCACCCTTTATCGATCGGGTGATAACGTTTGATTTACAAGAACAACGCCGTCTTGAGATCGATCACTTCGACGCGCCTAACACAGGCAATAATAGCATCAGCGATCGCGCGCTCCTCACCGGCGATGGACAAATCCTTCACACCAAATGGGTGCTCACTTATCGCATTAAAAACCCAATTTCGACATGGAACCTTTTGGGCAGCAAGTTTGATAAAAATCTCAACACCTATTTAGATAGATTGTTATCGTCACTCATCATCATCCATTGCTCCAATTCAAGTATCGATGGGCTATTGAGTCAACATCAAAAATTGCAAAAGAATATTCTAGCTCGCTTTGAAATTCAATTGCAACAATTGCAAACGGGCATCGAGATTGTCGATCTGAATTTAATTGGCCCAAGAGTGCCTCCGGCAACAGTTGCAGCCTTTGAAAACGTCCAACGTCAATTGCTCTACAATGAAAATATCCGAGGCGATGCAGAACTATTTGCAGATAAGTTGTATCGCAACATCGAAGTCGCACAAAGTCAAAACCTCGGACAGGCAAAAGCCAAAGCAAATGCTTTAGCGCAGCAACTCAAAGGCGAAGCCTTAGCCATCAAAACTTTGGTTGAAAAATACGATGAAGAAACTCGTCAAGCCTATCTCGCACAACGATTGCAAACAGCCCTTCAAAACGCTATGACAAACAACCGCGAACAAACTTTTGTCCTACAACCAGGAGGAGAACGGCGCGTGCAACTTGGCCCCGATCCAGAACTGCGCAGGTCATTGCAAAAAAAACTTAAGAAGGACGTGACCCCATGACGGCCATTTCACAGGAATCCATGCCTCATGCTCACCATCATCACGCTGGAGATTGCTGTCCCTTTCATGAACCCATCACCGAAAAAGATGTTCGCAATCGTTTGCTCATCGGTTTATATGGTGGCGCTGTGCTCCTTGCCGGCTGGGTGTTGGGATTGCTGGGCCTAAACTTTTCAGGTTCATGCATGGCTTGGCTGGCCTGTTTTTTACTCGCAGGACCTATCCTCGGCGATGCTATAGCTGGAATAAAACGAGCGCGAGTGGGATTTCCAGCCTTGGTCGCATTGGCATTTTTGGCCTGTCTTTCGCAAGGGGAAACTATCACCGCAGGTTTAGTGGCTTTCTTTATGATTTTAGCTGATCAATTGGAAAACCGCAGTGCCATTGGCGCAAGATTAGCCATTGAATCACTCGTAAAAAGCACCCCCGATTTTGTCCATTTGGTTGAACCTGATGGCGTGAAAGATGTCGCTCTAAACAACTTAGCTTTACATCAGGTCATTCAAATAAGACCTGGTGAATTGATTCCCATCGATGGTAAAATTTTAAAAGGCGAAACGAGCATCGACGAATCCTCTATGACTGGCGAAAGTTTACCTGTCGATAAACATCAAACTAGCGAGGTCTATGCCGGAACAACCAATTTAACAGGCGTCATTGAAATCGAAACGCTCAAGCTCGGCGACGACACCACCTTGGGAAAAGTAAAAAAACTAATCCTATCTGCAGCGTCTTCAAAAACGCCTTTTACCAGCACGATTGAAAACAATGCCGGTTGGTATACACAAGCCATCATTATGTTTGCCGCTCTCACATGGATATTTCAATCCCATAGTGAAGAAGGCCTGACTCGTGCCATCACCATCTTAATTATGGCATGCCCATGCAGTTTGGTTTTGGCAACACCCTCAGTGATGATTGCTGCCATCACAGCGGCAGCGCGCTCTGGCATTTTGATACGCCGAGTCGTGGAATTGGAACATTTTCATCGCATCAAACACATGTTTTTTGATAAAACAGGAACGCTTACCACAGGGCAAATGGAGTTGATGAAAATTGAGGCCATTTATCCCATGGACGTGTCTGATCTGTTGGCCATGGCCGGTGGTTTATCAACCCAAAGCAATCATCCTCAGTCTAAAGGAGTGACCAGAGCCTTTCAAAAAGCCCGTCTAGTGATGACCAAGGCAGAAAATGTTCAAGAGGTTCATGGTAAAGGTTTAAAAGGAGAGCTCGAAGACGACATGATTTATTTG
>Ga0172372_10011605_pt1 | contig 11179 bp, 6 predicted proteins | sample LakKiv5m_2_FD_114544 | JGI IMG/M metagenome (GOLD analysis project Ga0172372, IMG submission 114544) | Freshwater microbial communities from Kabuno Bay, South-Kivu, Congo - kab_092012_9.5m | ecosystem: Environmental > Aquatic > Freshwater > Lake | place: Democratic Republic of the Congo... | reverse complement strand
TGGCCTCATCGTGGCCTCATCGTAGCCTCATCGTAGCCTCATCGTAGCCTCATCGTAGCCTCATCGTAGCCTCATCGTAGCCTCATCGTAGCCTCGATGTAGCGAAGCGAAATCGAGGAAGCCTGGGTGGATATGCCGATGATCGTGGATATGTTGTGCGTGGATACAGGCAGCGTTCTGGACAGCCGTCCCGTTTCAAGATCATTGTGGCACTTGGCCTGGTGATCCCGCTGCACTCAAACCTCGATTGCGTTTCACTTCATCGAGGCTACATCGGAAGGCAGCCATTTTAGGGCTGAGGGATGGTCGAGGCTACCTTGGCTATGGATAACCCTTCTGTCGATTCCCCAAGTGAGAAAAGGAATACAGGTTAGGCAACAATATCGGATGAAATAATTTCTTCCAGTATGACACTTTGAAAATCGCCAATTGATTCCTTCAGTTTTTTCTCTACCCCGATTATTACTTGCTGCAATATTATTTTAGCATCGCCAAACTCTTGACGTAACCGCAAATTTTGCTCCGAAATTGACGCAAACTCAGGCTCCTTGACGAAGACATCCGCAGATGCAAAACAAAGAAGGGCTAGTTTAACCGACTCGGATGAGGTTCCTGAAAGAAATGCAGATAATCTTTCAAGCACACCACCAAAGCTATCTTTTGTTTTTCCATTTTTAGCAAGCCATTCTGCGGTAGAAATGAGAATTGATTCATCGGGTAAACGAAACATTGGAATACCACTTGCAAGTATTGAACGGTAATTTTCGATAGAATGAGTTTCTCTGCTTTCAATATCTGGTAATACTTCCCAATTTTGATTTACTTTTCCCCTGAAAGAAAGCACAGCTCCCGCACCAGGTGGTCTTGCTACACAAAATTCTGTACCGGTACAAGCATGTTGCATATACTCAACAAACTTGGGAAACCCGAGTTTACTCTGCTGAAAATCAGGTACTAAATACTTAATGGCTTCTTGAATAACGGATAAAAAAATGCCAGTACGAACCATATCGCTTTTACATAAATGGTCGACTGCATACCATGCTATAATTTCCTGGGTTTTTATTATTATATGCTCTTTAGTTGCATCTAAAGTCATTTTTTTGATTTTCTGCGTCAGCCTTATATTTCTTGGATCTGTTACTTGATTTACTGGATTTATCTTTGATAAAGATGTGCGAGTAGCACTTAAACCTCGTTGTTCATCTTCAAAATCTTGTTCCGGATCATTTATCCATACAAATCCATCACATACAGCACGAAAGACATTGTTTGTAGTGCTTCTATACGCGCAACCAATTACTGTTTTTCCGTATTCATGTAATTTTTTTGCCAGCGCAGCAAAACCACCATCTCCAGAGACAATAACAAAAGTGTCTATAGCTGGCCTGGTGTACGCAAGATCAATTGCATCTATAGCCAGCTGTATATCTGCTGCATTCTTTTTTTGTTCTCTCGAAAAACCAAATACTTGTACCGGATCAATTCCTAATTCATTTATTTCGCCACGCATAACGGCCAATCTGGAATCACTCCAATTAGCATACGCTTTTTGTACTGCCAATCCTTCCAGATTATTACTATTTCTAACTGAGTCAATAATTTCTTCCAACGAAAGATTTGTAATCAGTTGCTGAGAAAAGCTATAACCTTTCAGAAGGTTTTCTATATCAAAAAAAACTGCTGTTTTAAATGCCATATTTGTTTCCTGAATATCTAAAGTAAAGAGGCTTTGGTCATCCCTCAGTCACAAAATAACTACCTAAAACCAGCCAATATGTTTTCATGTTGTAAACTCATACGATTACATACACATGATGGACTGATACCGAGTGGATTCATGCAATTTCCTGCGATGGGGAATCGGTAACTATCAAGTAAGCTTCAGCTTTTTCGCTTTGCTGGCATCTTGGCCTTGCAGGTGATATTCAATTTCATTGTGGGAACCGGGTCTTGCGAAGACTTTTTTAGCTTCTTTAAGTGATAGCTCTTGAGGCGTAAATCTGATCTGTTTGATAAATAAATCATGATCACCTTCCTGCAAATCCCGGCTTGACCTGGTATAAGCCAGCAAAAAAACACCACTTCTGGCATAGCCGATGTCAACCCATTTATCACCCGGCGAAAACGGGCCACGCTTCAAGCAAGGCACGAACGCATCGAATCGAATATGACCCACAAAAAACTGGAATAAAGTATCCTGCCCGTCGCGGGTGTTCCTGTTGATAAGTTTGGTTTCACCGCCTGGACATAAATCCAGCAATCCCAGAGCTACACCTGTTTTGGCTGTTGGCTTAAAAGGATTATTAGCATCGCGTGATGGCGGCTCATGAACCTTGATTGTACAATCAGGTAACCACTTCCTGTTTTTTGCATCATTGTGCAAGCGTATTCCATCTTCATCCTGCAACAAACCAAAATACCCTTGCACGATACGACTACGACTGGCATTTCCTCCCAGCAGGACATGAATAATTTCGGGAGACTGTTCACTCTCGAACGCTTCCTTCATGGCACGACCAAAGTTCTCTATACCGTGTCCGATGCGGGTTTCAAGGTAATAAGTTAATTCATGAGTCGATATCTCCATCTTAATGCCATTCTTCTCTTTGCCGTCTATGTCTTTGAGTCCATCAATGGTAGGGCTTATCTCAAAATCACTATTTCGTCCCTCCCATAAGTTACGTAAATTGCCCTTCCTGATCAAGGTATCCATATTCATGGCTGCATATTCACCCTCATCCAACAAAAATTCCATATCAGAAGAAAAATCACCTTGTATGACCTCTACAGGATGCAAAAAGCATATTCTGTTTTTTCTACATGTTTCATGATTACGTTTAAATACTAGATAAGCCATCTGATGCAGAAGATTCTCGCCCCCCATGTACAGATCTCCGGCGGAACCAAAATGCTCCAACACTGCCTCATAGCCTACTTCATCTTCGCGGGACAAACGATAAAAACCAAAATCAAAGTCAGTGGTTCCTCCACCAAAATCAAAAACCGCATAAGCAATTTTACTGGCATCATCACGCGGTGTTAAGTTCAACTGCTTCAGCATACATACTGCATAGGCGGCAGGTTCGCTGGCCAGTTCTTCAACGGAATATTCGTGCAGGTATTCATTTTTATCAACAAGATTTTCAGGCAAACTGCATTGCAAACCGATATAAAATGAATTTCTAATTCTATCCTTGATGTTGGGAGGATAATCGACCGGAAAGGTTAAATAATACTTAAGAAACAAGCCCATGCTGCGGGTATTGATCAACATACCAAGAAAAAAAGCGTATAGGGCAACAGGGTCAAGTTGAGACTTGGCAGTCTCTGTTAGTTTTTGACTTTTTTCATACTGGCCTTCATATAGAAAAGATATATCATGATTACTTGCAGTCTTGTCTGTAATAAAAATTTTGTTATTATCTGCATCTTCAGACTGCCGTAAAACCCAGTATTTGAGACGACGTACTATGTTATTGGATGATCCTTCGAAAGATAGATCCACAGCTGGATGGGAACAACATACATCATCCCAAAGAATACTTGGGCGATAGATCTCAGATTGCCAGCGCCTACATGTAGCGTCATAATCGTTAAAACGCAAGGCAGTAGGATTTTCAAAATCCTCTGGTTGCAATGATTTAACCCTATCTTCAACTCCAATTCTAATTAACTCTTTTCTGCTATTTTGAGCCGGATTCCTGAAAGCAACCACTGTACTACTGGTACCAAAATCAATCGCAATACACTGATCTTTCTTTACGTCTTTAGCAGGATCACGGGCCACCAGGCTTCCAATATCAAGACCACTATTATAGAATTCCCAAATACCCTTGCTTGGATCCGTGAAAGCACCCTTATCTAGTTTTGGAAGTCTTGCTGTCTCATAATCCAGATCTTTGATAAGATCTTGCAACAAATTTTCAGAAGGTTTATATGTACCATCATCCTGAAGATGTGCTGAACACAATTCAGATAGTTCATTGTTGAGTGAATAATCAAGATCATTTATCTTTTTTATTTCATTTTTTATTAGAAATCTTACAAAGCCGTTATAATTCTTTTTTATAATAAGAGATTGTAACTCTCTGCTTACAAGAGCCAAATAGCGTTTAGTATTTGTATTGCTTTTGAGACTTTCTAAAGAGTTAGAATTATTATCTTTTTTTGTCCACCAAATAACTTCTTTTTCTTCTGAAAAAATCCAAAAACCTGTTTTTTCTGGCTTTATTTCATTGTATTTTGAGTGCTTCTTTAATTCTGCCTCGGTAGGTAAATCAAAATCCAAAGGAAGCAGATGTTTTTGCATGGACTCTATGCTTTTTTCTTCGCACTTTCCTTTATATACCCAAATAAGTCCACTCTCAATATATAAAGTTTCTTCGCAATACTTTGTATTAAGGCCTATTTTTTGTATATTTTCTAATTTTTCTTTCAGTTTTTTAGAGAAACTATCAACTCTTAAATCAAGCAATGCTTGTATTCTTCTTTTCATGGTGATTTCGTGGGTGGATTTTGATCTTGGTAATGTCATTTGGCGAGACACTGATTCTATGCGATGAAAAACGCCTTGAAATAACTTGTAAATTATATAAAGTATGTTCTCTGCCAGATAAAATGCAGAAAAATACAACAACCCTTCATTCAAGGGAAGCAGGATATTGTTAGCCATGACCTGTTTTTACAATACTTTTTCTCTTGCAATCACCGTTTTCCTGACGTAATCCGGGCAATAAAATTTCTTCAATAATATCCCCTTCACTTGCTTCTGCTTTTTGATGATCTTGACGGTTATAAGAATCTCCAGGATTTGGATTTATCAGGTTTGCTCCTTTTCCCTCTTGCCCAATAAATACTATATTATAATACGACAAAATTTGTTTCATTTTTTCCATTAAATCATCTCTTCTTTTTTTTTCTTCTTCAGTCTGAATCGACATCACACTCTTTGCCATTTTATCCCATACGCGTTCAATTGTGTTCCAACGCGATGCTTTTCCAATAATGTATATGAATTGCGTTTCAGAGTCTTTTTCACGAAATTTTGCTTGAGTAAAATTTTCATCAAATAGAATATCTCTAATCAGTTCATCTTCTACAAGTCTAGTAATATATTCTTGAGATTTATGCATAGAATTATCTTTTTTTTCTGTTTCAGACTTGCCATCACATTTTGTAATGTCACGAACTAACCAAACTCCGCACTTTACTGTTGTACCACAATAGTATTCTGATTCATATTTATCTTTTTTTTCAGATTTATATTTTTTGAAACTGCCACGCCAGTATGTCTCCGGATTATCTGGATTCTGCGTAGATGTCCAAAAATAATCAGGTGTATTATCTGGTGGGTTTTGTTGTTCGTTGATCTGTTGTTCTAATTCATCTTTGGTCGGTAATCGCCATTTTTTATCATTATTTTTATTGGAATTAATTACCTGTCGTTCTGCATCTTCAACAAAAAATGTAAAATCTTTAGTATAGCGATTTTTTTGCAGCTCAATATCTTTTTTCCAAGCTAGACCGGTATGATGATAGATAACTTCATCTTCTAGCCTTTCAAGAGGAGGGATTGTGATGCCTGAAGTACTCATATTTTATCCTGCTTTACTCTAATTGGTTTATAATTTTTTAGCACTCACCTATGTCTTCCTTCCAGTATATCGCTTGCAGTTCAGTTTTTACTATCAGGCCAGGATATTCTTTTTTCCATTGCTGACAATAAGTAAATAGCTCCGTTTTATCCCAGGTAGACATGTTGTTAATGTCCTGTATTGCCATGGCCATGGATTCTTCATCAAGGCTCAGTTTTTCAGGAAGTTCCTGCACTTGACAGCCGGTTTTTTTCAAGAAGTCGTTACGTGAGACATTTTTCCAGAAATTTTGAAAAATGGCAGGCAAATACTTTAGCTGATTTGCAAGTGACGGTTGCTTGATCATATCAGCCAGGGTACCGGTTGTCATTACTGTACCACGATCATGACGCAACTCTGAAAGTTTTTTGTTCAAGCTTTCTATTTGCTTCTCATAGTCTTGTATTTTGGAATCCACATTTTTAAGGTAAGTGGCAATATCTTCCCGGGTGGCTTTTCTGCGCCTGACACCTGATTGCCCGCAAGTACGCAGAAACTCATCCACTTCGTCCGCGAGCTCGGAACTTGCAGTTCCCAATTTAAGCCGAACTCTCTGATCAAGAAGTTTTTTATACTCCGTAAACAGGTGATTATGTAAATAGTTGTCTAGCTCATCAATCCCGCTTTGCTTGCGTTGTTCAGCATCCCCGGATAGATACCCGTTCAAGGCTTGCTTGGCCGATAGCAGAAAAATTTTTTCCGCAATATGTTGCAGTTTTGCAGAGACCTCTGCAAAAACAGCCTTTCGTTCGTCAGGTTCCAGATTATCCACCTGATTGATGATAGCAATCAAGGGGCTGTCGTGATTATCTTTTCGAAACGCTTCCAGATGTTTAAGCTCATCTTTGCGTAAACCTTCATAGTGCATAAGCCATACGATTGCATCAGCCTGTTGAATATAATCCTTGGTTGCTCGTGTATCAGCTTCATTATGATCAAGCCCCGGCGTATCGATCAAGGTAAACTTGCCAAGAAAAGTCAGCCTGGAAGATTTCACATCTGGAGTAAGCTTGATGTCAATATGTTCTATTTTTTCACGAGCCTGCTCCATCCAATATCTGATTTGCTTGTTCAGATCATTGATATCAAGATAATGATATTCTTCTGGAGAACGTTGACTATCATGCCAATGAATCACAAATTCTGGCTCATCACCCGCAATCAGGCAGTTTACGGTTGCTGTTGAGCGTATGGGTTCGACTGGCATGATGGAATGCCCTCCACACAAGGCATTCACAAAACTGGATTTTCCGGAATTAAAACCGCCGGCTACTACAACTTTTGCGGGTTGCTCCAACTGGTCTAAAAGCTGATTGATTTTCTCTATAAATGCCGATTTTTTCCTGTCCAGATCAGTAGCATGAAAGTAAATGAGCTTCAATTCGTCCAGACGTTTGTACAAGGGAGCAATGTGTACATTATCAGCGTAAGGACGGCTATCAGGGCTTACATTCATATTGCAAATACTCGTAGTTAAATCAATACCATGAGGTTATTTTTAATAACCAATCCACATGCGCATGAAGAACCTTGGTCATTCCTCAGCCCAAAAATAAACGCTTTCGACCGGACAGTCTGGCTTACCACCGTAAACCCTCGATTTCGCTGCGCTGCATCGAGGCTACGAGTGGGCTGTTCGATGATCAAGGCCGCAAGAATAACCTTGATCATTCCTCAAACAAAAAATACGCACTGATGATGAATGACTGCCTGGTTTTCCACCGTAACTCCTCGATTTCAGTTCGCTGCCTCAAGGCTATGCCCGGGTTTTCCAATGATAAATGACTAGACAACCAACCCGGAAAGTTTTTGCAGAGCGTCTTGAACACGCTTCTTCCTGTTACTTTTTTCGTCTATTTGTGATTGCAGTATTGCAATATCATCTTCTGAAATAATCGATTGTAGCCTGTTTTTATCCTGTACCATTTTATCAATAATGGTATTGATATGTTTTTCCATCTGTTGATTCGTATAGTCCTGGATGCTCTTTATAACCTTTATTTCCACCTCCTTGATCATTTCTTTAATGGTTTCCTCCGTTTTGGCACGAATCTTATCCAATTCAACATGATCGAGAATTTTGAATGCGGCCAATCCCAGCATCAGGGCAATTCCCCCACCTGTCACGAAGGCTCCACCGGCAGCCCATGCCGCAGTTGCAGCAGCGGTTGTAGGCGCAACGGTCGTAACGGCTGCCGTTGTGCCACCCACCAGGGCAGTCCATGCCTGGCTTAATAAGCCAATTTTAACGACGGGTGCAGAGAGTGCTGTGACATAAGCAGAAACGGCATTGAAGGCACCGTAAGCCAAGGTTCCCCCCCCTCCCACGGAAGTGGCAGCGCCACCCCATTTTCCTGTTTTGAGTGCAATCTCTTCATAACTCAGTGCGTTATAGTCTTTTACGTAATCACTAAACGACTCATGTATTCTATCAGCGTATTCCCATTGCCAGTTATCCAGTTTTTTGTTGAACTCCTTACGAATATCGCTTTGCAATTGGTTGCCAATACTCCTGCAACGAGATTCCAGATTTTCAATGGTTTCCGTTAATTTATGTGACAGAGCATTACGATTGAGATTTTCCAACGATCTCAGTGCTTGATTTCTCAACTGCTTGAGCTCATTTTTAAGGTTATCAATCGCTTTTTCTGCCAATTCTAATTCCAGGTTTTGAAGCTCGCTTTGTCGAGTAATCCATTCTTCTTCATAATATTCAATTTTTTGCTTTATTTCCTGGAGCTTATGGATGTCGCCCTCCTTTTTTCTCATCAAATCACGCAAGTTTTTGTCAATGTCATTACTCACGATTTCGAGTTTGCATTGAATCAAATGGGCATGCTGTTTGACCAGTTCTATTATTCTTTGTTTTTCTATAAAACGAACTAGATGTTCACGCAGTTCATCCAGTCCTGTTCCCATTTTGGCTGAAACCATGAATATTCGATCATCTGCCCTGATTCCATGTTCCTGAAAAATAGGGGTCAAGCGTGCCTTGAAATCGTTGAGTACCTTGGCTCTGTCTTCATCCGAATCCAGGGTATCAACTTTGTTTATAACAATAAACAGGCGTTTACTGCTGTTGGCCATGAACTTTTTGAGAAATTCGGTCTCTGTTGCCGTACCGGCTTGCTTGGCTGAAAATACAAAAACCACCGCGCTGGCTTTTTCCATTTCAGCTTCTGTTTTACTTATGTATTCCTGGTCACCAATATCTTCCGTACCAATAGTATCGACTAAAACTATCCCATTTTTCAGCAGTTTATTATCATTCCAGCGTAATACCAACCTCGCACAAGTTTCACTTTTCTTCCCTGAATGAGTGCCTAACTGCTTGATGGCCGCTGATATCGATTCACTACTTTCTTCAATGATATCCGTGGAACCATCTGAATAATCCACCTGTAATTGTTTTCCATCACCATGCTCAATGTAGAGAGGCAGGCAGGTCGTAGGATTGACATGACTGGGCAGAATATCTGTTTTCAAAAAAGTGCGGTTGATCAAATAAGATTTGCCTGCAGAAAACCGTCCCGCGATCACGATACTAAATTGTTCATCGATCAATCGCCCTCTGGCATGGGCTAGTTCCTCTTTTTGTTCCTTGGTAAAAAAACCACTTTCATCCCTGATCAGTTCCTGATAGAACTCGATTAGTCCATTTTTTGAATCAAAAGCTTGCATGGTCATTGTTCCTCTATTAAATACGAATATCAAAAGAACCAGTTTTGTTTGCCATTATCATTGTTTCAGCTTTATCGAGCATAATTTCACGGTTTATGATGCTTTTCCCCCCTTCATCGCGTAATTTACGCAAGGCTTTTTCCAGTTCATCAACATAATTGACCTGGTCAAGAGCCTTTTCCGTGGAGTGCTGTATAACATCCTGGCAATAGCTTGTCAATTGTTGGGTATAATCATTGAATGTCTGAGCGAGTGAAACTTTGACAGCCTGCTTGTATCCACTGGCTGCAACTTGTTTTATTTTATTTAGTGCAACATCAAGCAGACCTAGCTGATCAAAATTTTTTATTAAACCAAGAGTTTTTGCTTTCATGGTGATATAGCCCATGACAAGCGTTGTCGGTGCCATCCAGCCAAACATCATTATACTGCCTATGACAGCAATTGGCATGAGTTGCTCGGCAGTAACCCGGTTCAAGGGAGATTGATAACCTGGTATTTTGATATCCATTTCTTCCAGCAGAGCCGATGAATAACTTTCACCTGTAGTTATATCACCTTGTATTGAGGAAAGTAGGTGATCTATTTTATCCTTTACGAAGGGATGAATCTTCTCTTCTATAATATTCTGTATTTTTGTCTGTAGAAAACCCGGTTGCTGTAGTTGAGAAACTTGTGTTTCTTCGATAAATGCTTCAAGCACATCTTCCTGATGGCTAATCATGTTTCTGATATCCTGTATGGTTTGGGAAAGATAATTTTTGCTACGCTGCCTGATCTCGTTTTTTTTGCTATTTTCCTTTTTTTGTGCTTCTTGTATGCGTGATAAAAGTTCCTGACGCTTATCGGCACTCTGATCCTTGAATTGTTGCAAGGCCAGTTTTTCGTATCGTATTCTTGATTCCAGCTCACTTAGAACTTGTAACTGATATTTCTTATTGCGATCCTGTAATAAGGTGGGAAGCCTGCTCTTCAGGTGATTGTATAATACATTTACAAGCTCTTCAATACCATCTCGTCGTGTACTTGATACAAAATATATTCTTTCTGCAGGAATGTAGCTACCCAGTCTTTTTCCAAGCACATCCATTTCTTCACTTTTTTTGCTAGGGTCTTCGTCCAGACTGTCGCTGTGTGTGAACACGAAAAAAATATCCTTGATATCGGCTTTACTTATTACGACTTGCTGGATGAAGGCGAGCTGTGCCTGATTAACCGCTGCAACCAGTGGATTCAGGACGAAAACAACGACATCGGCTGCTACGGTTTCTGCCTGTGTGCTTGCAATCTGGTCAGTATCATTGAATCCGGGAGTATCAACAAATTGCACATGTTCCGGGATATTGAGATTTGGTGCCTGATATTCTATTCCTGTATGCTGCAATCTTGCCGTTTGTAATAATTCTACAGCCTGATGGCCATATTGCTCTGTTATCTCGCCATTAGCAGAGGTTATTTTGATGTGAGGTTCGACTTCGTTACTACGCTCCAGTTTTACTATGGTTTTATTGGTTGGAATGGGGTCAGTAGGAAGAATGGGCATGCCAAGTAATGAGTTGATCAGGGTACTTTTTCCGTGGCTCCATTCGCCCGTAAAGACGCAAGCCAGTTTACCATTCATGGTGGCTATATTTATTTCAAAATATTGTGCCAGTTTTTCCAGGTCATTGTTCAGTATGCTCATAAGTGTTTTATCTGATGTTGAGAACAGTGTAATTATTCGCCCGCATGGGTTAGTACGCTAAATGTACCTTGCTACCCAGGCCTTTGGCAAATTCAGCAAAGGGCTGGCGGGTGGCCCGCAACAGGATCAAGTAGATGCCGGCTGTGGGGGCCCATGACCGGTGACGCCAGTTGAGTGC
>Ga0172372_10011603_pt1 | contig 11179 bp, 8 predicted proteins | sample LakKiv5m_2_FD_114544 | JGI IMG/M metagenome (GOLD analysis project Ga0172372, IMG submission 114544) | Freshwater microbial communities from Kabuno Bay, South-Kivu, Congo - kab_092012_9.5m | ecosystem: Environmental > Aquatic > Freshwater > Lake | place: Democratic Republic of the Congo... | reverse complement strand
TCACCGAGCAGACCCGCTTCGCGCTCGGGCAGTGGCAGGCGGCCCGGGGCTACCCCGGAGCGGCGCCGTCGGCGGGCCAGGCGGTGACGGTCGCGCTGCAGCAGGGCGCGGGCTACGAGCTCGGGGCCCAGACCTCGGCCGGGCTCACCATCGGCCCGCCCGCGGCCCGGCGCACGGCCGCGCGCGCCGCGGCGCGCCCGGCGGCCCTCCCCGTGATCACCGTGCAGCCGGCGTCGACCACGGTGACCCGGCCCGGGGTGGTCTCGCTGGTCGTGAGCGCCGACGCCGCGGTGACCGCCGACCTCGACGTGACGCTGTCGTTCGGGGGGACGGTCTCCCTCGGGGACCTCGTGCCCGGGCTCACGCCGCGCACGGTCACCATCCCGTCGGGGAGCCAGTCGGTGACGGTCTCGACGATCGTGCTGCCCAACGCCACCGCTCCCGACCAGACGCTGATCGCCACGGTCGTCGCCGACCCCGACTACACGGTGGGTAGCCCGGGGGTGGCGACGGTGACGGTGCAGTCGTCGGTCATGCCGCAGGTCACCGTCTCGGGCACGACGTCGATCACCCGGGGGCAGTCGGCGGCCGTCACGCTGACGACCAACGTGGCGGCGCCCCACGATCTCCAGGTCAACCTGAACGTGGGCGGCACGGCCCAGCCCGACGTGGACTACGTGGCGTTCCCGCCGATCGCGGTGATCCCGGCCGGGCAGTCGTCGGTGACCGTCACGGTCCAGTCGAAGACCCGCACGACGATCACGCCCGACCGCTTCGTGGTGGTCGCGGCCACTCCGGGGGCGCAGTACACGCTCGGCAGCCAGAGCGCAGCCACGGTGACCATCCTCGGCGACGCCGGCGCGGTGGTGCCGGTGGTCACGATCAGTGCCGGCAACCTGCGGGTCACCGGTGGGCAGCCCGCGCAGTTCACGGTCGGGCTGGACCGCCCGCTCAGCCAGGCGCTCGACCTCGTGCTGCAGTACGGCGGGGACGCCGTGCCCGGGTCCGACTTCAACCCGCCGGGGGGCGTGGTGACGGTCCCGCCCAACCAAACGGCCCTGACCGTTCCGGTCGCGACCCTGAACAACGGGCTGGTCCAGAACGACACCACCCTGGTGGTCGGGCTGGTCCCGCAGTCGACCTACGCCGTCGGCACTCCGGGGTCGGCCGCAGTCACGATCCTGGCCCCGACCAAGCCCAAGCTGACGATCGTCGGCGGCGCCGGCGCGGTCGGGCTCGGGGGCGGGGTGACCTTCACGGTGATGGCCGACCAGGCGCCCGTGCGCGACACCTCGGTGCAGTACACGGTGACCGGCACCGCCCAGCAGGGCCGGGACATCCAGCCGGTGACCGGCACCGTGGTGCTCCCGGCCGGGGCGACGTCGGTGGACATCCCCATCCTCACGCTCAACACCAACGTGTTCTTCCTGCCCACCGACGTGATCGTCACCAACGGTGGGGGACGGCTCGGGCAGATCCGGGTCAAGGAGGGCGACGTCGTGGCCGCCGGTGGACTGCTGTTCACGATCACCGAGCCCACGATCGCGGTGACGCTCGCCGTGAGCGCGGCCGACCGGACCAAGCTCAAGGTCGGGCAGAACGCCACGGTGAAGGTGCAGGGCGGGGGTCCCTCGGCCCCCGGCGTCATCACCGCGCTCGCCGACTTCCCGACCACGAACGCCGAGAGCCGCCAGCAGACCTTCGAGGGGACCGTGCAAGTGCGCGGTGACCTGGGTGCGGCCGACGGCACCCCGGTCACGGTCGAGGTGGTGGTGGCCGAGCGCCTCGCCGTGCTCACGGTCCCGATCGCCGCGGTGAAGCAGAACGGCTCGGGCGACGACGTCGTGCGGCTCATCGACCTGCGCACCGGCAAGACCCGCGAGGTGACCGTCGAGACCGGGCTGTCGGAGGGCTCGTACATCGAGGTCCGCTCGGGCCTCACCGCCACCGACGTGGTGGTGGTCGAGCTCCAGCGCAGTCGGTGAGCACGCCGGTGCACACGCCGGCGAGCGGGCCGGTGGGCGGGGAGCCGCTGCTCGAGCTCGTCGGCGCGTCGCGCGTGTTCGGGCAGGAGGCACCGGTGCACGCGCTGCGCGACGTGACGCTGCGGGTCCGGGCGGGCGACCACCTGGCGATCATCGGGCCGTCCGGCTCGGGCAAGTCGACGATGCTCGGCCTGCTCGGGGTGCTCGACCGGCCGACCGAGGGTGCCGTGATCGTCACGGGGCGCGACACCGCAGCCCTGGCCGACGACGAGCGCAGCCGGCTGCGGGGCGAGGTGATCGGCTTCGTCTTCCAGCAGTTCCACCTCATCCCGTACCTGACCGCGCTCGGCAACGTGGAGACGGCGCTCTGCTACCGGGGTCTGGCCCGGGCCGAGCGTCGGGAGCGGGCCCTCGCCGCACTGGCCGAGGTCGGGCTCGCCGACCGGGCCGACCACCGGCCGGTGCAGCTCTCGGGCGGGGAGCAGCAGCGGGTGGCGATCGCACGGGCGATCGTGACCGAGCCCCGCCTCGTCCTGGCCGACGAGCCGACCGGCGCGCTCGACACCGCGAACGCCGTGCTGGTCATGGACATCTTCGCCCGCCTCGCCCAGGCGGATCGGGCCCTGATCCTCGTCACCCACGACCCGCGCATCGCTGCGACCACGAACCGGGTGGTCTCGATGCGCGACGGGCGCATCGTGTCCGACGTCGCGCAGGCCCCGGCCCCGTTCGTCGCCGAGGGGTCGGGGGTGGCGCCGTGAGTCGCTTCCGCGACCTGCTCGGGATCGCGATCGGTGGGATCCTGGCCCGCAAGGCCCGGACGCTGCTGATCATGCTCGGGCCCGTGGTCGGGGTGGCCGCGATGGTGGGTGCGGTCGGGCTGACCGAGTCGGCCAAGGGCGACCTGAAGGCCCGGCTCGACGAGCTGGGCACGACGCTCATCACCGCCGAGGCGGGCTCGGCGTTCGGGCGCCAGAACCCGACGCTGCCGGCCGACGCGGTGCGCCGGGTCCGGGCCATCCCGGCCGTGGAGCGGGCGTCGGCGGTGGCCGAGGTACCCGGCGTGGTGACCCTGCCCTCGGAGGGGGGCGCCGACTACTTCGAGACGTTCCCGGTCCCGGTGCTCGCCGCCGACTCGCGCCTGCCCGCGGTGCTCGAGGTCCCGGTGCGAAGCGGGCGCTGGCTCGACCGCGCCGACCGGGTCAACCGAACCCGGGCGGTGGTCCTCGGCGGCGGGTTGGCCGACGAGTTCGGGGTGATCCCGGGGGAGGTCCGGACGATCCGGCTCAACGGGATCGACTACGGCGTCGTCGGCGTGCTCGAGCGGGTGCCGTTGGAGCCGAACCTCGACAACGCCGTGTTCATCACCCAGTGGGCGGCCGAGAACGACTTCGCCACCGAGGGCGCGCCGACGAAGATGTACGTGCGGGCGGCGCCGGGCGCGACGGAGCAGGTCGATGCGGCGATCCCCACTGCGGTCAACCTCGGCAGCAGCGACTCGGTCACCACCCGCATCCCGAGCGCAGCGCTGGAGGCGTCGGCCCAGGCCGACCGGACGCTCCAGCAGACCGCGCTGTTCGCCGGGCTGCTGGCCCTGGCCGTGGGCGGCCTCGGCATCGCCAACGTGATGTCGATCTCGGTGCTCCAGCGTTCGGCCGAGATCGGGATCCGGCGTGCGCTCGGCACCACCCGGTCGCTGATCGGGCTCCAGTTCCTGGCCGAGGCGCTGGTCGTGGGGCTCATCGGGGGGATCGCCGGAGCGGTGCTCGGGGTCGGCGTCGTCGCGCTGGTGTCGGCGGTCGCGGGCTGGGTGGTGGTGATCGACCTCGCGATGATGCCGGTCTGGATCGGGCTCGCGGTCGGGGTGGCGGTGCTGGCCGGCTCGTACCCGTCGGCCAAGGCCGCCCGGCTCGAGCCGCTGGAGACGCTCCGCCTGGGCTGACCGGCCCGGAGCGGGCGGTCAGGGTCCCGGCGGATCCCAGCCGTACTGCGCCCGCATGCCCGCGCTCAGCGCCTCGATCCCCGCCCGGGTGGGCAGGCCCCGGAGCAGGTCGTGGATCGCGCGGGTCTCCTCGCCCACCACCCACACCGGCTCGGTACCGAGGTGGTCGAGCGCCTCGCGGGCCACCGCGTCGGGCTCGAGCCCGGGGAACGCGTCCGGGTCGACGCGGGCACCGCTGGCGAGCAGCGTCGGGGTGCGGACGTTGCCGAGGACGAGGCCGAGGACGTCGACGCCGCGCGGGGCGAGCTCGGCCCACAGGCCCTGGGCGAGGACCAGGTCGAAGGCCTTGGCCGCCGAGTAGACGACGGTGCCGTCGGACCCGAACATCCCGGCCAGCGACGAGACGGTGCAGATGCCGCCGCGACCCCGGGCCGCGAACCGGGGGGCGAAGTGGTGACAGGCCCGGACCGGGGCCAGGCAGTTGAGCGCGACCAGCCCCTCGGCCCGGGCCACCGGGTGGTCGAGGAAGCGGCCGACCGATTCGGTGCCCCCGGCGACGCAGGCCAGGAACCCGACGTCGAGGTCGGCGGTGGCGGCGGCCACGGTGGTGATCGCGTCGGCGGCGGTGAGGTCGACCTCGACGGGTGTCACCGCCGCGCCGTGTGCGGCCCGGACCGCGGTGACGGCGTCGGCGAGCCCGTCGTCGGGCCGGGCGACCATCACGACCCCGAGCCCCCGGGCGGCGAGCGCGTGCGCGAACGCGGCGCCGATGCCGTGGGAGGCCCCGAGGACCACGGCCCAGGGGCCGTAGCGGTGCGCGAAGTCGTCGGTCGCCGATGCGGGCGGGGGACCGGGGACCACGTTCGGAGACTACGGCACGGTCACGGCGCTGCCGGGTCGGCGGCCCGGAGGGGTGCCCGCGCTAGCGTGCCGCCGTCCGAGTTCCGAGGACCCGAGGAGTCGTACGTGCGTGTCCGTGTCTCCATCCTGCTCGTGTGCGCCCTCGTGGGCAGCCTCGCCGTCGCCGCCCCCGGCGGGGCGCAGACCGGCACGCCCGGAACCACCGGCGCGGCCGGGAGCCCCGTCCGCATCGGCCTCGAGGGGCCGCTCACCGGCAGCCAGACCGACATCGGCCAGGGGATGCTCGCGGGGGCCCGCCTCGCGGCCGACCGGCTCAACGCCGACGGCGGGATCCTGGGCCGGAAGATCGAGATCGTCCCCATCGACGACCAGGCCCTTCCGGCCACCGGCGTGGCGAACGCCACCGCCGCCATCCGGGCCGGGCTCGACGGCGTGATCGGGCCGTACAACTCGGGGGTCGGAGCGCAGACCCTGCCCCTGTACCTCCAGGCCGGGCTGGTCCCGGTCCGGTTGACCTCGGCCGACAGCACCGAGGGCCTCGGGGTCACGCTCCAACCCATGACCTCCCAGATCGCACCGGTCGCCGCCGACGCGATCACCGAGTGGCTGAAGGCGAAGACCGTCGCCATCGTCTACGACAGCACCACCCTCTACACCCAGAAGCAGGCCGAGACGATGCGCACCGAGCTCCAGGCCAACGGCGCGCGCATCGTGGCGTTCGAGCCGATCGCCCCGGGGCAGCAGTCGTACGCCGGCACCGTCGGCGGGATCGGGGCGATCGCGCCCGACGTCGCGTACCTCATCGCGTACTACCCGGAGGCGGGCCTGATCGCGAAGGAGATGCACCGGGCGAAGCTCCCGGTCCAGTGCCTGTCGGACTTCGGCGCGTACGACACCGGGTACGTGACCACCGCCGGTCGTGCCGCGGCCCGGGCCTGCCCGGTCGTGGGGGTCCCCGCCCCCGACGAGTTCACCGGCTCGGCGCCGTTCGTGGCCGCGTACCGCAAGAAGTTCAAGGAGGCCCCGGGCACCTGGAGCCCCTACACCTACGACTCGCTCGGGGTGCTGGCCGCCGCGGCCACCAAGGCCGGCTCCTTCGACGCGACCCGGCTCCGGTCTGCGTTGACCGGGCTCGACGGCTATCGCGGTTGGACCGGACGGGTGCGCCTCGACCCGATCTCCGGCAACCGCGAGCCCGCCACCGTGGTCGTGCTCCGGGCCGACCGGAGCGGGGAGTTGCGGGTTGACCGGGGCTGGCAGCGGGCGGTCGGCAACATCTTCTGATGCCGGTGCGAACTCTGCCCCGGGGCCGGGCTCAGGCCCGGCCCACGGTCAGGGTGAACGTGAGGGTCGCCGGCTGGCCGACGCCGGCGGTCCGGGTACCGGTGAACGTGCCGGTGCCGGTCGCGCCGGCGTAGCGCCCGGTTCCGCCGAGCACCCCCACGGTCGACGCGAACTGGGTGGCCCCGTCGGCGCCGCGGGTCGCGAGCCCCTGCATGCGGGTGCCGATCACGGCTCCGTCGGCGAAGGTGAAGGTCACGAAGCCGGAGAACGGGCCCGACCCCGACGTGTAGTCGACGCTCGCCTGCATCTCGACCGCGACCGGGCCGCTCGGGTCGGTGGCGGTGCCGGTCAACCGGTTCCAGCCGTACAGGACGGTGGCGCCGAGCTCGGTGAGGCGGGTCTCCTGGGAGAACAGCTCGACCGTGAGCGCCACCCGGGTCCCGGTCGCGGGCTGACCGAGCGGGGTCGCGAGCGGGGCGCCGGTGCCGAGCAGCGCGGCGACGTCGATCACCACGGGGCCACGACTGCGGTTGGCGCCGGTGTGGGCGAGGCCGGCGTCCTCGATCAGGGTCTCGCCGGGGCGGACGCGGATGGTGCGCGGCCCGGTGACGGACTCGGTCCGCCCGGCCCGGTCGACCCGTTGCACCGTCCCGGAGATGATCTCGTAGGTGAGGGTGCCCCGGACCACCCGCCCGAGCTGGAGCCCCTCGTGGAAGTGGGGGACGAGCGCGAGGCCCGGGGGGATGGTGACCCGCTGGAAGTAGAGCGTCTGGCCCGGCGCGTTGCGCGGCGCGGCCTCGGCGAACTCCTGGCGGGTCGCGGTGGCGGTCGGCGTCGGCTCGGCGGCGGCGGTCATGCCCCCACCGGGCAGGGCGACGACGAGCGCGGCGACGAGCGCGGCGACGAGGCGCGCGCCGCGCGCGGGAGGACGGGGGCGACGGGGGCGACGGGGACGACGGGGACGACGGGGGTGGGTCATGGCCCCAGTCTCGCGTCCGGGGCTACGGTGCGCGGGTGCCCGTCGGGAGGTGCCCGTGAAGCTCGACCTGCTCTACGAGATCGACGTCCCCCAGCCCTGGGGCGACCTGCCCCACCCGTACGACCAGCGGGAGGCCGAGCAGCGGGCCTACCGCGACACGCTCGAGCAGATCCGCCTCGCCGACCGGGTCGGGTTCCACACGGTCTGGCTGGTGGAGCACCACTTCCGGGAGAACCGCTCCCACTGCCCGGCGTCCGAGGTCGTGCTCGGCGCGCTCAGCCAGATCACCGAGCGGATCCGGCTCGGGTTCGGTGTGACCCTCACCCCCCACGGCTTCATCCACCCGGCCCGCATCGCCGAGAAGGTCGCGACCGTCGACGTGCTCTCGGGCGGCCGGGTCGAGTGGGGCATCGGGCGCTCGACCCCGATGGAGCAGCAGGCGTTCGGCGTCGACCGCGAGCGCAGCCGGACCGAGATGTTCGCGGCGTGCGAGACCGTGGTCCGCATGTGGGAGGAGCGCTACTACGAGGAGCACAGCGCGTTCCTCGACTTCCCGGCTCGCATGGTCACCCCCAAGCCGGTCCAGGACCCGCACCCGCCGGTGTGGATGGCCTGCACCAGCGAGGACTCGGCCCGCCAGGCCGGGTCCCGGGGCTTCGGCATGCTGTCGTTCAGCCCGGCCCGGCCGCTCGCGGTGACCGCGTCCGACATCGCGGCGTACCGCGAGGCCGCGGCGGACCCGACGCCCCTGACCCGGGTCACCACCAACAAGGTCGCCGGCTACACGCTCGTGCACTGCGCCGACTCGATGGACGCGGCGGCCGCCAACGGGATCTGGGACGCGGTCGACTGGTGGTACCGCGGCCTCGTGGAGTTCATCCTGAAGTGGGAGTGGGAGGCGCTCATGCCGGAGCCCGACCAGGTCGCGGCGGCGTTCCCGATGATGCACCGTCCGATCGAGGAGTACGACGACCAGGACATGATCATCGTCGGCGACGTCGACCGCTGCATCGAGAAGATGCAGCGCTACACCGACCTCGGCGTCGACCAGCTGCTGTGCTACGTGCAGTTCGGCGCGTTGCCCCACGAGGCCGTGATGCGCAGCATCGAGCTGCTGGGCACGAAGGTCATCCCGGCGCTGGAGGCCTACGAGCCGCGGCGCTGATCCGCCATGAGCGGCTCGAGGCCGGCCACGCAGCCGCCGTCCACGAGCAGATCGGTGCCGGTCACGAAGCTCGCGCCGGGTCCGCACAGGAACGCCGCAGCGGCGGCGATCTCGTCGGCGGTCCCGACGCGACCGAGTGGGGTGTGGTCGCGCATCACGGGCATCATCGGCTGCTGGGCGAGCTCCTGGCGCCCCATCGGGGTGTCGATGATCCCGGGGGACAGCGAGTTGATGCGGCCGCCCATCGGTCCCCAGTCCCGGGCCACGCGCCGCACGAGGCGCTGCACCCCCCGCTTGGCGAGGGCGTAGGCGGTGCCCGGCTCCTCGAGCCCGGGGCCCACGACGGCGCGGAGGCGCTCGGGGAGGTCGGGGCCGGGATCGTCGAGCACGGCGTCGACGGCCGGGTCGACCGCCGAGCCCATCAGGGTGGCGGCCATGGAGGCGAAGCAGACCATCGCGGTGCCCGGGCGCACGAGGGGGGTGCAGGCCTCGACGAGGTGGGCGGTGCCGACCAGGTCGACGGTGAGGACGCGGTGCCAGTCGGCCATGGTCGGGGAGATCCCGGCCGCGTGGGCGACGGGACCGAGGGTGCCGAGCCCGGCGATCCGGTCGGCCAGGGCCCCGATCGCGACCCGGTCGGTGACGTCGGCCACCACGGCCACGGCCTCGGCCGCGCCCTCCGCGAGGGTCGCGGCAGCCTCGGCGAGCCCGTCGGCGTCGCGGTCGACGAGCACGAGGACGTCGGTGGTGTGCTGGAAGCGGTCGGCGCAGGCCCGGCCCATGCCGCGGCCCGCACCGGTGACGACGCCGACGATGGGCACGGCCCGAGTCTGACAGGTCGTGCGCCGGGGACGCGCCGGGGCGCACCGGGGCTCACTGCGCCGAGGCGTACCGGGTCGCTCAGACGGTGAAGCCGGGCCCGTCGACCCGGATCGCAGTGCCCGCGAGCTCCTCGCGGGTGGCCCGCTCGGCGAGGTCGGGGTCGGGGCACGCCGCGACGCACCGCTCGCCCTCGGGGGTCTCGGCGATCACGACGGTGCGGACCGGGCGGAGGTCCTCGAAGAAGACGGTGGAGGTGACGACCACGGCCGAGCCCCGGTGGTCGGTGGCCACCGGGCGCCGGGTGGTCACGGATGCGGCCCGCTCGGCCAGGTCGGCGACGAGCAGCGGCCGGTCGCCGGGCTCGGTCGCGCACACCATGAGGCCGGGCTTGTTCATGAGCCCGCTGACCGAGGTGACGAGCCCGCGGGTCCCGGGACGGGCGCGCAGGTGCTCGACCATCGCGGCGGTGGTCTGCAGCACGAAGTTGTTCCACGGTCCACCGGCGAAGGCCTCGCCCCCGGTGATCGTGGGGACGCCGTCGCGCGTGAGGTCGAGCGCGCGTTGCTGCACCCGGATCGCCGACGGGTAGCAGCTGTAGCACTCGACCGCGTCGAGGGCGGCGAGCGGGTGCCCGAGGTGGTCCGTCGCGGCGGCGCCGAGGACCTCCATGGCCGGCCAGCGGTGGATCTCGGCCCGGTGCGAGAGGGGGATCGAGAGACTGGACTCGAGGGCGACGAGGGGGAACACCCAGCGCGACGGGTCGACGCCGAGGCGCCGGGCCGCGCCGACGGTGCCGATGAGGATCGCGCCGGCCTGGTCGACGTTCATCTGGGCGCAGTGCCACTTCAGGTACGGGAACGCGAGCGGACGGTTCCGGTCGCTCGGCGTCCGGAGGAACTCCGGGTCGCGGGGGGTGGGGAAGGCGGCCCGGGGGTTCGTCGCCGCGACCCGGCTGAACCCGGCGTAGAGCCGCGCGATCTCGTCGACGTGGTCGGCGACCGACTGTCCCTCGGCCGCCCGCAGCGCGTTGTCGACCATCGCGAACGGCGCCATCGGCGACGCGAGGCCACCGGCGATCTCGGCGGCGGTGATGATCTCGCCGACCGGTTCCTGCAGGTCGTCGGGCTCGGCGTCGGTCTGCTGCGTCTCGGGAGCCGTGACCCCGGCCCGGCGGGCGGTCACGGTCCGGCGCATCGCCTCGCCCCCGACGACGAGCACGACGTCGACGTCGCCGTCGCGCACGGCGCGGAACGCGGCGTCGAAGAGCGCCTGCTGGGGGATCCCGACCCGGACCAGGCTCGTCCGGGCGCCGGGGGCCCCGATCGCCGCGCCGATCAGACGCCCGGGATCGGGGTAGGACCAGGTGCCGTCGGGCACGGCGACGTGGCCGACCGCGTCGAGCACCGCGTCGCTCCCGGTGTCGGCGCCCGCGACCCGGGTGGCCGCCAGCATGAGGCCGAGGGCGTCGAGACCACCCCCGGGCTCGTCGACGGCCTGGTCGGCCACGCCGACGCCGAGGATCACCGGGGTCCGGGGATCGAGGTCGGCGGGAACGGCGGCCGGCACGGCCAGCACGGTAGCGGACCGCCGGCGGGAAGCATTCCGGCCCGGGCGGGTTGGAGTGGCCGTGAACCTGCGGACCCCGGTCGACCACATGACCGCACGCGTCGTCGCCGCCACCAACGGCCTGTTCTCCCACGGGCCCGATCCGCTGGCCCGGACGCTGGAGTTCCCCGGGGACCCCGGGCGGTTCGGGCCCGACTCGGTCTCGTGGCGGGTGATCGGCGACTCGGCCGTGTTCATCGGCGGGATCCGGGCGCTGCTCGTGCAGGCCGCGCACCCCGAGGTCGCGGCCGGGGTCGCCGACCACTCCCGCTACCGCAACGACCCCCTCGGGCGCCTGTCGCGCACCGCGGCCTACGTGACGGCGACCACCTTCGGCGCCGGTCCCGAGGTCGACGACGCCGTGGGCACGGTCCGGCGGCGCCACCGTCCCGTGGTGGGGCTCTCGGCCCGGGGCCGGGCCTACGACGCCGACGCCCCCGACCTCGCGGCCTGGGTCCACAACTCGCTGGCCGAGTCGTTCCTCGTCGCCTACCAGCACTACGGCGACCGGCCCCTCGCCGCCGCCGACGCCGATC
>Ga0172372_10011602_pt1 | contig 11179 bp, 9 predicted proteins | sample LakKiv5m_2_FD_114544 | JGI IMG/M metagenome (GOLD analysis project Ga0172372, IMG submission 114544) | Freshwater microbial communities from Kabuno Bay, South-Kivu, Congo - kab_092012_9.5m | ecosystem: Environmental > Aquatic > Freshwater > Lake | place: Democratic Republic of the Congo... | reverse complement strand
CAAGTAGCCATAGGGATCACCCCATTGATCCTGTCCGCGGAAAATCGTCGCTGGCCACTGGCTCGTTCCGCCGATACACATAATATCCTCGCGCATCATTGGATCGCTATAAATCATTTTTGCCAATACGTTATAGGCGGGATAAAGCGAAATCTCCATCGCCTGAACAGGAGCGGTCGATACAGAGGCAGGGAAATTCGCGCAGTTCATAGTTCCGGGTGACGGATCAAACACAACATGCCTCAGTGCGCCACCAATTGCAAAATACTGGTCCCAGCACAGCAGTTGATTCAAGGCGACCATGATCGACCCACGCCATCCACTGAAGGTGGCGTTCATTGCGCCGTCTTGCTCGGCAGTACCATCATTTTCAAAAATCAGACTGTTTCCCCGCTTGTGCAGGGTTAGTTGAACGCGATGTGTCTTTCGATCGCCGGGTCTCGAGCACTCTACATAGGTTCGGTCACGCCAGGTACCGTCGGGAAGGCGCGCCATTTTTTCCAGAAAGGCGCGTTCACCATCATTGAGAATCTTTCTCATAACCGCTTTGACGACCTGGGGACCATATCGCTTTAACAGGTTTTCGATACGTGCTTTCGCTGTGGTGTTTCCCGCGAGTTGGGCACGGAAATCTAGCGCCACAGCATCGGGCTTTCGGGATGCCCGCAAATACAATTCCTCGATGTCGCGGCGAATGTTGCCCGATTCAACAATTTTTACCGGCGGAATCAAAATGCCTTCTTCGTAGGCATTCTCAGCGGCCATACAAAAACTCGATGGGGTTATCCCGCCAATGTCGTATTGGTGCAGACAGTTGGTGACCCAGCAAAACAATTGATCGTTGTGAAAAACTGGGCAAATAAGCATCACATCTTGCTGATGAGCAGCGCCAACCCAGGGATCATTAGCAAGAAACATATCGCCATCGGCGATGCCAGGGTTATCAGATCGATGTTCTAAGATCCATTTCACCTGAGTGTCAGTAACCCCAGACATGTACTGCATATAGGGGCCGAAGTAAACAAACTCGCCATCCTCAGTCAGGATCGATGGATTTAAGTCGAGCGCATACATCGCGACGGGCGAACCCGAAAGTCGTTGAATGGTTGCGCCGTGCTCCTCGTTGACATTCCAAAGGCTGTGCCGAATCACCTCATAAGTGATCGGATCGATATGCTCGTCCGCATCTCGGTGGAGCTTAAGCTTTGGCGATATGGATAAGACCTTGGGCGGTACATAGCCAGTTTGTTTGCCATCGAAGCGCAAATCGCTTGTCTCACTGATTTTTGCCATGATTAAACTCGCGTAGAGACTTGTTTGATCGCCAGGTCAGACGCTTGCCCGGGTGCAAAGTGCAATTCAAAATTGCCCCAGGCGTCAACCTTCAGGCTTTGCCCAGGACGCACCACGATCGTGGTGTCGGTGGTTTCGACGATGCAAGGGCCGTTTAAATGATTCCCGGCACGAAGCACAGCACCGTTATAAATCGGAGTTTCAATATTATTTGACTGTTCGTCGAAATAGACCGATCTAGTACCGGTTAATGCCTTTTTTGCGGCTGCTTTGGCACCGAGCTTGGATCGAGGTAGCTCTGGGCGTTGCGTGTCGGCCATCGCACGAACCCGAAAACTCACCATTTCCAAACGGGCGTCGCGATACGATGAGCCTTTGCCATAAATTGTTTCATAGCGCTTGTAAAAGTTCTCAACCAGCGCATCGATTGCCGAGTGGGCAAAGGCTTTCGATGCGCTGAGTTGCGCCTCGAATTCAGCAGGCCAAGGTACCTCGACTTCATTGATTTGTCCTCGATGGCGCATATCAATACTGCATTGATAACGCCTTCGCCCTGCGGGAATGCCGTCGTCGTCCATGTGCTTTGATGCCCGTTTCATCAACGCACGGATACTTTGCTGAATCCTTTTCACGTCAAAGGGCGATGTTTGAATATCGACCTGCTCGTGGATGTGCAAAATGTCAGCAGTGGCTGCGCCAAAAGCGCACCATGTTGATGCAATCCGATTCAGTGGGATAACCACATGTTGAACGCCAAGTTCGCGCGCAAAAACACCTGCATGGACCGGGCCAGCTCCCCCGAATGCAAAGAGCACGAAGTCGCGAGGATCCAAACCTTTTTCAACGGTTGTTTTGCGAATAATGTCTGCCATTTTGAATTCAGCGATTTTCGCAATACCAGCTGCGGCTTGCATCAGGCTGAGCCCAAGCCCATGAGCAACTGTTTCAACAGCGTGCACGGCTTTAGACTTATCTAATCGAATCCGCCCACCCAGAAAGTTATCTGGATCGATATAACCGAGGACAACATCGGCATCAGTTACCGTCGCTAGAACATTACCTTTCCCATAACACGCCGGACCTGGGTCAGCGCCCGCAGATTCCGGTCCCACGCGAAGCGTGCCCGCTTTGCTGTCGACCCGAGCCAATGAGCCGCCGCCCGATCCTATGGCCTGGATGTCGACCTTGGGAATGAAGTATTCATACTGGGCGACGTTGGCTGTAAAACTGAAAGCAGCCTGACCCTGGTGAATGATGCCGACGTCAAATGAGGTACCTCCCATATCGGTGGTGATGATGTTGTTGGCGCCAATCAGTTGTCCAAGAAACTGGCTGCCCGTAACACCCGAGACAGGACCGGAATCGAGCGTGAGCAGCGGCGCCTGAATCGCCCGCTCCACAGAGATTGACCCACCACCGCATTGGGTAATTTGTAAGGCTTGTCGATACCCTGATTGCCGCAGCTGTTTGTCTAAAGCGCTTAAGTATCGTGCTGTTACCGGTCCAATATAGGCATTAAGCGCTGTGGCAGTTAGGCGCTCGTATTCACCCCATTTAGGGGCAAGATCAACCGAGCAACTCACAAAGCAATCAGGCGCAAGGCTTCTCACCATGGCGGCGATGTCATGCTCGTGTTGAGGATTCTTAAATGACCATAACAAGCAAATCGCTATCGCTTCAGCGCCTTCCGCAAGCAGCGATTCAATCGCTATTCTGACCTGCTCATGGTTAAGCGGCACGACAATCTCGCCGAAGCAATCCACCCGTTCAGAAACACCACGAATCATCCGCTTGGCTACAATCGGGGAAGGTTTTTTGCTCTCCGGGAAGTGAACAACCTGATTAAGGTTGCGTGAAGTGACCCCGCGAGAGCCACGCATAATGTGGATGGCATCCTCGTGTCCTTTCGTGGTAATCAGGCCAAGCTTTGAGCCCCTTCGCTGGATCAGCGCATTGGTCCCCACGGTCGTGCCATGCGTGAGCACGGCAATACGCTGGCAGAAATCGGCAAAGTCAAGGCCTAGTTGCGTTGCAGCCAGGCCCATCGCGGATAACATGCCTTGCGCAAAATGCGGTGGTGTTGAGGGAGACTTTGCTGCTATCAGTCTGCCTTGACCATCAACCACCACACAGTCGGTGAAAGTTCCGCCAATGTCTACACCAACGTGAAAAGTCGCCTGATCCCTTCGCATGGTTCACCTTTAACCAAAACTTCATGCTCGCACAGCTTCTTGACGCTTCACTACAATCGCCTTCAAAAATTAGTGAACAATGTCTCGATTTATACGGTCAAAGAATTATTCATGCCAACCAAGCACCTTCCGACCCGACCAAAGGGTGTCGTCAATAGCATCACCGGGAAAATAAATCCTCGCTCGGCGTCCGGCGTCAAGGTTCAAAGCAAAGAGTCCCTACGACTCGACCCGGATGTCAGGCGTCAGCAAATTCTTGAAGCGGCGATAAGTTATTTCGCTGAAGCTGGCTTTGGCGGGCAAACCCGGGAGCTTTCCAAGCGAATCGGGGTGACACAGTCACTTTTATATCGATACTATCCTTCAAAGCAGGACTTGATTGAGGCTGTTTTCGATGCTGTCTTTCTCAAGCCCTGGGATCCTCACTGGATCAAGTCACTGAAAAATCGCAGCCAACCCCTCCGAGAACGTTTAATTGGTTTTTACGGGGAATACGCTAAGACCGCTTATCGGCCTGAATGGATCCGTATTTACATGCACGCTGGTTTGGCGGGCATGGGTCTTAACAGGAACTACCTTCAAATCGTCCGTACCCGCCTGCTACACGTGATGTGCAAGGAACTCAGGCACGGGCTTTTTGGGCATGAGCCCGCTTTGGCAAAGGCGCGGATTACTGAGCGTGAATTAGAAATGGTATGGAATTTGCACGGCAGCATGTTTTACTGGGCGGTCAGGCGAAACATCTTTTCAAGTGCAGAGGGTAGTGACTTTGATCAACGTAGTGCCGACGCAGTAGACTTGTTTCTTGCCGGCGCGGCAGCACTCTACCCGAGCTTGATCAGTGCTTCGAAAGGCCAAAAAATCCGCTGTGCGCAAACACCAATGGTTCAAGCTCAGTTGCTTCAAAAAACAAGACGCGAGCTACGATAATGCAATGGTCGCCAGCAAGATGGGTGCTTTCCGTCATGCAGTCAAACCGCGCGCTACAACCTGCCAGATGGGGAACCGACTCAAAGGCATGAGCCTGATCGTGTCTTGCGCTATCAAGTTGCGTCGAAATACCCGAAAACTTATCACTGCCTGCGCGTGCGAAACGCTTTGCTAACTCTTCCTGTGATCGAGACAAGACATGGATGCGATGTTTTTGACCTAATTGGAAGGCCTCCAGGTGCGGCGAGTGATTCGAAAGCGACCACAACACAAGTGGCGGACTAAGTGAGACCGAATTAAAACTGCTGACCGTAAGTCCCACCGGAAGTTCGCGCGAAGGCGATCGCCCCGTGACAACGGTCACGCCGGTTGGAAATTGGGCGAGCGCATGTCGAAATGCGCTGTGATCAGGGCCACTCATGGTTTCATACCGGCCATTTGCTCTAGTACCGCCATCACAGACGCTGTGTCTTGCTCACCAAGTCCGAGCGCTTGGGCAGCGTGGTAAATCGGGGCGCAAGCTGCAAAAAGCGGCGCTGGCGTACTTGTTTGTGCCAGTGCCTGCCCGATGATGCTCATGTCCTTTTGCCAGATCGATACCTTCATGGTGGCGTCTTGCCAATTTCGCTTGGCCATTAGGGGTCCCCGTACTTGGAGCATCCTCGAAGAACCAGCCCCATCGCCGACCACTCGCACCACATCGGAAGCATCTAGACCGAGGCGCTTACCAAGCAGAACGGCTTCTGCGGCAGCGACATTGTGGATCGCAACCAAGAGATTAGCCACAAGCTTCATTCGCATGCCATTGCCGAATTTCCCCACATTGACCTGAGCACGCGAGAAACCCTTAAAAACCGGCATCATGCTGCTGATTGCTTTGCTGGAGCCGCTCGCATACACAACAACATCACCGACCCGAGCTTGGGCACCGGTACCAGACAAAGGGCAGTCTAGTAACTGTATGCCAGCACGCGCAAGCCGTCGTTCCTGTTTTTGCTTGATGTCGATGGGAAGCGTGCTGGTTTCCGCGAGAATGACGTTGCTTGTCTGATTTGCCTCTGCGCGGGCTTGAAGCAACGCATCACATATCGACTCAAAAGCTTCGTTGGAGGGTAATGAACTAAGCAATTTATGGCTATGCCGCAAAAGCACATCGATGCTAGGCACCACTTCTACGCCGGCTTGTTTGGCACGGTTACGTGCCTTGTTACTGGGGTCGATACCAAACACCGAAAAGCCCTTGCTGATCAACTGATCAGCAAGGGCTGAACCCATGATGCCTAAGCCAATGATTCCAACAGTCTCTTGTTTTGAGTGATCCATGCTCGGTCTTCGTTGATCCGTTGATCATTTAATCCTAGTATAGGGGCAATTCAACTTATCAAGAATCTCAACCATGAACACTCAAGTATCCTGGATAAAGCGTCCTGACGGTAGCCAAATTGCCTGGTCAATGCGGGGAAATCCTCAAGGCCACCCGATCGTTTTCTCAAATTCGCTCGGCTCAGACGCTGCCATGTGGGATGAGGTAAGTGAAGCACTAGCCCAAGATTTTCGACTGATTTTTTATGACACAAGAGGGCATGGTCAAAGCAGCGCATCAAGTCCGCGAGCCAGTCTTGCCGACTTGTGTGATGACTTGCTTGCTGTATTGGATGCTGCGGCCTATCCAAGCGCGCATGTGATCGGTTTATCGCTTGGCGGGATGACAGGGCTTTATGCGGCCTTGCATTTCCCCGATCGCGTGGACCGGTTAATGGCCTGTAATTGTCGGGCTCGCATTGACGAGGCGGGCATGAAGGCATGGAACGATCGGATCGCGGCCTTGCAGTCAGGGGGTGTGAAGTCGCTGGTTAATCCCACGCTTGAGCGCTGGTTTACGCCGAGTTACCGCCAGGCCAATCCGCTTGTGATGGAACGTGTCGCTGCCATGGTCGCCCGCAGTTCAGACCAGGGTTATGAGGCCTGCGTGCGCGCGATACAAACCCTTGCGCTTCATGAAGATTTGTCGCGTCTTACCATGCCTGTGCTCTATCTGGCCGGTGCCCAAGATCCAGCGGCTCCGCCTGAGGAAATGAGGGCTATGGCTGAACGAACACCAAAGGGGCGTCTGGAGGTCCTTGATCCATGCGGCCATATTGCTGCGATCGAAGGGGCAAATGACTTCATCCGCATCGCAAAGTCTTTCTTGGGTTAAAAAAGCTCGGGTCCTCGCTTCGTGTCAGTGTTTTAGAGACGAATGGAGCGAGGGTGCAGGATATTGATTTTTATAACTCGAAGTCTTACTTGGGCGCAGGAATTTGCTTTTCAAAACAATGAGCAATTTCTGCACCCGTGCAAATATGGACTTCAGGTTTTGCCAGCACGGTATCGAGTAGTCGCTCGAGTTGTGAAATGCGATGAGGTACGCCCATGATATAGGGGTGGATGCTGATCGACATGACCCTGGTTTGTTTTGCGCTGTCAAGCCAAAGGCGATCTAGTTGAGCCTCACCGCGGCGATAAAATTCTTCTGCGGTGTGCGCTTGCAAAAGCATCATCGGAATGTCGTTGATTTCCACCGTGTAGGGCACCGAAAGCACGGGATTTGGTTTGGCCTGAAGCCAGACAGGTTGGTCATCAAGTACCCAGTCAGCAACATAGCGAATGCCCGCCGCAGATAAGGCATCAAGCGTCTCGTCGGTTTCAGTTAATCCGGGGCTTTCCCAACCTAGAGGTGCCGAACCAGTCACGGATCCGATCGCATCAATAGTTTGAGCGATTGATAATGACTGATCATCCACTTTGTGCATCGGTCCCTGCACAAAACCATGACCCATAAACTCCCAGCCAGCTTCGTGAGCAGCCATGGCAATTCGCGGGTAGCTTTGACAAACGATGCCATTGATTGCGAGTGTCGGTTTGATGCCTCGCTTCCCCAACGCCTCAAAAAAACGCCAAAAGCCGACCCTCATCCCATACTCGTGCCAGGCCCAGTTGGGTAAGTCGGGTAACAGTGGTTGACCCATCGGGGGTGACAAGACGGTCCTTGGCATGGCCCGCTCAATTGACCAGTGCTCAACATTGACGATGATCCAGACGAGCATGCGTGAACCCTCGGGCGCATACCAGGCCGGTCGGTCAATAATTGCGCTGTATGGCGCCCGATCAGATATCAAACGTGACGAATTGGTCATCTTGCATCCTTCTGGCTGGACTTTTTCGTTTTGCCGAGCTTTCGCAGGTGAAAGTCATAATCGATCCTGTAATAAGAACGACCTAAAACTTTTCCATCGGGTCCAATTTTGCCACGTTGCGCCTTAAATGGAATGATCAAGGCATCACGAACGCCAAACACAGCGTCTGAATCAATATAACGATCACCTTCTTCAAATACATGTGTAACCAGACGATCAAAGCCTTTGGCTTCAATCATGAAGTGCACATGGGCAGGACGCATCGGATGCCGCTTTGAAGCCTTTAACAATGCGCCGACGGGGCCGTCGCTTGGCACTGGATAGCAGGTTGGTTTGATACTCCAGCAGTGAAATCGCCCCTGGGCGTCAGTGTGAAAAACCCCGCGTAAGCGCATCGCACCTTGGAGCGATGCTTTTTGTACGTCGTATTCGCCATCCGGATCTCCATGCCATATATCCACTCGTGCACCAGCGATCGGTCGGCCACTGTTATCGCTGACGGTTCCGGCAATATAAAGCGGCTTGCCCTCGATGCCTTCGGCGATGTCTGCGCCTAAGGGGAACTCTGGCGTGTTTTCTCGGTGGAATGGTCCGAGCACGGTTTGTTCTGTTTCCTGCCCTTGGCTTGGGTGATTCATTTGCGTGACAAGGGTTGAAAGCCCTAAGGTGTCAGAAAGCAGAATAAATTCCTGTCGTGATGCCGTACAGGTCTGTCCGGTTCTCGTTAAAAAATCGATTGCGAAAGCCCATTCCTCTTCGGTCAGTTGAACCTCTCTTGCAAAGGCGTGCAGATGGGTGACCAGACTCGCCATTACACTTTTAAATCGATCTGATCGGGCCGATTGCATCCTCTCAATCACCGCTGCGGTGACCGCATCCGGACTGAGATTACGCGTTGAAGCTTTCGATGCTGTTTTGACTTGAGTCTTTTTCATTTTGCTGTCCACCCTCCGTCGATGACGAGTTCAGTTCCAGTCATAAATGCTGAATCATCGGAGGCAAGAAAGCGTATGCCTCGTGCGATTTCCTCAGCCTGCCCAATGCGTGCCATGGGATGTCCGGCACTCATGTGTTCACGAATCTGTTCGGAGTTAAGGCCTTTGGCAGCAAGTGCCTGGGCGACTTCGCCAGCCATATCGGTATCAATAATGCCAGGGTGTACCGAATTGCTGCGAATCCGATAACCAAGTTGCGCCATTTCTAGTGCAAGCGATTTGCTGAACAATCGCACCGCGCCCTTGGTCATTGAGTAAAGACTGCTGGTGGGCGAACCAACCAAACCTGCAATCGATGAGAGGTGAATCATCGAGGCCCAGGGACCATCAGGCCTGCGTCGTTTCATGTGGCCTATTGCGAATTGGGCACCGAGTACCACCCCGCGTATGTTGACCTGCATCAGTTGGTCGAGTAGTTCGTCGCTCGCTTCTTCAACTTTTCCAAAGCGATAAATGCCAGCGTTGTTGACCAAAACATCAAGGAGCCCGAATCGAGATTCGATCTCGGGCATTAATGCCTCCCAATCCTCGCGTCTGGTTACATCGAGTGAAAAAAAATCACAGCTTGCCCCTAAGCTTTTCACTGCATGAAGTAATTCATCTGCGCCCCTGCTATGCGCATCGCTTGCGATGACTGTTGCCCCGCCCGCTGCTAGCGCTTTGCAGGTTGCCGCGCCAATGCCGCCAAGGGCGCCCGTCACCAATGCGATTTGACCGTCGAGTCGACTTCCAGCACTTGGAAAGCTCATGCTTATTCTCCTTGGATGTCTTGCATAAAGGCTTGCTGCATGTGGGCAAAGCTTTCGCCACGCATCCAGCGCTGAAGATCGGCAGCGCTTGCTTGGGCCAGTGTGTAGTGCGTTGGGCTGCCTTGCTTATGAAGCTCTGCATAGGCTTGATAAAGCGCTTGCATCGCAATCGCGTAGGCATGGTGTCCGGTGATGCGCCAGCGCACGCGATGCGCCGCCAATCGTTCGGCATCGAGCGCTGCTGGAACCGGACCGCAAAATAGCGGCAATGCGGTAGCCCTGGCAATGGCAGCGAGCTGTGATTCGTCTTGCAGTCCGATCACCATTAATGCGTCAACGCCACATTGCTCAAAGCTCTGTAATCGATAAATCGTCTCTTCGAGACCTTCGATTCTGAGGCATGAGGTTCGTCCCACGATCACAGTGTGAGCCCTGGCCCGAGCATGGAGGGCTGCGCGCATTTTCGCCGTTGCCTCAGCTCTGCTTATCAACGCCTCCTTGCCTTTCGAGCCAAAGGCAGCGGGTAGGGCAGTGTCTTCGATGGTAATTCCATGGGCCCCGGCGTGTTCTAGTTCTTCAACGGTTCGAACAACATTGAGCGGATTACCAAAGCCATGATCAGCGTCAACAACAAGGCTGATTGGACTCGCCCGACAAATGGTTCGAACGCATTGAGCAAGTTCGGTGAGCGTTAGAACGATCCAGTCGGGTGCGGCAAGCTGCACATGCGAGGCAATCGAGCCCGCCAAGATACCGGTATGAAAGCCTACTTCGGTGGCAATACGCGCCGAGACCGCATCAAAAACAGTTGCTGGGGTGTGACAGACTGAGCCCTGCAAGGCCTCACGAATGGTAAAGGCATTGAGGTTGGCAGGACTTGGAAGATTGGCGCTTGTGCTGGGATTTGTCATATTGTGTGCTCAAGTTAGTTGCCATGACTCTACCAGTGCAAGCTGCAGCGCGTCATCCTTTGTGTTTAAGGACCGAGCAAGCGGGGGCGTCGTTGTTCCGTTTCCAGTTTCAGAAAGTCAGCAGGCACGCGCATCAGTTCAGGCTCGGGCTCGTCGCGTTTGATGTTGAAGACCCGCAAGAATCGCTCACCAAAGCGCGGATCACGGTCGTATATCGAGACGGGTATCATGAGTTCTGGGCTGAGCCAGACTTCCCGGCTGATCACAAGCGCTTTTTCATTGCCCATACGACCTGCTTCAATCGTCCATGTCGTGAGTTCACCTTGTACTTGAATGCCTTCGTAGCCGCGTTGTCCTAAATCACTGCGCTGGCCAGCGCCGCGTTCTTCCAAGCGATGAAGCATCAGTGATCTTGCGGCTTCTCGTTGCTCGTGGTCGAGAACCATTGCTGCCGGGCCCTGGCGGTCAAGCCTGCGTGCGCGGCGACGTTCGGGCTCCATCACCCAAAACTCACGGATCGTTGGGTCACGGAGGAATACCGTTGTTTTGGTACCGCGTTCAAACTCCTGCCTTAATCGGCCCTCGGTATCGCGACAGGTTCTTGAGCGGCTTTGCAGGTTGATGCGATTGCCATCGGGAAGTTGTTGTTGCATCCCGTGAACAGCCTCTGCGCAAAATGGCGCACCACGAACAACACGCAGGCGAGATGGGTCGAGTCGATGTATGTCATGAGGGATGTGCGCGGCACTCGCTGGTGTTACCGTTGCTTGCACAGATCCTGCTTGTGACGATGCTGTTTGCAGCGCAGCTTCTTGCGAGGTTGCTGTTTGCGATATAGCCGCTTGCGATGTAGCTGCTTGCCCCAGCAGCAATGGAACCATCAAGTAGACAAATGCAAAGACTTGGTATGAGTATCGTTTAGCCATCGCAACT
>Ga0172372_10011598_pt1 | contig 11180 bp, 4 predicted proteins | sample LakKiv5m_2_FD_114544 | JGI IMG/M metagenome (GOLD analysis project Ga0172372, IMG submission 114544) | Freshwater microbial communities from Kabuno Bay, South-Kivu, Congo - kab_092012_9.5m | ecosystem: Environmental > Aquatic > Freshwater > Lake | place: Democratic Republic of the Congo... | reverse complement strand
CTTTCTGAATGATTACGGAATAGTGTGTCGAGTCTATAGTCGTTGTCAGCAAGACTATGATTGACAATGATTCCTTGATCGCTAATTGGTAAATTGTTTACACTCCATTGCCCGATTAGTATGTAGATATTACCTGCGTCATAATCTATTAGATGTTGAAATATATCAATCTTTTCTTCAAAGTAGCTGTTTACAGTATGTCGCAGACGTAGTACATCCGTAGTCTTAACTGCCGACACAGACTGCCCACGTTGTTGATCATTTAACACAATTTCAACACCAGGATAATCAATGAACAATCTAGTAGAATACACAGTTTCAGTACCAGACAGTTGATGTGAATTACTAGCGTATTTGGCATCAGGCTCAAGGTAAAGTCCGTCGGGTCCATAATCCACTTGTCTTACAAATGGATTTTCCAATGGGTCCAGTACAAATGTACTAAACACAGGATCATGTTTAGTTTTAAAAGTTATGGTAACAGTTTGCGGCCCGACTATGACTATTTCGCTGATGTCATGATATCTGCGACTGGTTAAAAGATTCTCTACTATTATCAGATCATTGATTAAAAATTCGTGGGTGCCGGGATTGATCGCAGTACGTGTACCAGACCGTTCTCTAAATAATTCATAATCAATTCCAGTCTGACGCAGTGCCCCGCGATAGATGTCAGGAATAAAATATGTACCTGACATCGGAATAACTGCCTGTCCACTGACATTTACATAATATTCTTGATTTGCGTAAAGATTTACAGTTTTTTGATAACCAATCTGTACAGCATTAGGCGCAGTGGGTATAGCAACTTGATAATTACCTATGCTGAATATCGGTGCGATAGGACGCAAACTAGTGTTCGTTGGAATTTTGATCACGAAAAAATCATTGGGGCCGACCTTGGCTAGACCGGTGCTGCTGTATCCTGTGTAGTATGCACCATTACGCATCACTGAGCCATAATCTAAACTAGCCACTACTTCTGTAAAAGTAGGAAAGTTTTGTTCGATTAAGAATTCGTATTGTACAAAGTCGTCGTCACGATCAATTCTCACCAGTCTCGGATACCGACCGTTAAACCCTTGATTTATTTCTGTAAATGACCCAGGACCTAAGTAGACCCATTGCCCGTCATTTAAGTTGCTACCAAACAAATAACTACCATATTGTGGAGCACTAACAAAATCACTGTAAACAGTGCTGTTGGCAGCAGTAGGTCCAAACTGTATATTAGCCGACTGCTTGACGAAAACTGGTCCCGTTGGTGAATCCACGTATGGGTCAGACCTAAACAATTTTCCGGCCATGGTATAGATTGTGTTTGAACCTGTTACCATGTAGGTTAAGCTAAACACAGCAACTCCGCCACCATCACCATAGATTATCTTGATGGGATAATATTCGTTGGCCACTAAAGATATAGAACCATAAGTACTGGTCGCGTCGTGTTTACCAGGTAATGCCAAGAAAGAATTACCACTGGTATAGTTACCAGCTGGTCTTTCACCTATCCAAACATATGAGGCATCATCACTGGTTAAGGCAAATGTGTGTAATGCAGTAACAGTTGGTTTAAAATATCCCACCCATTCATAGGTGCGACCCGATGTATACGAACTTGGAGACGCAATAGTGAATTGATTTTCATAACTGACTGCAATCGGTTGGGCGGTCTTAACCCAATCTAGGTTATCATCAAAATAGCCATTATAAACTTTTTTAATTATACCAGCAGAAATAAATTTTTGAACCGGATAATAAAGTTCAATGAACTGAAAATTCAAGCCCGAGTATAACCCAACTTCATAGCTAACTGTTGGTGCTGGCTCAAAGGTCTTAAACAACACTGTGTCACCGGACTGTACACTAACGTTTTGGCTTAGCGTTACTAAGTTAGCTTTTAACAAAATACTACTTGATACAGCAGGTTCAGGAGGTACAATGGTCAAATCTAATCTATTAAGTTGGTAAACAAGATTTGCCCCAATAGCTCCAAAATTTTGGTTACGATCAAATTCTATTGTGGTATAATCATAACTTAAACTCTGACCCTGTGTGACTGTGGCAGCAGCATTAAGCAGCAAGGCATATTCGGTAATTGAAGATGTTACTGTGGTGCTATTAGCTATTCTATTACTGGTATTTTCATCTTCGAGGTCAATTTGTATAGTAACAGCACTGCTAACAATAGCACTAAAACTGCCAAATGTCACAGATATAGTATCCATTGATTCTGCGATCAGGTCAGTATTTGCAGTAATGACCAGACTGGCTGTACCCGACGAAATAATAATATTGCCTGCCAGGTCAGCAGGAGCTGTAATATCTTCGGTACCAACGCCACTAATTGTATAAGGAACCACCGTTCCAGTGGCTACATTATTTGTTGTTACTGTAATTATAACACTATTACCTTCAGTAATATAATCTTGGTCTGCTGTAGCTGTTAAAGTTTTTACAATGTTTTCTTTTGCAACCACATATCGATTTACAGTGGATATGGTTTGTATCAATCTTATACGATTCTGATCGGCTAGACTTACAAATATTCTAGTGCCAGTGGTCAACAATAAACTTGTAATTGTTTCTGTTACTTGATTTATGGCTACGATTCTGTAATACTTTGAACCGAATAAATCTACTAGAAATTCCGTGGTAACAGCAGGGTTGATTTCTCCATCAACAAAAATCGTGTTTGCAGAAAAACCTAAATAACGATTGCCAGGGATCGTAGTATAGTTAGTTCCAAGCACTACACCATATCGTGTTGTACCTAAATAAGCAGAGCTGTATTTTTCTATATCAGAATAAGGCGCAACCAGTAGTATATAATTGGTACCTGTTTTATAATAACTCAATCCCAAGGCGTAGATACGTTTAGCAGTGACTCTTGTACTAATTGTAAATCCTGCACCGCTTACATAATCACCAATTTTAATGCCATAATAGGTAGCTAAATCAATATCTGTTTTATTGTAGGTACTAGTAGTAACTTGATGCTGTCCAGTTATACCAAGAGGCAAGGCGTCCATTCTAGTGCCTACATAACGAATACGCTTGCCTTCAAAATTTCTAAAGAGTTGATTCTGTACGTATACGCCAGGTGTTTCGCTAGTGGTTAAATTACCAACTGTGATGTTTCCGGGATCACGATTATCAATAGGCAAACCAAAATAAAGATCCTGTGTGTTTACATGAATGGCTGATGTAGACAAAGACCCCGGGATGGTCGCAGAGTTACTGATCACATAGTCAGAGTCAAATGTTATGTAGCCATTGGTTCCAACGTTGATATTGCTATAATATGTACCATAGTGATTCCAAGAAAAGTCCAATGCAACATTGGTCACAATACCGTTATTTCTATTTCCCAATGAAACATTGGAATAGGTTATATTTACATTAGCCAGTGCGTTTTCCGGCGACAGTAATAAGTTATTATCAACTTCTAGATAATGATCATAGAAACTGGTATTAGAAAAAACATCTACAGTATAATCAATAGCCAGGTCACCAATGACCACCGCACCTTTATATCTGCCTTCGGCTGAAGCTTTGTAGCTGACTCCAACATAATCACCTGTGCTAATAGGTTCATTGGCAATACCGTTAGTCCAAACTGTTAGGCCAGGCGAAGCATACGCAGTCAATGCTTGATCCCCAATCATGCGTATGCGTTGCGGTTCTGCGCCTATGTGACTGACCGGACCTGCTCTGCTGGCAAATTTTATTGGTACAATCTTTTTAATACCTGTTGTATCTAGTACGGTGTAATCTTTGAGATAGTGAGATGCAAGTATGCTGGCGCCAATTACACTAACTAAGGTAACTTTTTCATTAAATGGTACTTTTACATAAGCGTCTGCGTTTATGTATTTTAACACATCAAAAGAATCATGACCTGTTACCCATAAATTATTTTCAAACACTCTGGCGTAGGCAGGAATAAAGTCGGGCGTGGGCCATATTGTGTATGATCCAGAGTAATCGCCGAATACCAACAATCTTTGATTATTACAGTCAGGTACTACTACTTGAGTGTTATTGTTTATACTAGCCGGACTTCCCAATGCAGTGCTTTGATGCAGCAAAAGTGCAGTAGATCCATCAACATAAAAAATTCTTTGTGATTTTGTAGTAACAATGGCACCCGTCTGTAGTGCTGCCACACAGACAATTTCCTCGCCTGCAATAGTTGTTTTGGTAATAAGTTGAAATTTAGTATTCAGCTTATAGACTTCTTCGCTGCCAGCCAACCATATTGTATTAGCAGTTACATCTAATGCTGTAACTATAGGAAACAGTCTTGACAAAAATCTTGCTCTAGCAAGATCTAAAAACGATAATCCATTAGGTAAATCTTGCGTGTACGGTAAGTTATCTAAACTGAATAATGGTATTACCTTAGGTTTAAACTCATCGCTTACCACATATCTGCTGTCAAAAAATACTCTGTATAATTTATAGTCACTACAAATTACCAGCAAATCAAATGAATATTGATTATAACCAAGTATACTACCGATCTTTCTATATTCAATTGGACCAGCTGGTAGCAGTACCCTGTGTATCATTTCTCTTTGTTTCGAGTAAAAATGCACACTGTCGTTTAGGGTATCTAGTACAATATGTAGTTCTTCTACATCAATAAGATTTTTGTTCCAACCTACTAGATTCTGTAGATGCGTCCCTAGTTCATTATTATCATGAAAACTAATTTCTTGACTAAAATTTACATAGTTATACCATTTACGTTTAACATCAGCCGATCTTACAGTAGGATTGAAATCATTCCTATTGACCGTAGCAAAATACTGTGGAGTACCATCAATAGTGTATGGTATAAAACGATGACTAAGGAACCCCGAGGGAGTAGTGACCCTGGCCTCAACGTAGTCGCCAGTGGCAACATCAATTGGGCGAGTGGTTACTGTAGTAAAATTTACCTGGACGGTAACGTTAGACCATATATCTAATTTATGGCCTGTGGTGGCTTTATAAGCTGTTGTTACCTGAGTATTTGGAACGCAAGAAGAGATGCTGTTGAACATCATGCATCCCTTCTTGGTTTAAAATTATCAATCAACCTACCTCAAATATTACACTATGGTTACAATACCGCTAGTCTTAATCACTTTACCTTTGGTCCCCGGTGTTCTTCTTATATCAAGTTGAATTGTATGACCAACTGTTGGAGAACCATGAATTGTTCTAGTAATTACACCAGTATTACCAGTCAATACCACTGACCCTGAAGTTTTGCCATCGATAAAATCTGCAGACACAGTTGAGCCACTGTCTGTCCAATATACAGTAGTAGGACTTGGGAAACCAGTAGTGCTTAAAGTAAACGATACTGTTTGTCCACCTAATACTGTTGCTAAGTTGGCTGTAATAGTATTGATAGAATCTGGCAAGTAAACATGGCTATCTTCAACTGCGCTGTTAGCAGCAGTCAATACCATTAAACGCATACCAGTACCATATTGCATAGTAGCATATGCAGCAGTATAAGTGCGCGGACTTGATTCATTGTACACATTGACATCGATCACTGTGCCGCCACCGATAACCTCAGCACCGACTGTACCTACCATGTCTAACTCATCACCGTAACGGAAACGTGGTGTACTTAGGTTATATAAGAAAGTCACTACAAATTGTCCATCTTCAGTGATACTGTTTTGTGGAAATGGATTCAATAGTGATGCACTGTCTTCTACATCTACAATAGCTGGTTTCTTACGACTTGGACTAACTACATCAAGTTCGCGAGCAATAAATTTGTAGAATTGTTTAGGAAATGTAGTTCCACCAACAACATATACAGGACAGCGGCTGCGTTCCTTTGTAGGATCGTTATTTCCACGCATGACGCCTCCACCGCGAACATGCCCTGTTTTACGATCAACACTGCGCTGAATCAAGAACCATCGGAATGGGCTTCTACCATAACCGGCTTTTTCTTCAACAACTTCATCTAGAGTAAATGGATCCATTTGTGGGATTTCTTCCTGGCTGTCTTCCCAAACACCCAAGTAAACACCACGGTTGGTCATTGACATCATATAACTCATTGGATATGCACGTTGATTGATTTCGTTTGGTGACGGGCTACGATTTAACCAAACCTGTTCAATGCTTTGAGCTTGCGGGACTCCATTCGCTGTCCATAGTGCTGCAAGATTACCAGGAGGTTCGATTCGACTCTTAGGATTAGCTGCAACTGTGGCATTAGCACTTCTATTAGTAAGATAAGCTAGGTTGCCACTGTCGGGATACTGAATTTCTGTACCAACATAGACAGCACATCTATTTTTATCAATTTGGTGAAACACCAAACGCCAGTTGCTACTGACATTACTATTGTTCACTTGGTAGTCGCTCAGAGGATCAATGTCGGGTTGGCTGTCGTAAATTATACATTGAGTATTTTGACTGTAAGTAACATTTGGGCCTGTTAGATGACCATTTGTTACAGTTTGCAAATTACCAAACGCTGCATCATACGTTCCGCTTTGCTCTAACCTAGCTACTCGCTTGAAATACTGTTCGCCAGTGCTTTTTACACTGGTTAGCTCAGCATCAATGTCTGCCAGCATCTCAGGTATGGTTAAAAATCCTAATTTTGTTACTGAATAAACGGCCATTTTTTAGTCCTCTAAGGCTTTCTTAACTTACATTTGGTTCTGGTAATTCGGGAATGTCTCTCAATATAGCTACACGCAAACCAGTGTTATAGCTATCATTTGCAGGCATCGCACGATACTTTCTTGGGAGACTTTCTGTATAAGCAGTAATAGCCAAGTCATTACCAGCCATACAAACGTCAGCTGATGTCTGTGCCATCATGTCTAGCTCTTCACTATATCTAAATCTTGGTGTAGTTAGATTATGTAAGAAGCTTACCAAGAATTTGCTTTCTTCTGTTAGCGCAATTTGTTTAGCACTGTTGATGATAGCAAAACTGTCCTGACTGTTCTGATCAGCTGGAACACGATATGGTGTTGTTTGAACAATAACATTACCTGTATTAGCATCAAACTTAAATGTTCTTAGCTGTGGGTCACCAACTGTTGGGTGTTGCATATCTGCTTCACGTACCACAAACTTCCAGTATTTGTATCCAACACTGTTTACACAGAATAGCGGAGTACGACCTTTGGTTAGTATTTCGCCATTGATACGATTCACCGGACGCTGAATTAGTACCCAGTTAAAGAACGAATCTCTATCGGTTTTCTTACGCTGAATCACAGACCAGTTACTTTCCCAGATACCAAAGAACAATCCTCTGTTGGTGATTGTCATTGTGTAATTGATAGGATAAGTTTCTGGATTTCCGCCAGGCAATGCAGCAGCTTTTCCGGCCCCTACTCTAGCTTTTCTATTTACAAATCCCTCATCAATCTTGTCTGGATTCACAGTAATCCATGGATGTAGCCCAGACGTGTCAACATTACCAGTTGGTCTATTACCAATGATTCCAGCGACATCAACAATAGTAATATTACCACCCGCGATAGGCGCACTATTGACGTCTAGTTCGTCACCCCATACATATGAGTAGCCACCTTCGTCGGTAACTTGAAGTTCCGTTCCAACATAGACTTCAGCAGTTTGCGGATCAGTAACACGCAAGCGTAGTCTCCAAAACTGTGGATCTTCAAATACAAACTGTACTTCTTCGTTGGCAGGCAAAGATTGTGTAGTACTTAAACGTACATTGGCCACCGTACTGTTCGCCACTACAGACTCAACAAATACTCTACCAGACACAGCACCAATCTTTTGAATTCCAATTGGGCCTGTTGCAGTTGTGATCAGAGGAGCAGAAGATACTGTATAGGTTATAGCAGTTGCATTAGATACTGTTACTGTGTATAGGCCATTATACTCTGGTTGTGTCGCACCAGTTACTCTTACTTGGTTGCCTGTTACTAACTTATGTGGAACACTACTAACAGCGGTCACTGTGGTACCAGAAGCTGAAGCAGCCACTAATAGTAGTGGGGTTACTGATACCATTCTTTGGCCAGGATAAATTTTTGGCTTGTATCGATTCACTGTTTGTAAACCTGAAACTACAACAATATTACTGGTCGTTGTAGTAGCTCGAACGTTTCCTGTAACACCGGCCTGATCACTCATTGGATCTACTGCACCAGTTGACTCTAAAATAACGTCCCAGACTTCAGGTGTTACTAGTACATCATATTTCACATTCGCGCCAAAACCTCTTGTGCTTACAGTTTGTCCAGAGTCTATGCTTACTATATTGCTAAATTGATAGTAAAATGCAGGTACTGTTTTTGTTTGAGTAGCATCTAAAACAGCATTGCGAATAGCTGAGGTTACAATGTTTATAGACTTTTTACTAATAATTCTTGTACCAGCTGGGATTGTTGTATTCGGTCTAGTAATATCAACACCGGTATTTACAAAAATTTCTTGTCCTACTTTTACATTACCTACTGTGTCCGATGCCAATGCCCAAACAGCACCGACTGTAACGGGCCATGTGTTTTGCGCTGTGGGGGTGCCGTCAAATTGGCGACCGTCAGGACCGCTCCATCCACTGCCAAGAATTCCAAAAGTAGCATTAAATGCTGCTGCTAACGCTCCGTTGTCCGGTGTTGTTGTAGGTCCTGGGGTAGAAAGTGAAGTAGTACCGTATGTGTTAGTAGCTTTTATCCTAGAGTAAAATGTTCCAGAAGCATGATCTGGATTTACAGTACCAATTGTATTGCTACCGACAGATGTTCCTGTACTATACAACATTGGCTGAGGCTGAAATGGATCAGGTGTTATATACTGCACTCCGGGCACAGTAGAAACTTCCATAATAGCGCCATCAGCGGGATCAACTTTGGTAATTTCTACAGCAAAGTCTTTACCAGCAACAACTGCGGCATTGCCCTCATTTAGAATCAAAGTTTCACCAACTGTGTATCCAGTGCCGCGTTGCACAAATTCAAATTTACGCTCGCCAATTGGCCAATCTGAATAATTGGTTGCAGCATTGGCGGCTGGAATCAATCCGCCCTGCGTATCCTTGTAAAACGCTCTAACTACTCTAAAAGAACCAGTGCCTAAGATGTCGTTAGTCATTGTATACAACAATTGACCAACTGTAATGAACCCGGCTTTCTCTACTGAGTAAAAGCTTCTATCTGGATAAAAAGTTTCATAAACGGTATTTATTGGCATTGTAAATCATCCTCTAGGAACAAATAACAGTATCCTGCGATTTGTAGTTATTTATACTTTCAATATTGTATTTATGTCGTATCAGCATTTGCTAGCCTTGGATGCTAACATAATAGGTTAAATCTAAAATAACAGGTTCCCCTGCTCTAAACGGATCTATACTGGTTATTGTAGCATAAACTGCCGGGCGTGGTGGATCCTCTAAATTAGCAAAAATACTATATTGTCTACTTTGAAAACTACTGCCGTCATTGAGTATCACTGTACCATCATCTGCTAGATGATCGTCTGTAGCTATGAAAGTATAAGGGTTAGAATCGGTGCGATCTCTAGTTCCAAAAACTTCAACTTTGCAGGGACGACTAACATTAAGGTTATACACAATAGAACTAACACCCAATGGTAAATCCAGTTTAGTAAATCCATACCCGGGCAAGTTGCTGATGTTTACTGTATATTTTTTTCTAGCTAGCTCTAAGTAGGGCGGCGCCGGAGCCCAGTAAGTTTTAAGACTTGGTGCTCCTTCTGCATATAATATACTCTTGGTATCCGGAGGTGCTGTATTTGGTAATGTGTATAACTTGTTTTCGCTACCAATTGTAATTGTACGATTGGTGACATCAAAGTAAATTAAGTTTCCATCAATGGATAGATCTATGCCGTCTCTTTCAAGATCGGCAACCAGCATCTGTCCAGAAATACGACCAATAGCCATTGTTTATGCCTTTATCAATTCTATGTTGTCTATATAAACTTGACTACCTACAACTTTTTGACCTGAACTATCTACACTACCGCTGACAAATACAAACCTATATAAACCTGCATCTGCTGCTGTAAAGGTTTTTGCAGCAGTGGTCCATTCCGTGGTACTACCGGTAGCCTTTAGTAGCACTATACTTTTACATCCGGTACTACTTAACAAGTATGCACAAATGTCGTAATTTTCATCTACATAAAAGGCCAGTGGTTTATTCACTGCCTTCCAATTGAATTGAATTCTATCACCTGCTTGTATATTTACATAGTCATTGCTTACTAATATTGGGCCACGCACAACATAATTTTGAGTATAGGTGGTACCAACAATGACCATTCTTAATGCCTTGCTGTTGACTCCACCGATAGTATCGTCAACAAAATCCACACTGTGAAAAGCCGACGCTGTGCCCCCGTCTAATTGTTCATAACCTGGCATGGTGAAATCACGTACACTGGGTGTAGCACAATCTAAGAATGTACTATAACCATTCAATCGTATGCTTTGATGATAAACTTTCCACCCTGTTAAACTGGTTACCTGATTAGAATAAGAGCTAGTGGTGTTATTGAAATTGCCATTTGTAAACGCACTAACCCCAACTATGGCAGGTGCTGTGGTTGTAGTGGTTCCTGGACCGGCCGTGGTAGTTGTAGTGGTGGTTGAAGTACTAGTAGGTATAATAGGAATAATTGGTGGCGGAGGCAATGGCTGAGCTATAATGCTTTCAAATGGCGATCCATTTACCACTCCATGCAGTACTACTATAGGATGATTTCTAGGTGGTGGGCTAGTGAAATTGATTTCGTAATTGTTTACAGTAAATGCCACACCAGGATTTTGAAAAACGTTATGAACAAACACAAACAAAAATATCTCGTTACCAGCTGGGTAACTGTAACTCATATTGCCAAATACTGTTTTACTTCCATCACCTAAGAATATGTCTTTTACAGGAACATTTAATTCGTTGCCTTGCATGGATCTCCAACGGTTATTATAATAGGCTTCAGGTCTATCTACCGTAGAATTATATCGCATCAAACCATTGACTGGACCTTGCGGACCATTGATGTTTTTACCAACTGGCATACGTACTACGTAAGCAGCACTTTCTAGTTCACGGTTTTTTAAGAAACGTCCCAAGTTATACCTCTATGCTGCTCACTGTAACAATAACTCTGATACCAGGATCACCTGTTGGATCATT
>Ga0172372_10011595_pt1 | contig 11184 bp, 15 predicted proteins | sample LakKiv5m_2_FD_114544 | JGI IMG/M metagenome (GOLD analysis project Ga0172372, IMG submission 114544) | Freshwater microbial communities from Kabuno Bay, South-Kivu, Congo - kab_092012_9.5m | ecosystem: Environmental > Aquatic > Freshwater > Lake | place: Democratic Republic of the Congo... | reverse complement strand
TCAAAAAAGATATGATGAGATAAAAGAAGAATACCAAAAATTGGTAGATGAGTTTGAATGGAATATAATGGTGTATTCGGCTAACTACAACTTCCAACCTGTAGTGGGTGAAAGATATTATCTATATCGTAGAAATAATGGGGAATATTTCTTGTCATTAATAAAACTAACGGAGTGGAAACAAGAATTCATTGGTGAGTTTGAACTAGACTCGGATAATAAATGGAAGAAAATTGAAATTAAATAATAACATACCATACTTTAAATGTTTGATTCGTCAATCATTCTTCACAAAGAAAGAGGATGATAAAGATATTTTCCACAATGCATATGCCTTTGGAATACAATCTGTTCCATCTAAAATATTGACATTTCATATTATGACCGATTATGGAATGGTGAGGTCAAGAGTCCCAATATCTGAAATATATTTGAAGAAACCTGATAATGATATACCATTCCACTTCAAACAACTATGGGATTGTTTTGGTTATGATGTTTCTGTAACCACATATGATTTCTTAACTGAAAATAGATGTAAAGTTTTATTAAGAGATAGAACTGAAATTTGGGCAACGTATATGTTTACAATTGATTGGTATGGAAATCCATTTAGTGATGAACCATCTGACTACAAATGTGGACATATATTGGTTTCAGATGATGGGTATCTATTATGTATGCCAAATAACAGAATATTTTGGAAGGACTCAAATTGGGTTACGAAAGAATTTCCTGTTAAACCACAAGAAATTAAAGTAGATAATGAACTACCAAGTGTCGAATCTGTGTCGGATAGATGGGTTTCAGAAGATTCTGATTCTTTTTATTATGAAATTAAAAAAATTGATTAAATTTGTAAAAAATTAAATATGGAAAACAAAAATTGGGAAGTTAATTGGATTACTAGTGAACTTGTTAAGAGTTTAGAGTATTGGCAAAAACAAAAGAACGAAAGTATGAAATTATATAAGTTGAAGATTTCACCTAAAACAATTTCTATGGATGAAACAATGACGATTGTTCCTTTTGAACTGAATGGTAAAAGATTAAGAATGATAATTACTGAAGAATAATGAAAGGAATTATATTAGCTGGAGGTTCAGGTACTAGACTACACCCACTTACATTATCGGTAACTAAACAATTATTACCTGTATATGATAAACCGATGATTTATTATCCATTGGCAACATTAATGTCTATGGGAATTAATGAGGTTCTTATTATCTCAACACCACAAGATAAACCATTATTTCAAAACTTGTTGGGTGATGGTTCAGAGTGGGGAATTAATCTTTCTTATGAAATACAGGAGAAACCTGAAGGACTTGCCCAAGCATTTATGATTGGTGAGAAATTTATCGGACAGGATTCGGTTTGTTTAATCTTGGGTGATAATATCTTTTATGGTATTGATACTGACAAAGTTAAAGAACAGATTCAGGATTTGAAAGGAGCTTTGGTGTTTGGTTATCAGGTAAATGACCCCGAACGATACGGTGTCCTGTCTTTCAATAAGAAAGGGGAGATTAATGGGATTCAGGAAAAACCAAAAAAACCAAAATCAAATTACGCAGTCCCTGGTTTATACTTTTTCGATAATTCAGTTATCAAAGTCGCTTATAATGTTAAACCATCTGACAGAGGTGAACTTGAAATAACAGATGTAATCCAACATTACATGGATTTTAATTTACTTAAAGTTCATAAATTACCACGAGGAGTTGCTTGGCTTGATACGGGAACATTTGAGTCGTTGAATCAAGCGGGACAATATGTCGAGACAATCCAAGAAAGACAAGGTTTAATGGTTGGTTGTATTGAGGAAATTGCATATCAAAATGAATGGATAAATTCTGAAAAAGTTTTATATTTTGCAGATAAGTATAAGAAAAACTCTTATGGAAAATATCTCTCAAAAATTGCAAACAAAGAAGCCAATTAAATGTGAAGTTAGATTATCTTTGGAACCATATTCTATGATGGCTACCATAAATTTTGAGAACTTTTTAATTTTGGAAAGAACAAATGAATTTTTGAAAGGAAGATATCATATGAATTATATTACGGTCAGGATTAACGATGAAATTAAACAATATTTGAATTAATATGGAAAAACCAATTTTATTTGATTTAGGGACTTATTTAGATAATCGTGGTTCATTTACACCACTATCGCTAAATTTATTTGATAAGAAATGGATACAAAGTAATGTAAGTGTTAATGATAAAAAAAACACATTCAGAGGTCTTCATTTCCAAAAAGGAGAGTTTGCTCAAGCAAAGTTATTAAAAGTCATACACGGGGAGATAATTGATTATGTTGTCGATTTAAGAGAAGATTCGGAAGATTATATGAAACTTCAGCAGTTTAAATTGACAAGAAATAACGCTCTGCTTGTACCAAGAGGATTTGCTCACGGTTTTATAACTATCGAGAAAAATACGATAGTTCAGTATCTTGTTGATAATGACTACAATAAAGAAAGTGAAGGGACTTTATTTTGGAGTGATGTTCCTGAATTATATAAAAAATTAAAAGGTAAGGACTTAATAATCTCAGTTAAAGATAACCCTAATGCGATTATCAATTAATATACCATATTGGCACACTAGTGAGGACAGGTATAATGGATTGTTATTTGTTATTGGAAAAATAACTAATTTTCTGTTTGAACTTAAAAAACAAAACATAGATTGTGTTTTTAACATTTTTGATTTTTCAGAGAACAAGAAAGTTGAAAACTCAATTCACATACCTTACCCAATATCTGAATATAAAAGAGCTGAAAAAATAAATCATATTATAAAATATAATTATGATAATATTTGTCCTGATGTATTTTGTTTATTTGACAGCGATATTTTTTTTGAAGATGTAAGTTATCATAATATTATAAATTTAATTAATAATTTTGATAAAAAATATTTTTACGTAGGTAGAGTTAATGATATAATATTTGATGGTAGTGTTCAGTTGGATTTGAAAAATTTAAAGTTGAAAGGTAGATACCATCATAAGAAAAGAGATGTGTTTGGATTAGGAGGGGTGTATTTTATTGACTTCAGTGAACTCCATACGATAGGTGGATATGATGAAAATTTCACAACTTGGGGTGGGGAAGATGACGATTTAGGGAATAGGTTGGCTAGAAAAAGAATATTTAGACAATCATTGGATTGCGACTTTTTCCATTTACCACACGAGCATGTTCAAAAGATTGATTGGAACCAATACAAAAGACAATGTAAATTGATTACACACAACGTAACATTTAAACCATCTAGAATACTTTCAAAATAAAAGATATTTATATTTATGAAATTATTTTTATCTGAAAATTTTGTTAATGATGTTGTTAATGGATTATATGAATCTGATGATATTGACATCTCCAAATTAAAATCTAAAGAATTACAAAAACTAAGATTGATTAATTTGGATATGAATGCTGCAAGAGAAGCAATCTATAACATAATGAAATCTGAATCTGAAGAAAAAGGTAAAATTTTTTATAATTTTACTGTTGAAGAATTTATGAGTTTGGATTTAAATGAAGAAAATATTTCTATTAGAAATAAATTTAGATTTCACGATTATTTTGAAAGATTTTTTTATTCTCGTCATAGGGGATATGATTTTGAAGGTATGGTTGCCGGATTTATTGATGGTGAAATATCTTTAAGAAGAGACACTCCTTTTGATGTAACAAAAAATAGTGATGGTAAAAAATATTCTTGTAAAACAGTATCCAGTGAATCAGAAGCAATTGCATTAAAAGGTGTAGGTAAAAATTTAAATGAGTTTATTGAAACTAAAATGGCGATTGGGGAAATTACTGATGAAGATGCTTATGAAATAATTGAAGATAAAAATCCAATTAAGTATATGATACAAAATGACTTTGACTATTTGGTTGAAGAATTTTTGGATATAACATTGGAGGGTTTGGATTATGTAATTGTTGGTGTTCCAAACATTCAAACATACAATATGAAACTATATTTGTTTGGGAGAGATACCATAAAGGCGTTCATTTTATACCCGCAAAAATACGGGAAAAATAACTTTTTAAATTCACCAAAAACTTCAGGTCAAAAACAAATAAGATTAAGTTCATCAATATTCAAACATGCTGACGAAGTTGGGTTAATAGCGTTTCCTAAACTTAATGATGAGGATTATAAAGAATTTTTAACACCAAACGAAGAGGGAAAACAAGTAATAAATTTATTGGACAAATTCGGTGAAAAATATGGAATTAAGAAAATGGGTCAAACCCTACCGCAAGATATGGTTAAAGATTTGGCGAATAATAGAAATTTTATATTAGATTTGAATAAGATTTTAACCAAAAATGATAGATAAAGTTATAAAAATATATTATAAGTATCTTCTTAAATCTCCGATTAAAATGGTAGGATTCAAAATTACACCAGTTTTAACGGATAATTCATACATTTATTTTGAATTTAAAATGATTAAAGATACAAGTTATTCAAAGGAAGCTATGAGCATTCAAATTATATCTCATTTTGAGAAATTTCTTAAATTGGCAGGCATTAAATATAAAAGCGAATATAGAGAATTTTTTTCAAGATTAAAAATGACGTTAGATAAAAAAGTTTACTTGAATTCAGAATACCTATCAAAAATAGATGAAGCTTGTGACAACATAAAAAAAATATCTTTTCATATTTCTAATAATAAAGTTGAAGCCGCTGTGGACGTGAGTTTCGTTGACGTTAAAGATGAAGGTGACGGGATAATAATTGAATTAACTGTTAATATTCTTAATATTAAGATAAATTCAGTATTGAGTACCCCAAATGAAGTTATGAATTTAAATAGTAAAGGTTTTAGTGATATAATTGGTCAATATGAATATGAATATGCTGGTGAAGTTGCTCAAATAATATGGGATGGGCCTGAAACATTATTTAATCAAGCGCTTATGTACCTATCACCACTAATTACTTATAGTTATAAAGGAAACCCTGTATGGCTTTATTAAAGTTTAATCCCTGTATTATAAATTTCGTCCCAGTTATTATCTAAGCAGTAATCCAAGAAATCTTTCGGAGACATTTTATAGGATTCTTCTAAACCATATACCCAAGAAACAAATTCAGAACAATACATTTTATCTTGTTCGTGATTTGATGGTTTTTTATTCCACTTACCTGTTAATAGCTCAATTGGTTGTTTGATGATTAACCCTTCAAAATCATATGCGGTTAAACCCACCTTACTCATTGCTTTGGTTGCAATTTTCTTCTCGGCAATTACCTTTGGTCTTCTCATAACAATATAATCATATTGATATTCTTTAACCCACATATCAAATGGTTTAACGTTAACTCCATTATCTTGAGCATCAATGATATAAGGTTCACCCCATATCCAAATGAATAATGCTGTGTGATTAATCTGAGATTTGGTTGCCCATCTAATCATTTTACTGATTAATTTTTTTCCACGACAATGTAGAACGTCACCTGTTTTAAATTCTGTTATATCCATCATAATCATAAATATTCCAATAAATACATTTGACAATGAAGTTAATATCAATTAATTTTATAATATGAAAGTCCTTATGTTAGGAGGAACAGGATTACTTGGTTCCGAATTTAAAAAAATATCTGATTTTATACTATCAGGGAGAGAGATTGATATCACAAATGAAAGTGAATTATATTCTAAATTGGATGTAATTAAACCCGATATAATTTTATTGGCTGCGGCTGAAACTAATTCAGTTAAAATTGATGAAAATCCTATTTCGGCAATTGAAACAAATATCAAAGGACCTGTCAACGTAACTAAATATTGTATCGAAAGAAACATTAGATTGGTTTATATATCATCGGATTATGTTTATGATTCACAATCAGGTAACCATAAGGAAGATGAACCATTAAATCCTTTTAATTTATATGCTTGGACTAAAATTGGTGGAGAATGTTCAGTGAGAGCTCATAAGAACTCATTAATTATCAGAACATCATTTGGCTCATCAGATTATCCCTATGAGTTTGCATATGGGAATAGATTTGTTAGTAAGGATTATGTTGATATTATTGCCCCGATGATTAAAGATTTAACTCTATCTGATGAAGTTGGTATTATTAATGTCGGAACAGGTGAAAAAACTTTATATGAACTAGCAAAACAACGCACACCAAACGTAAAAGAATTTATCCAAAAAGAAGGACAAATTTTTGTAATGGATACAACAAAATTAAGAAGATTTTATTATAAGAAATGATTGAATATGCAGATGTAATTGTGGACCTACAGGCTGGGGACACAGGGAAAGGAAAGGTATGTAATCACCTTTCAAATGAAGGGGATTATACTCACGTAATTAGATACAATGGTGGAGGAAATGCTGGCCACACTATCTATAAAGATGGTAAGAAAATGGTTACCCACTTTATTCCTTCAGGAATTGTGAATGGTGTTAAATCAATTATAGGTCCTGGATGTGTAATTAATACAACGGCTTTATTAAGGGAAATTGTGCAATTACAAGAAAATGGTGTCCAAGTTATTGGAAACTTATTTATTGATAAAAGAGTTCATATCATAACTGATTCTCATCTTTTAGAAGATGGACAAGATACTGAAATTGGTACAACAAGGACGGGTAACGGACCTGCTTATCGTGACAAATATTATAGAAAAGGTAAAAGAGCTGGTGAGTTGGAAATGTTAAAGGATTTTATTGTTGATATCTATGATGAACTTCACAATAATGGGAATAATAAAATATTATTTGAAGGGGCTCAAGGATTTGAATTGGATGTTGATTGGGGTGATTATCCTTATGTGACTTCATCACATTGTACTGTGGGTAGTGCGGTTCTTAATGGAGTTCCACCACAAAGAATCAGAAGAGTATATGGTGTGTGTAAAGCTTATAATACATATGTTGGGGCTAAGGAGTTTGAAAAAGATGAAAAGGTATTTGAACAAATTCGTGAAGTTGGGAATGAATATGGTGCAACTACCGGAAGAAAAAGACAAATTGCTTGGAATAATTTAGACGAAATTATTAAAGCCGCGAGAATTAATGGAGTCACTCATTTAATTGTGAATAAAATTGATGTTTTAGAAAAAGTTGGGACATTCAAATTAACTCACGAAGGTATTGAAAGAACAATTGTTGCGAAAGATTTTTATAAAATTTATTTTACAAATGTTATAAAACAGAATTGTCCATTAATAAGAGAAGTTATTTTTTCAGAAAGTGCTGAAAAAATTTAACGAGATTGTTGTTTAAGAAGGGCTCTTAATAAATCTTGTTTAGAGATTGTTACATTATCATTTGAAACTGATTTAGAAGGTTTTCTATTTTCAACCACAGGTTTCTTTTCTTCTTTTTGTTGTGCAACTTCTACAGTTATTTTTGGTTTTGTGTCAATTTGTTCTTGAACGACAACTGCCACTTTCTTTTCTTGTTCTACAGTAAAGATTGAGTTCCAAGGTTCAAAATAAACATCATCGGCAATTACTTCTAAACGCATCATTCCTTTTTTACCTTCAGGTAGGAACTGTTTAGTTTTTGGTATTGTTACTTCACAAGTACCCTCGTCAAATATTCTACCATTAAACATATATGTTAAATCATCCGACTCAACAACCAATCTAACTTTTGAATTTGCTAAAGAGGTACCTTCAACTTGTATATTACAGCTGAACTTGTTTAATTTGTCTGTGTATAGTTTGTAACTCATTTCTTATTGTTTTCATTAATAAATATATTGACACTTATCTTTTTTGCTTCAATTAAGAAAATTTCCACATCTTTAATTGTAACTTTTGCTTTTGTGTTTTTATTTTTATTAATTCTTTTTTCAAATTCTGAATCATTTTGTTTAAGACGGGTAACCAAAGATATAAGGACTTGTTTATCGTCCTCATCTAATTCCTTTAACCTTTTACGAATGGACGGAGCGGTACCATATTTGGTAACCTCCTCAACAAGACACCCTTCCCTCCAAGTAACAGGCATCTCATTCCACTTAAAAGGTGCATCATCCCAAGCGTAACAAATTGTCATCATTATATTTATAAGTAATCAAATTTTATTATTTTTCAATAGATGTCAGATATTTCAAATCAATTAATAAAAGATAGTTATAATTATGTCCTCCAATCTGATTTAGTTACGGGTATAGTTTATCGTATCGGTGGACAAATACCAGTGAATCCAATATTCCAATCAGGACTTACTATAAATAGTGGATTTACTTATTCTGATGGAACTGAACAAAATGGGTATGTTTTGACTTGTGACCCATTTGGTAATGCTAAATGGGCACCTGTTTCAGGGACAACACCAACGTCAGGTGTTACAAGTATAACTACAGGAGTTGGTTTATCTGGAGATTCAACAACAGGAGCGGTTACAATTATTAATACCGCTCCAGACCAAACTGTAACAATAACGGGTGGAACAAATATACAGATTAATGGAACTTATCCAAATTTTGGAATTGATTTCACGGGAACTACAGGTGGTGGGGATTACTTACCATTATCGGGAGGAACTGTAACAGGGGGCACAATATTCCAAAGTGGACTAACCGCTAATACAATATCTGCAACCACATATTATAATCTTCCAGTAAGTGCTGTCACTAATGGAACGGGTATTTCTGCGACAACAAGTAATGGTCTTGTAACTATAACTAATACATCTCCCGACCAAATTGTGACAATAACAGGCGGGACAAATATACAGATTAATGGAACTTATCCAAATTTTGGAATTGATTTTACTGGTAACACTTCAGGTGATTATCTCCCATTAAGTGGTGGAACTGTAACAGGAGGAACAATATTCCAAAGTGGATTAACTGCAAATACAATATCTGCGACAACATATTATAATTTACCGGTGACTGCTGACACATTTGTGACTGGATTCTCAATAACAAATGATGTTCTAACTTTAACCCAAAATAGAATTGATAGTTATTCTGCTTTTTCAGTTTCATTATCGGCGTATACTGGTGAAGGTTTAAATTATTTTATATCGGCAATCACACCAACGGGTGTTATTAATAGTGGTGATAGGTGGTTTAATACCACTACAGGTATTGAATTAGTTTGGATAGATGATGGAGATTCACAACAATGGGTACAACCATTCTCAGTTCCAGGTCCATTATCTCCTGATGTGGGTTATTATCTAACGACAGGAATAACAACATCTCAGACAATAACTTGGGATAAAACCTATTGGGGTATAAGTGGAAGTGGTAATGTTGATATTGTCCTACCACCAACAATAAGTAAAGAAGGATATTATTTAATAATAAAAGATGAAGCCGGAATTTGTGGTACTTATAGAATAAGATTAACACCTACTTCGGGAACAATAGATGGAAATAATTACGTTGATATGAACATAAACTTTATGTCTTTAACTTGTTTAGTTAGGGGTGGTAATTGGTATTTGATATGAGTTTTATATATAATAATGCAATAAAATATTCGGATAGTCCAAATTTAGATGCATTTGGTAGATTGAGAGTTTCTGAAATTACAAGTTTATTAGAAATCACTCACGTATATAATAAACAACCTATTTTGGTTGATGAAGTTACCGCAGGGACGGCAACATCAGTATGGAATCAATCAAATGCGGAAGTTACTATGGGTGTAACAACGACAGGGGATTATGTCATAAGACAAACAAAACAATCTGCAATATACCAACCCGGAAAGGGTCAGTTATTTGAAGCGAGTTTTTCTGATTTCAACATTGAATCGGATGTCATTAAGAGAGTTGGTTACTTTACATCAAACACTGCTACAACATATAATACGTTATTTGATGGATTTTTCTTGGAGAGTAATGGTGTTACAAGTGAAATTTCATTTCAGATATGGAAATCAGGAACTTCAGTTTATTCGGCGTCTACAACAATTTGGGATAATTCAATCATAGATGTAACGACAATAGATTGGTCAAAGACAAATCTTATGTTAGTTGATTTTCAATGGCTGGGTGTTGGCAGGGTAAGGTTTGGATTGAGTTTGAGTGGTAATACATATATTTTTGCGAATTCTTCAGGAACAAATAACCTAAACGATGTGTATATGTCATCACCAAATAAACCTATAAGATATGAAATTAGGTCAAGTGGTGGGACTGGTTCGTTCAATCAAATTTGTTCCCAAGTATCTATGGAAGGTTCATTAAATTCATTAAATATACCTTTTGCGGTTGTAAATCCGAATGTTGTAACCCTAAACACATCTGGAACCAAATATGCGGTTATGGGATTCAAAATGTCGCAAGGATATGAGTCAATATCTTTAGTATTAAAGTATTTGAATATCCTAAACACATCAAACGATAACTATATAGCATCTGTTGAAATTAATCCCGTAATATCTGGCTCTTATAGTTTCACTTCAGATACACAAACGGGGGCTGCAACTTCATTTGGTAACGGGTCTCAGACGGTTACAACACAAGGGATTGTAATTGGTAATTTTATAGGTGAAGCGGGTGCACAAGCTTTGACAAACTTCACATTTGATAATTCTAAAATAAACACAGGAAGAAAGATAAATGGTGTTGTTGATGAACTATGGGTGTGTATTACCCCATTAGGTGCGAATGCAACATTCTATATTTCTTCCAATCTATATTATTACTCATAATGCCAATTAATTTTCCAAATAGTCCATCACCAAATCAACAATATACCTACGATGACAAAACGTGGGAGTGGAATGGAACATATTGGGAAGTTTATTCTGCTTTAACAAGTTACATAACAAGCGCTTATACTGTAGGAAATGGTTATTCAGATATTTCAGGTGTAACAGGTGGGAATATTGTTTTTAAAAGTTTTAGTGGAGTTAACATCAATATAATTGATAGTGGTGATAAATTAACGTTTAGTGCTGGAACTGGAGATACGATTACAATTTCAGGTGGTACTGGAATAACGACAGGAGGAACTTATCCAAACTTTACAATTACAAACTCAGCTCCCGACCAAATTGTAACAATAACAGGAGGTACAAATATACTGATTAATGGAACGTATCCAAATTTTGGAATTAGTTATACGGGTCAAACATCATTCCCTTATTTACCTTTATCGGGAGGCACAGTAACTGGAGAAACAATCTTCCAAAGTGGATTAACT
>Ga0172372_10011593_pt1 | contig 11186 bp, 12 predicted proteins | sample LakKiv5m_2_FD_114544 | JGI IMG/M metagenome (GOLD analysis project Ga0172372, IMG submission 114544) | Freshwater microbial communities from Kabuno Bay, South-Kivu, Congo - kab_092012_9.5m | ecosystem: Environmental > Aquatic > Freshwater > Lake | place: Democratic Republic of the Congo... | reverse complement strand
TGCTAAATAGCATAGTCTTATTAGCTGACCTAATTGTTTCTCATTTAGCGACCTATAATATCCATCGTCAAATTGCTGTGCACCTACTATAGTATCTCTTGCCTCATCTGGACCCATACCTAGTAATGGATTGAACCAGAAATTATATTCTCCACTTGAAACAGCAAGCTCTTGATAAGGCATTGCATGAGCGTTTGTATAATTTTTACACCATTCAGCTAATCCACCAGCACCAGTATCTTCTTTTAAGTCTAAAACAGTTCCATCCCAGCCAAGATCTAGCAATGATCCTATAATTGTTTTTATAGCTTCTGTTTTACCTGAGCCAGTTGAGCCAAAAAGTAACATATGTGTTCGAATCTCTGATTCTTTCAAATTTACAATATTCATATCTTTATCAACACCTATATTAACTAATCTCTCGCCTCCTAACGATATTGATGAGTCAACTAAAGTATTATTTGAGGTTATTGGTTTTCCGACATCTGCTAATAATTTTGTATTTTCACGTTCATACTCGTTAGGTAATATACCAACTGATTTCTCTATTTCTTTTTTTCTAAATATTGAGATTATTTTATTATCTTTAAATTTTGTACTTATTCTCTGAGATAAAATAATATCATATACAAACCCGAAAATTAGACTTGAAAATAATATTTCAAGATAGGGGATATTTGAAATTGGAGATACATCATTTATAGATAAAATCGATTTTACCCAGTCAGCATAATTAACAATAAAAGATTTTAGCATAAAAATAAAAAATGAAATAGTAGCAAAGCCAATAAATATTTTCTCTATTTTCTTTAAGTGTTTAAATATAAAGTAATAGAATATAAAACCTAATATAATAGAAGGAAGAAATAATATTAAAAAGAATATGGCTAAAAGTATATATATAGGACGATCGTTATCATCATTAGGTCGTTCATCTCTTTTACGATCATTCCAATTTGGAATTGCAGTCATAATTACATATTCGGTACAATAAGATATGCACATATAACAATAATAGACACAATACAAGTATGAAAACAGAAATAAAAACGAAATTGTCACCTAGCAGAATGAAAGATTACGAGCAATGTCCTAAATTATTTTATTTTAAAAATCTAGGTATTTCTACGCCACCAACTCTTGCTATAGCAAAAGGGGTTGTAAGTCATATTGTTTTTGATATTTTATTTGACCATGTAAAAAGCGAAAGAGAGAAAGAACTAGCTGTGAAGTATGTAAAACCAGCAATAAATATAACTCTTGTTCCTTATGCGAAAAAAAATGATAATTGCAGTCAAGAAGAAATTAATTTGAGAGATAAATACAATTTATGGGAAGAATGTAAAACTAATGATGTAAACTTTGAAAGAAAACTACAAGACGCAGAACAGTATAGAAAAGTAATTACACAAGAAAATATTGAAGAATTTACAAAAGAATGCGAAAAAACAGTTTCAGGTTGGTTTGCGATGGAAAACCCTATGAAATTCGATCCAATGGAGCGAGAATTTTATATTAGCGGTCAGGTGGGTAAGGTAGAGATACATGGGGTTATAGACAGAATTGATAAAATTGTCAATAGAAATAATGAAATTGAATATTACATTTCAGACTACAAAACAGGAAACCCACCATCGCTTAGATTTGTTGATAATGCATTCTTTCAATTAGAAGTATATGGGTTACTCGTAAGAGATGTAATAGGCGTGGATATAAAGGAACTAAGATTGATATATGTTAAGGAAAACAAAAAAGATGCTGTACTTAGAAAAAACTTTACAAAAAAAGAATACGAAAGCACAAAAAAGAAAATTATAAGTATAAACAAGAAAATAGAAGAAAGTAATGAAAAAAATAATTGGCCCACAAAAAAACAAACTTTGTGCGGTTGGTGCTTTTTTCAAAATGCGTGTCCAGCCTTCAACGATGAAGCTGAGTTATACTCAGTGGAAGAAATTATAAAAGTCACAGGCGGGGTACTAAGGAGATAATGTACCGAAAATAAAAGTATGAATTTCACAACCACAGCAGGCCAACTAAGATATATATTAAATACAGCAAGATTAGCAACACCAACAAATCCAACTTTACTAAATTATTCTGGAAACCACTTTTATGTAAAAGACGATATTCTTAGTATTACCGGTGCAGATGGTGAAACATTTTTTATTGCTCATTGTAAAGTAAACGATTCAACAAATGGTAGTTTATTGCTAAATACAAAAAACTTGCTAAAACTTGTAAGCGCCCTTAAATCAGATGATGTTGTCAAATTATCATTTGAGAGTGACAATGATCTTTTATCAGTAATGATTGATGGTAAAAACTATTCATTTAGAACAATGGTTGGAATTTTTCCACCTACTCCTTTCCCGGTTGGTGAATCTTTTGATGTAGATATTAGTAAACTAAAAGAGATTATTAGTATAGTAAAGAAATCAGCAAATAAAGAAAATAGTTACGCTGAATTAAAAATAGAAGATGGAAAACTGCAAATTAACACAACAGATAACTATAGACTTTCACATGCGATTGTGGAAAATTCGAATATTAAAAATATAAATGGTGTTTTACCTATAGCAGTTTTAGAAAAAATTACTAAATTTGATATAAAGAAAATAACGCTAGATGCTGATGGAAGAACAATTCTGTTTTCTAGTCCAGATGTTGAAATCATTACAAGACTTCTTAATCAGAAATTTCCTGACATAACAAATTTCATAAAAAATGTACCTACAAAAATAATTAAAATTGAGAGAGATATTATGGTTCAAGCACTTACAAGACTTGAATCACTTGTTGACACAGATAACACAAATCTGAATGTTATAATTGCTGATAATGAAATCAAATTATTGGTAGATAATGCCGACATAGGAACAGGTGTCGAAATTATTAATTCATTAGAGCAAAAATATGATTTTTCATTTAATATTAATTTATTATTTATAAAAGATGCTTTTGAGTCACTTGAAAGTAAAAATGTAGAAATTAGATTTGAGTCAGAGCATAAACCAATTTATATTTTGGAAGAAAATAATAATTATATAGTTCATATTATAAGTCCTATAAAAAAATAATTAAGAAATTATAAAAATTCTCTCATCGATTTTGCCGAACATACTATATTACTTTGGTAAGGGATATTTATTATTCCTTCAAAATCAATAGGATTCTTTAGATAAATAGCGTAACATTTATTATCATTAGCAAGAGCGGCCATAACTAGAGAGCCATCTTCGGAGACATCAAGTGATATGGTGCTATCATTATTTGAATTTAAGTTAGTTAAAGTTAAATCTTCAGATAAACCAAGCTTTGAAAAATCGTCCGAATCAATTATATAGAAACCACTCTTAGAAGCATAATTGAATTGATTTTGAGCAGCAATATTAAGATTAGATATTGCTTCCGTTTTGTTGAATTTTTCTAAAATTGATGGTGCAACTCTAGATGATAAAACTAATAATAAACTTATCACAACGAAAGTAGCAATTACTTCGATTAAAGAAAATAGTTTTTTATTCATTTCAAATCCCTCCACTTCTGCAGTCAATTGAATCAGAGCTGTATACACTTATCTTTACATTTTTATTTTTAGGTTCACCTATAAGTTCATAGCATTTACCATTTTTGTTGTATGCAATATAGATCTTGTCAGAACCAATAGATTTAATAGATATTTGGTTATCACTTGCCGACGAATTAGTAACTATAATTTCTTCCTGATTAATGGAGGATATATATCCTTTATTTTTCGTTATGATGTCAATATCGTCTATATATCTTCCAAATTTTATATAGTTTTGTTCCTGTTCTATATATAGACTCCTTAAGAGGCTTTCAGAATTTTTATCAATTGTGTTATCTTTTTCAAATGTGTAATTACGAAACGCTATGGTGACAATCAATGCTAACAATACAAATGTTACTATCATCTCAAGGAGTGTGAACATTTTTTTATTATTCATCTTCTTATTATTTACTATTTTTATAGGTTGTCAATAATAAAAAATTTATACTATATATGAAAAATAATAGGGCAATAAAAAATATATAATTTACGCATAAAACTCTAGTAAAAAATAATAAAACTAGGTTGAATATATGAGAACAAGAATACAACTAAAAAAAGAGCACTCAATTAAGAATGCTCTTTTTAATATGTTCTCTTCTATGCTTTCTACCATTGCCTTTATTTAAGGCTCTGAAAGTGCTAGTTAGTGAGTGACAATTAGGACAAAGTAAAGTTAGGTTACTTTCGTTATTGTCGTTTGGGTTGCCGTTGATGTGTTCGACCTCAAGTACGGAACGATTAGAATAAGGGTTAACTTTATCGAAACCGCAACTTGAGCATGAATTGCTAAATTTATCAAATAAATATTTTCTAATAAAATTTGAGATCTCGTCTCCGTTGCTCTTAGAACCATTCACGAAACCATTCTTCCAATTGTTAATGAAAGTATGATACTCGTAATCACGCTGGCATTTATTTGAGCAATATTTAGATCTATTACTTATTGAAACATTGCAATTCATACAATAATTTGTTTTCATATATTCCTTCCAATATATTTGTATTTATATATAATATAGTTATAAATATTATACTAAAATCAATAATTTACAATAATTAAAACTTTGAATAATATAATTATGAAAATGTGCTTAATAATACCTTTATATAATGAAAGTAATAGATTTAACTCTGATTATTTTCATGCTATAAATATAAAAAATTTAGACCTTATTTTTGTTGATGATGGAAGTAAGGATGACACTCTTATTAAGATAAATAGTCTTTCATTTAAAAAGCATGTGATTTCCTATAAGGAAAATAAAGGTAAAGGTGAGGCAATAAGACTAGGTATAAAGTACGCCATAAGTAAGAATTATGAACTGATAGGTTATCTGGATTCAGATGGAGCGTTTTCGGCTGGTAGTGTTAAAAAGATTATAGAAAGTGCGAAAATGGAGTATACTTCAGATAGTAGACTGGGTATGGTTATTGCATCTAGGGTAAACTTATCTGGTAGAGAAATAATTAGAACAAGAAGTAGGAAGACTATATCAACTATGATAAAAATTGTACTTTCTTTGATACTGAAAAATAAACCATATGACACTCAGTCAGGCTTTAAGATAATTAAGAATACAAACATATTGAAAAATACTGTAGCAAATAAATTCAAAACAAAATGGTTTTTTGATATTGAGCTTATAGAAGCAATTAAGAAAAAATATAAGATATATGAAATTCCGGTAGATAGTTGGAAGGATATAAAAGGTTCAAAACTTGATTATAGACAAACAATAAAAATACTTAATGAAATAAAAATAATAATAAAATTATACAGATAAATATTTACTTAATATATATTCTATCGATTTCTACGCAACCAGAGTTCATACATGAAACTTCAGAGTATTTACCATCAGTAAGTAAAACATGTATAGCATCACTCCATACATGACAACCTGAGGAACTGAAAAAACAAACCTTACTTGGTATTTTACTGTGAACACCTTCATTCATTTTTTACCCTCTCTTTTCCCTGAACAATATGTACATTTACAGCCACCGTTAATGCAGTCATCACAATCACATTCAAATTCAGATTCAGGTACATAATATTCCATAATTTAATTATTCGCTCTTTTTCAACAATATCAAGATATACATGAAAATAATAAATAAAATGGAATAATTTAAAAATGAAAAAATTATATTTATCAATAATAATTACTTTTATTTTTACTACTAATAATACATTTTCAATAGATTTTACAAATATAAATAAAAAAGAACAAGCTACTATATATCAAAACGAACGAAACAGTATAAAAGAAAAATACGACAATGTTATAGAAAAAATTAAAAATAAAAGAGATAGTAAGATCGCTGAAATAAAAAAAGAAAACAAAAAATCACAATTTGATAAAATCATACTCGAACATAAAAAATATTTAATTTTATCAAGATCGGTAAGAGAAGAGTACATAAAAGAATTAACTATACTAAAAGAAACATATAATTATTATAAAAGCAATAAATGACCCTTATATTATTAATATGTTTATATATAAACTATAAAATTATGACTGTTTTGGGATCTCAATTTTATAATTAAAACAATTGTCTCTATAAAGAGAAATATCATTAACTTTACAAATAGTATCTATTATGTCTAACCCATTACCTTTACTAAGATCTTTATACTTTTTCTTGGGAAGTTGCCTAATCTCAATTTTATTAAAATTTTCAAAAACTTCTAAAGTTATCTCAAGGCTTGAATCTTCTTTACTATGTCTATAAAAATTATTAATAATATTAGAAAATAACAATTTATGATACAATGCATGTGATATATAAAAATCATTATGTATAACTAAACTTATTGATCTATTAGGATAAAAAACTTTATAATTACTTATTGTTTTCTCGATAATACTTCTTATTGATTCATGTTTACTATCTATTAAAAATTTTTTACTTGATAACTCTAATATATCTACTAAATTACTCTCTAGCTTCTCTAGATTATTCTGTATTATATCTATATAATTTTTATCATACTTTCTTTTATTGTATAATAAATCTACATAACCTTGTATAATTGATAAAGGAGTGTTAATCTCGTGTGATAAAGCCAATATAAGATCTTTATGAGTTCTCTCTTTCTCTACTTCTTGTTTCCTGGATAACATTCTTTCTCTATATTTATATATAATATATATAAATATTAATAATAAAAAAATTAAAATTTGATAGATATAATAACTAAAACCGTTAAGAAAGCTTTTATTATCGTAAACAAAATATAAACTTTCTTCTCCATTACTCCATCTAGAAACTAAATGAACACTATTATATAGAGAATACGTACTGACCTCACCGTCAGTAACCTCTGGTAAAATAGGAAAACTATTAGCTCTAAAGTCATTAATATTTATAACCTCTTTGCGACTGTCAAGTAAATACAAATATATTTCTAAATCTGATTCATTAATCAATTTTAATGCGTAAGTAATAATATTTTTATCCTTATACTCTAAATTACTAACTATTTTTATAAATTTTTTAGTATTGGAATTATCTATAGCTTTATGACCTAAAAAATTAAATATAGATACTAAAAGCAGTAAAGATAATGTAAGTAATTTTTTATTCAATATAGTAGCCTTCATTAGACACTACCTTTATCTCGTACTTTGATATACTTTTAATTTTTCTTCTTACATTATAAACTAAACTATCTATTCTATGAAAATCAACAACTTCCAGACTTCCCCATATGTGTTTATAAATATTTTTCCTACTAATAACCTCACCATTAGCAATTACTAGTAATTCTAAAAATAAATACTCCTTTTTTGTAAGAAAAGCGAACTTATTATTCACCACTACTTTTCTAGACTTACTATCTAAAAATAGATTATCGTAGACATATTGTTCACTCTTATTATTGATAATAAGCATATTATTTACTTTAAGCTGTAACTCTCTAACCCTGAAAGGCTTGCTGATGTAATCTGTAGCTCCAAACTCAAGACCTTTAAGTATGTTATTTTCGTCAGCATTTACACTTAATATAATAACTGGTAATTGCAATCCTATACCCCTTATTTTCTTCAAAAAATCAAAACCGTCACCATCAGGTAGCATTCTATCTAAAATAACTAAACCTATATTCTTAAATTTAGATATATAATCTAAACCTTCTTTTATTGTATATGCTTGGTAAACAAATATACCACCATCAATAAGAGACTCCTTAATTAAATTATTAAGTTCTATCTCATCATCAATAACTAACACTATTTTTTTAGCCACAGCATAATAGTACATAAAGAAATAAATTAGTATAATATTTTATTAAAATTATTTGACCCTAATATTATAAATAGAAGACTTTTTATCAGAAGTGTATAAAAAACAATTATAATTTCCAGGTAAAACATTATTTACCTTTACAAAACCAGATAATATATCAGCTCCGATTCTATCTGATACTTTATTTTTATTAACCTTTTCGCATTCTAAGGATACATTTGATAGCAAATTATTATGTTCTACAAAAATAACACCATTTCCACCCTTAATTTTAACATTATTGAATGCATTATTTATCGTCAGTATAGCCTCGTTGATCCACTTATTGAAAAAACTTACCCTAGTGTAGATAGTGGGTAAGCCTGATTCAGCACATGTTACTGCTCCAAAAGATACAACCCCTACTAGTATATACCCACCATTCTTTACAAATAATGGACCACCACTATCACCGCTACAAGCTCCAGAGTACCGATTTTTACCACGCACCCATTTACCAGCTGCAATAACATCCTCTCCATCAAAACCTCTTCCAAAAACACTCTTACCTTTATCTGTGATATCCCGTTGATCAGCAATAGCTAATCTCTTTACACTAAATCCGTTTTCATCAATACCAAATCCTCCAAGTAATAAACTTTCCTTAAACTTATTGTAATTTTTAATAAAATCATTATTTGGTAGTGAAATCTTCTCTGAACTAAGCTCTTTATTAAGTAATAAAATACCAATATCATTACCTGAAGCTATATTTTTATAATTTGGATGTGCAAGTTTACCAATAACCTTCGCACTCTCTCCATTATTCTTTGATACAATTAAATCACCTTTTAGTCCGTATATACAATGTGCTGCTGTTAAAACAATCCTACTCTCAATAAGACTTCCAGAGCAATTACTTTCTTTATACTCAGGATTATATATATTAACTATAAAATTATATCTTTCGTTTTTAATAATCTCTTTAGGATAATTTACTGCATTAACATTACTAATAGTAAAAAAAGAAATTAATAAAAACAATAAAGCTCTCATTAAAATACTTTATATTAAATTTAGATAATTTCAATAATTAAGAAATTACCATAATATTATAAATATGATACTACACTAAATTTATAATTAAGTTTCTAATATAGAAATTAACTCATTGTAAAAAGATTTATCTACCTTAGCTTTAAGATCTATTAGAAATGTATCCCGGCATCGGTCTTCTATATCAAAGCTGCAAGCATTCTTCAAATATATATTAATATTTTTAGGATCATTTACTAAATTATCCAAACTATACTTGTTAGAAAACAATTCTTTAATATAATAAGAAGAAAGACCTTCTAAACAGCCTTTAGAGTAATCTTTCGAACTAAACAATCTACAAAAATTATTAACATTAGTGACTAATTTATCATTTGATCTAGCTTTAGCCGGCTCAGGTAAATTGATAAAATTTTTCTTAATTATATTTAATGAAATAATTGTCGTTATTTGATAGCAATATATTAGAGTTTTACTGTTGGGTATAATGTTACAATCAATGAAATCATTATTAGAGACAAAAGGGTTATATGATTTATTATTATTTTCTTTATATTGATAATAGTTTACTATAAATTCAGAATAGCCTCCATAAAAACAGTAAGATATAATATCACCATTAGATTTATTATATTTATTCTCTACTATATTAAATATATTTTGACAAAATTTATAATTATTTGATATAAAATCACGTTTAATGAAATCTACATTTTCATCATCAATGATATAACCTGCTCCGTGAGAATGTCCTAAACCATGGTAACAACTAAAATATAAGTTAAGTGAGAAATCGTTTGCAAAATTTAAATCAGTATTACTTGGTATATCTTCACAATATTCTATTAATTTTAAAACACCGTTTCCACTACTCTGGTATTTACCCATTACACCATGTATAAAACCTTCACCACAACTCTGTAAATTTTTTATTAGTGCTCTATCTTTATGTTGAACATAAGCCTCTTCGCCAATGATATGGGCTATATCATGACAAAGATTATTAAACTTGATATTATCTTTATTTTCATTACTGATTGTATCTACAATATCTTTAATATTTTTTATACTTAAACTTGTTTTCATTAAGTTTCTAGCACACCTAATATAGTTATCAGTATTACTATCAGTATTATTATCAACGCAATTTATAAGTTTATTAGATATTTCATTAGCATCAACATCATCTTTACCTAAATAAAAAAATATAGGTATTAACGTTATAAATAAAAACACTAATTTAAATCTCATAATTATAAAGGTGAAACATATGATATCAGAGTCAAATAATAACAAATAAAAAGATATGACCCTAATATTATTAATATGATTAATTTTATAATAGTTTTTATAAAAATATGAAAATAAGTAAAAAATAGTAACTATATAAATATTAATATAAGGAGAATAAATGATAATAGGTATTCCAAAAGAATTAAAAGATAATGAATTTAGAGTATCTATTACCCCAGCTGGAGTTAAGTCACTTACCGATGTCGGTCATACAGTTTACGTTCAAAAAGATGCCGGTTTAGGCTCATCCATAACAAATGAAGAATATATAAATGTAGGTGCTAAAATACTCTCATCAGCAGATAAACTATGGGATCTATCTGAAATGATAGTTAAAGTAAAGGAACCTATAAAAAGCGAATATCCGCTTCTAAAAAAAGGACAAATATTATTTACCTATCTCCACCTCGCAGCTTCACTACCCTGCACTAAAGCACTATTAAAATCTAAAGTCTCAGCAATAGCATATGAAACAGTTGAGGAAAATAACACACTACCATTATTAGCACCAATGTCAGAGGTGGCTGGAAGAATGTCAATACAAGTTGGTGCATACGCTCTACAGAAACCCAACGGCGGTAGAGGTATATTACTCGCTGGGGTTCCGGGAGTAGCACCTGGAAAAGTAGTTATTCTTGGCGGAGGAACAGTAGGGGTATCAGCCGCCACCATGGCTTTAGGTTTAAGAGCTGATGTAACTATCTTAGATACAAATTTAAGCAAATTATCACAAATAGATCAAACCTTCCAAGGCCAGATAAAAACCATCGCCGCCACTCCCTATACCATAGAAGAATATGCACTAAAAGCAGATTTACTAATAGGAGCAGTGCTAATAAAAGGTGCAAAAGCCCCAAAATTAATTACCGATAAAATAGTATCAAAGATGAAGCAGGGCTCAGTTCTAGTAGATGTAGCAATCGACCAGGGAGGCTGTTTTGAGGGCTCTAAACCTACTACCCATTCAAATCCTACCTATAAGGTTCATAACTCGCTCTATTACTGTGTAGCAAACATGCCAGGG
>Ga0172372_10011589_pt1 | contig 11187 bp, 7 predicted proteins | sample LakKiv5m_2_FD_114544 | JGI IMG/M metagenome (GOLD analysis project Ga0172372, IMG submission 114544) | Freshwater microbial communities from Kabuno Bay, South-Kivu, Congo - kab_092012_9.5m | ecosystem: Environmental > Aquatic > Freshwater > Lake | place: Democratic Republic of the Congo... | reverse complement strand
TGCGGCGGATGTCCTCCACCGCGAGCACCCCGTAATCGACGTCCGCCGTGAGGGTGACGCCGGCGAGCAGCCAGGCGCCGTAGACGCGGGCGCCGGTGTCCTGGACCCGGTAGTTGCCCCCGGCGTCATCCACGCGGGCGGAGAGGCGACCGGCGGAGAGGGCACCGCCGAGGGTCAGTCCGGGGTTGAGGCGCTTGTCGGCGCCCGCGAGGACGACCTGGCCGCGGTAGCCGAAGCCGGGGCGCCAGGCGTCGCGCGCGCGCTCGCCATCGGCGTACTGGACCGCGGCGTAGGCCCCGCCGTTGCTTTGCGGGCGGCCGAGGTGGGCGGTGCGGGCCTCGAAGGCGGCGCTGCCGAGGCCGGCGAGCGCGAGGGCCGCGCTGCCCTGGGTGGCGGTGAAGCCGAGCGCCCGCTCGGGGTTCAGCTGCTCGTTGATCATCCCGGCGAGGATGGCGTGGGTGCGGGCGGTGGGATGGATGTCATCCCAGAAAACGTAGCCGTTCGGATTGCCCTGACCGCCGCCCTGCGCGGCCGGCGCGAGGAAGAACGAGGTCGTGTTGGTGAAGCCCAGGGCGGCGCCGGACTCGGCGATGCGGTCGACGATCCCCTGCAGGTCGACGAAGACCAAATTCAGGTCGGGGGCGGACGCGGCGACGAGCGACAGGCGGGCGCGGAGTTCCTGGTTGAAGGCGGTGGTGGCGCGGTTGCCAAAGGTGAACCCGGCCCCGGCGACGCCGCCGGCGGCGAGGGCGCGCGGGGTGCGGCCGAGGTTGGGCAGGCCGCCGACCACAAGGTTGCGGGCGCCGCGGGCGACGAGGGCCTGGACCTGGCCAGCGACCACCTGGGCGGTCGCGATCCCGGCGGTGTCGAGCGACGCCGGATTGGTCGCGGTGGCCGGGGAGCCGAGCGCCGGGATCAGGTCATTCGCGCCGGCGAGGACGGTGAAGAGGTCCGTCGGGGCGGGCGTGATGCCGCGCTGCACGAACTGGGCGACCTGCACGCCGAGCGAGGGCGGCAGCTGGGAGGAGCCGGCGGCGGTGGCGCCCCCGACCGCGAAGTTCAGGCTCGTGCGCGCGGAGGGCGGCGCGGTGACCGCGAGCGCGGGCGTCGTGCCGAGGAGCTCCGTCCACACCGGACCGTTCGAGAAGCGGCCCTGGAAGTAAGGCGCGGGCGGGTTCGGCGCGCCGAGGGCGCTGGTCGCGGCGAAGAGGTTGCCGGTGTCGCTGAGGCTGTCGCCGAACGAGTACTGGGCGGTGAAGGTCCGGTTGGCGGTCTGGGACCAGAGCACGGGAGCGGCCAGGAGGGTGAGCGCGGCCGCGCGGAGCAGGGGGATGTTCATACAGGGATGAGGAGCGACGCTCCCGAAGAACGCGCCAGCGTCAAACCCAACCGCGAGGGATGGGCTTGCCGGCGACGGGCCCCGCAGGGAGAAACCCCCAGCCCCCCACCCCGTATGCCCCGCTTCCTCGCCGCCCGTGCGGCCACCCTCCTTGCCCTGCTTACCCTTATATCGTCCCTGGCCGCCGCCGCGGATCTCACCGGCAGCCTGGCCGGCAACGTGAGCAACGCCGCCACCGGCGACCGGCTGGAGGGCGTGGGCGTGACCCTCCCCGCCCTCGGCCGCGCGACCCTCACCGACCAGGCGGGGCGCTACGAGTTCACCGGCCTGCCCGCCGGCAGCCTCGAGGTCGCCGCGGCCTACACCGGCCTCGACGCCCAGCGGCGCACACTCACCGTGCCGCCCGGCGGCCGCGCCACCCTCGACTTCGCGCTCACCTCGGGCGTCTACCGGCTCGACGCCTTCACCGTGGCGGGCGAGCGCGAGGGCGGCGCCGCGGCCATCACCGCCCAACGCAACGCCGCCAACGTCAAGAACGTGGTCGCGATGGATTCCTACGGGAACCTGCCGAATATGAGCGCGAGCGAGCTGGCGATCCTCCTCCCCGGCGTCACCGGCGCCCTCAACCTCGAGAACGGCATCGACGGCTTCACCGTGCGCGGGATGGGCGCGAACCTGAACAACATCACCCTCGATGGCGGGATGCTCTCGACCCAGGGCGCGATGGCGCGCCAGGGCCGCATCAACAACCTCACCGGCGCGATGTTCGAGGGCCTCGAGCTGATCAAGGGCCACACCCCGGACCGCGGCGCCGACTCCCTCGGCGGCACGATCAACCTCCGCAGCCGCTCCCCGCTCGCGATGCAGGAACGGCGGCGCGTGACGTACAACTTCGCCGTCCGCTGGGCCCCGCCCTTCACCGACCAGATCCCGCTCCGCGAGGGCCACCGCTCGCACCCCCTGCTCAACGTCGGCTGGTGGGAGGTCCTCGATGTCGGCGGCGGCACGCGCAACCTCGGCCTCACCCTGAACACGTTCTACAGCGAGAACGTCGGCGCCTCCCACAGCACCACCCGCGACTTCCAGAACACCCTCACGGAGCCCGCCTTCCTCTGGGACTACAACACCTTCGACCAGTACAACAACCGCAAGCAGGCCAGCGTGAACCTCAAGGCCGAGTACCGGCCGTCGCCCCGCACGAAGCTCACGTTCAACGCGATCTACAACGACGCGAACGAGATGGGGAAACTCCGCTTCACCACCCGCGCCTTCACCAACCAGGTCGTCGGCACCACCGGCACCGCCGGCATCCTCCCGGGCTACACCGACCGCATCACCCAGGTCCGCCCCTCCACCGCCTCCAACTTCGACGTCCTCACGCAGGGCCCCAACAACTACTTCCTGCGCACGCGCACCGGCGACCTCGGCTGGGAGCACCGCGCCGGCCCCCTGCAGCTCGAGGCCGGGGTGATGTTCAGCGCCACCCACATCAACAACGGCTTCGGCAACGACGGCGGCCAGTTCACGATGCGCGTCAACGGCGCCGGCTGGATCCTCGACCGCACCCGCTCCGACCTCTACCCGCAGTTCCTCCAGAACGCCGGGTCCGACCTCACCCGGCCGGAGAACTACCGCCTCAACGGCTTCTTCCAGAACAACAACGTCGACAACGACCACGAGGTCCGCGAGGCCCGCGCCCACGCCCGCTACGAGCTGCCGACGCTCCGCACCTTCCTCAAGGCCGGCGTCCACTGGCGCGAGCAGTTCGTCCACGACTTCAACCGCCACCGGCGCTGGAGCTACCTCGGCACCACCCTGCCCGCCGACCCCTCGATCCGCACCGTCAACCGCCGCGCGACCGGCTTCGCCGTCCCCTTCTGGTACGCGTCCCAGTTCTTCCGCGACCGCCAGCCGATCGAGCCCGCCCTCTGGCGCGAGGACCTCTACTGGGGCCAGATGCAGCGCTTCACCGGCACGCGGCGCGTCACCGAGACCGTCACCGCCGGCTACGGGATGGCCCAGGGCCGCGTGGGCGACACCGGGTTCCTCGCGGGGGTGCGCGTCGAGGAGACGGCGACCAACAGCTGGGGCTGGGTGCGCGCCCGCGTCCCGAGCACCGCGGCGCAGCAGGCGGCCGATCCGGTGGGCTCCGCGCTGCGGGACTACGCCGGCACCCGGCGCGAGCTCCGCGGCGGGTACACGCAGGCGTTCCCGAGCATCCACCTCACCCGCGAGCTCGCCCCGAGCTGGAAGGCGCGCCTGAGCTGGTCGACCAGCTTCGGCCGGCCGCCGCTCAGCAGCCTCCTGCCCAACGAGACCATCAACGAGGCCGCCCAGACCCTCACGGTGAACAACCCGTCGCTGCTGCCCCAGACCGCGCGCAACTGGGACGCCACCCTCGAGTACTACTTCGAGCCGGTGGGCAACCTGACGATCGGCTGGTTCCACAAGACGATCCGCGACTTCATCGTCAGCGGCATCGCCTCCGGCACGATCGGCACGGGCACCGACAACGGGTACGCGGGGGAATTCGGGGGCTTCACGCGGCTCAGCAGCGCCAACGCCGGCACCGCCTACGTGCAGGGCTGGGAGCTGAGCTACCAGCAGCAGTTCACCTTTCTGCCCGGCCTCCTGCGCGGGCTCGGCGCCTCGCTCAACCTCACCGCGCTCGCCGCCCACGGCGACTACGGCGGCCGCGGGCGCCGCGAGGGCCGGGACGTCGAGGGCTTCGTCCCCCGCACCGGCAACGCCAGCCTGTTCTGGCGCCACCGCGGCTTCACCTCCCGCCTGATCGTGAACCACACCGGCGAGGCGATCACCGAGTTCACCGAGGGCCAGCCCGCCCGCAGCCGCTACCTCGCCGCGCGCACCGTGCTCAGCGCCGGCGTCGGCTACCAGGTGCGCCCGTCGCTCAGCCTCTCCCTGGACGTCAACAACCTGACCAACGCCCCCCAATCCGCATACCGCGGCCTCCCGGACCGCCTCCAGTTCAAGCTCTTCGCCGGCACGTCCGTCACCGCCGGCCTCAACGGCCGGTTCTAGGCCGCGAGGCCGCCCGTCCGGTGGAACGAAGCCCCTCTCCCGCGACCCTGCCCTAGGAAAATAAGTAAAGCATACTTGACACTTTGTCAGGTACGCGTGTCTTCGCGGCTCCTGATGCAGAACCGCCTGAAAGTCCTCCGCGCCGAGCGCAACTGGAGCCAAGCCGAGTTGGCAGGGCAGTTGGAGGTTTCGCGGCAGGCGGTGAACGCGATCGAGACGGGGAAGCACGATCCGTCGCTGACCCTCGCGTTCCGCATCGCCCGGCTCTTCGACCGGCCGATCGAGGAAATCTTCGACGACACGACTCCCCCTGCCCGATGAACCCTGCGTCCTCCCACCCCGTGCCTGCCCCCCTCCGATGAAGACCCAACGTTCCGCCGCTTACCTGAACCTGTCCCCGCACGCCGTGCGGCGGTTGTTCCAGGTCGCGCTCACCGGCCTGTGGGGCTGGTTCGCGCTCAAGTTCTTCCTCGCCGAGGGAAAGCCGGCCACGCTCGTGGCGTCCGCCCTCTGCCTCCTCACCGGCGTGGTCGCCGCGGTGCTCGTGTTCCTCTCGGACCTCAGCTTCATCGCCCACGCGCCCGAGCAGGCCATCGACGAGTACCAGCTGCAGCAGCGCAACCGCGCCTACCTCGCCACCCTGCGCTACGGGTGCGGCGCGCTGGCCCTCGCCTGGATTGCCCGCGCCGTCGGCGGGCCGCACGCCGGGATCTCCGCGCCCGTGCTGGATAACTTCCTCCTCGTCCTGTTCCTGACGCTGCTCATCGCCCCCGCCGGCTTCCTCGCGCAGCGGCTGCTCGCGGACGAGGAAGCTCCCGCCCGCTGAACCGCCGCGGAGCGCCGCCCTTGAAGCTCTGGACCTACCGTTTCCGCCCCGTCGTCGAGGGCGCCGAGATTCCCGTCGCGCTGGAGACCGCGTTCACGTGGTCCCGGCTCGTCATCGACGCGCCGGCGGGACCCCGCGACGATCGGCAGGATTACCAGCTCGAGCCCTACCGGCTGCACCGGGTTGAAATCCCGTCCGCCGCCGGACCGCTGGTGTTCGAATCGGGACCGCGGAACGCCTGGACCTTTGGCCTGCGGGTGAGCCGGGGCGGCGTCACCCTGTGGGAGTCGCACCGCGATCCCCACGCCTACCTCGATCGGATGCGCGCCCTGCTGGTGAACCGGCAGAGCAACCGGCCGGCGCTCGACACCGGTGTCTTCCGGCGCAACGCCCCGGCGATCGCGGCCGACTTGGCCCTCGGCCTGCTATTCTTCATTACCGGCAAGCTGACCGACCTGCGCACGGCGGCCCTCGTGACCGCCGGCGCCGGGCTCGCGCTGCTGCCGCTCCAGTGGGTGCTCCGCCACCTGCTGCGCCGGCCCGTCGATCTCCTCGGGGGGATGGCGCTGTTCGGCGTCGGGATGCTGCTCCTGTCGGCGGGCTTCTCTTGGTACTTCGACTCGGAATTCGCCGTGCAGCTCAAGGCGACGGTGCTCGGCGGCGTGAGCGCGGTGGCGTTCGCGCTCGACGCGCTCGGCGGCGGCAAACTGCTCGCCCGCCGGGTCGCCGGCTACCTTCCCTACTGCGACGTCCACGCGCGTCGTCTGGGACTCGGCCTCGCGCTCACCGGCGCCGTGATGGCCGGCGCGAACCTCCTGGTGGCGCTCACCTGGAGCAAGGACGTCTGGCTGTTCTACACCACGTGGGCGGACTTCCTGATCGCCACGCTGATGGGCCAGTGGGCTGTCTCCTGGGCCCGGCAGGGAGACGACCCGGCCGTCTCGGCGCGGCCCGGCCCGGGCTAGCGCCGGCGGGAGCCGCGCAGGTCTTGACGTAATAACGTCCGTAGCCACTTTAGATGGATGGTCCTCGACCTTAAGCTTCGCAAAATCGGCAACTCGGTGGGCGTGGTGCTCCCCAAGGAGGCTCTCAGCCATCTGAAGATGGCAGAGGGAGACACGCTAACCCTGACAGAAACCCCGGACGGTCTGCGCCTGACTCCCGCAAACAAGGAATTTGCCCAGTCGATGGCGGTCTTTGCCTCACTCAACCGCCGCTACCGCAACGCGCTGAAGGAACTGGCGAAGTAAGGTCGTCATGCGGGTGCCCCATTGGTTCACCGAAGAGGAGGTGCTGGCGTTGCACGACCTGATGCTCGCTCATTACGGGGGCGCCACCGGCGTGCGGGACGCGGGACTGCTTTCCTCGGCGCTCGCGCGCCCGCGCCAGCTTGCCAATTACGGCACGCCTAGTCTGGCGGAACTCGCGGCCGCCTACGCCTTCGGCGTGGTGCGCAACCATCCGTTCATCGACGGCAACAAGCGGACCGGGTTCATGCTCGCCGCCGGCTTCATCGAGCGGAACCGGGGCGAGTTCCACGCGCCTGAAGCGGAGGCCGTGACGCAGACCTTGGGCCTCGCAGCCGGACAGCTCACGGAAGCGGACTATGCGCGATGGCTGGCCGCAAACTCCCGGCTTCCGCCGCCTCAGTCCCGATCGCCGCGAGTCCGCTGATTCTTTCGGGCGGCGATAACCAGCCTAACCCCGGCAAGCCTGCGCCTGCCCCCCGGCCCGCCCCGGCCCTTGACCCGCCCCGTGGCCGGCGGCTTACTGCCCCCTTTATGTCCGCCGCTCCCGCCTCCCCCGCCGTCTCGATGGACGCCATCGTCGCCCTCGCCAAACGGCGCGGCTTCATCTTCCAGTCGTCCGAGATCTACGGCGGCCTCAACGGCTTCTTCGACTACGGCCCCCTCGGCGTCGAACTGAAGAAGAACATCCGCGACTGCTGGTGGGCCGATATGGTCCGCCGCCGCGACGACGTCGTGGGCGTCGAGACCTCCATCATTATGCACCCCAAGGTCTGGGAGGCCTCGGGGCACGTCGCCGGCTTCACCGACCCGCTGGTCGACTGCAAGGTGAGCAAGCAGCGCTACCGCGCCGACCAGCTGTTCTTCTCCCCCGTGATCGTCGAGGGCGCGGTGATCGGGTACGTGAGCGCGCTGGAGAGCGAGCGCACCACCGAGGACCTGCAGGCGGCGGCCGAGAGCCTCAAACGAAAGAAGGCCGTGCAGGGGAAGCTGGAACCGGTGGCGCCCCGCGACTTCACCGAGGCCAAGCCCGAGGAGGTCCCGCTCGTCCCCTCCCCCGCGACCGGCGAGCCCGGCAGCCTGACGCCCCCGCGCGCGTTCAATATGATGTTCGAGACCTACGTCGGGGCGCTGCGCGACGCCTCCGCCGTGGCCTACCTGCGACCCGAGACGGCGCAGGGGATGTTCGTCGACTTCCGCAACGTGGTCGACACCGGCCGCGTGAAGCTCCCCTTCGGCATCGCCCAGATCGGCAAGTCGTTCCGCAACGAGATCACCCCGCGCAACTTCATCTTCCGCTCCCGCGAGTTCGAGCAGATGGAGATGGAGTACTTCATCCACCCCGACGCCGACTGGCTCGCCTGCCACGAGGAATGGCTGCGCTGGTGCCAGGACTGGCTCCAGAGCATCGGGCTCCCCGCCTCCCACCTCTCGCTCCACGAGCACCCCAAGGAGAAGCTCGCGTTCTACTCCCGCCGCACGGTCGACATTATGTTCCGCTACCCGTTCGGGGTGCAGGAACTCTGGGGCATCGCCGCCCGCAGCGACTACGACCTCAAGCAGCACCAGCAGCACAGCGGCGTCCCGCAGGTCTACTTCGACGAGGCCACCAAGCAAAAGGTCGTCCCGCACGTCATCGAGCCCGCCGTGGGCGTCGACCGCATTCTGCTCGCGATCCTCTGCGCCGGTTACGCCGAGGAGGACGTGACGGACGACAAGGGCAACGTGGAGAAGCGCACCGTCCTCCGGCTCTCGCCCCGCATCGCGCCGGTGAAGGTCGCCGTGCTCCCGCTGCTCAAGAACAAGGAGGCCCTCGTCGCCCGCGCCCGCGAGCTGCACGCCAAGCTCAAGCGCAACTACGCGGTGTTCTACGACGAGGGCGGCGCCATCGGCCGCCGCTACCGCCGGCAGGACGAGATCGGCACGCCGTGGTGCGTCACCATCGACTTCGAGACGATCGAGAAGGACGGCACCTTCACGCTGCGCGAGCGCGACTCGATGCAGCAGCGGCGCATCACCGAGGCGGAGCTGTTCCAGCTGCTCGCCGAGCAGGTGTATTGAGGCCCGCCGCGGCGCCGCGCCCCCGCTGCCGGGGACCGGGGCGCCAGCCGGCCGCTCAGTAGCGGACCTCGTAGACCTCGAGCAGCGCGGGGCCGCCGCCGGCCGCGCTGACCTGCACCGTGTACACCCCGGCGGGGAGCGTCGCCAGGACGGCCGCGTCGCGGCTGCCCGGGGCCAGCGCGAAGGCGCCCGACCGCACGGCCGCCTCGGCGACCTCCGGCACGCTCGCCACCCAGTTGTCATTCGCGCCCAGGGCCACGCCGGCGCCGTCGTAGAGGGCAAGTGAGGGATCCTCCGCGGCCACGAGGCCACCGAGGCGCGTCAGGCCCGGGCCGACGCCGCGCAGGAGCAGGCGCGCCGCCGCGCCACCCTCGAGCACGAAGCCGCTGATCAGCGCATCGGCGCCGGTGCCGGCCCGGCCAAGGCTCGAGACGTTGACCAACCGGGAACGCTCACCGGCGCCCGCGTCGTAGATTTCCGCGAGGGCGACCCCGCCCGCGCCGCGCGCGTCGGAGATCTGGATCGTGTAGGTGCCCGGCGCGAGCGTGACGACCGCGGCGCTGTCCGCGCTGCCCGCCCGGAACGGGAAGGCGCCGGTCTCACCGGCCACGCGGGCGATGTCCGCCGCGGAGCCCCAGCCCTCGTTGCCCGTCACCCGCTGGCCATCGGTGCGTTGCAGTTCGAGGCGGGGCGCCTGCAGGGCGCCGTTGACGCCGAACGCCTCCAGCGCGGGACCGGCCCCGCGCACCAGCACGCGGCGGGGCTCGTCACCAGCGATGGCGAAGCCGAGCACCAGCGGGGAACCGGGTTCCACGCGTCCGCGGGTCGAAAGGTTCGCCAGCCGCGCCGGACCGGCGCCGGCGGCGGCGGTGTCACCCTGGACGCGGATCTCCACGGTGCCCTCGCCGGGCACCAGGCTGACCACGGAACGGGGGAGGATGCCCGTGGCGCCGTCGATCACGGCCTGCGCCGCCGCCGCGGAGGGCGCGGTGGTGATGCTGCCGGGGATGGCGAGGCCCGGGACCGGGCTGGCATAGTTGAATTCGCGGACGCTTTCCTGGATGCCGCCCGAGATGCCGGCCGAACCGGCCACGATCGCGCGGGCCCGCACGTAGAAACTGCCGTTCGCGGGCAAATTCAGTCCCGCGAGCTGCCAGGCGGCCGCACCCGCGGCGCGCACGCCGCTGCCCAGCACCGTCCAGGTGACGAGGTCCGCGGACTGCTCGAACACCACCGCCGAGGCCTCGGCCACCGGGCCGGTGCGGCTGAGCGTGACGGAGCCGCGGTTGGCTGCGACCCCGAGGGTCTGGCCACCGACGCCGATGCTGGAGAGCCGGGCGAGCGCCGGCCGGCTCACGCCGCCGATCACCCGGAAGCGGCCCGCGGCCATCAGGCGGCCGTCGGCTTGCGCCGCGAGGGCGGTGACGGGGGCGTCGGGCGCCGGGTTGAACGCGGTCACGACCTCCCCGCCGGGGGCGAGGAGGAGCAGGTGGGAACGGGCGGCGCCGTTGGCGGGGGTGATCGCGCCGGTGCCGGCCACCACGATGCCGCCGTCGGCGAGGAGCGTGAAGGCGCGGAGGTCACCGGTCGCGAGCGCGGCGCCGGCGGAGGCCCCGGCCGCGGTCAGGCGCACCAGCGTGCGGCCTTGGAGGGCGAGGATGCGGCCGTCCGGCTGCACCGCGAGGCCCGTCACCGGGCCGGTCACCGCGGCGGAGAACGAGGCGTCAGCGGAGCCGTTGGCGTTGAGGCGCAGGAGCCCAGTGGCGTGGCCGACGAGGATCCGGCCGTCGGGCTGGAGCGCGAGGGCGGAGACGGCCTGCGGGACCGCGGGGTTGAAGGCGGCGTCGAGGCCGCCGTCCGCGTTGAGGCGCACCAGGTTGGCGCGCGCGGCGCCGCCGATGCTGGTGAAGGCGCCACCCGCGAGCACGCGGCCGTCGGGGAGCGCGAGGAGCGCGCGCACCGGCGCGTTGGGCCGGGGCTGGAACGAGGTGGCGACCGAGCCGTTGTCGTTGAGCATCGCGAGGTGGCGCGCGCCGACGCCGCCGATCACCGAGAAGTCGCCGCCAACGATCACGGACCCGCTGAGCTGCAGGTCGCTGAAGTTGCCGCCGACCAGGAGCGTGCCGTCGGCGAGGGCCGAGACCACGTTGATCGAGCCGCGGATGTCGGGGTTGAAATCGAGGTCCAGCGAGCCGTCGCGGGCCACGCGGGCGAGCCGGTTGCGGGTGACGGAGGCGCCGCCGCCCGGGCGCAGGGCGCTGAAACTCCCGCCGAGGACAACCGCCCCGTCCGCCTGCACCGCGACCGTGCGCACGCCGCCGTCGGGCGAGGGGTTGAAGGCGCCGTCGACGGTCCCATCGGCGTTGAGCCGCGCCAGGCCGGAGCGCTCGACCGAAGCGCCGGCCGCGCCGGGCTGCAGGGACGAGAAGGCCCCGCCGACCACCAGCTGGCTGCCGGCGGCGCCGAGGGCGTCGACCTGCGCGTTCGGGTTCGGGTTGTAGCCGGTGTCGAGCGAGCCGTCCGCGTTGAACCGGGCGAGGTGGTTGCGGGTGACCGGCGTGCCGGTCGCGTTGGGGATGACGCTCGTGAAGAGGCCGCCGGCCACGACCTTGCCGTCGGCCTGGAGGACGAGGGCGTTGACGTTCGAGTTGGGCGACGGGTTGTAGTTCGTG
>Ga0172372_10011585_pt1 | contig 11190 bp, 7 predicted proteins | sample LakKiv5m_2_FD_114544 | JGI IMG/M metagenome (GOLD analysis project Ga0172372, IMG submission 114544) | Freshwater microbial communities from Kabuno Bay, South-Kivu, Congo - kab_092012_9.5m | ecosystem: Environmental > Aquatic > Freshwater > Lake | place: Democratic Republic of the Congo... | reverse complement strand
GCCGGGCGCCGACGGCTCTCGTTGGCGATGCTGAGCTCGCGGATCATGGCGAACACGGTGTCGCTCTAGCCGAGGATCACGGTGCGAACCCGTGCGACGACGAGCGAGCGGCCACGACGCAGCTCGGCGAGCCGGTTGTCGATGCCCGCGGCGATCACGCCGATCAAGGCGCTCACGATGAACAGGCCCGCGATCGTCAGGACCAGCATCGTGACGAGGAAGAACCACGACCCCGTGTCGCCGGCGACAGTCCCGGGATCGAGTGCGTGCATCAGGCTCGTGAACAGCTGGCCGAAGAAGCCGGGACGCTCGCCCTCCTCGGGAGCCGGCGCCCACTGCGTGACCAGCAGGAACAGCGAGACCGCCGTGATCAGCACGAGCGTCACGAGCGCGAGCCACGCGACCAGCGCGGGGGTGCCGTGCGCCATCGTGCCGTCGAACCAGTACCGGAGCCGGGCGCCCCGCCCGGCCTGACGGCTCGACCTGCGCGGGGGTGCTGTCGAGGAGGCGATCGACTGGGTCGTGCGACGTCGCAGCTGCTGTCCGGTTCTGCCCATCTCGTGATGATGGAGCCCCACGCGGTGCGTCCGCAGGTGATCCGGGAACCCTGTGAACCAGCGGTGGGTCGTCAGGCGTGCGGGTGCGCGCGGCGGAAGCCGGCGGCGAAGTCGTCGAGGAGCGCCAGGACCTCGGTCGACTGCCAGACACGGTGCCGCGCCTGCCTCGTCGTCTCGACGAGCACCTCGGCCTCGACGAGCCGTTCGATGGCCCGGTGTGCCGCTGGTTGCGAGATCCCGATCCGGTCGCGGACGTAGCCGACGTTCACGACGGGCTGCCCGATCAGCAGGTCGTTGATGGCGTACGCCGCTGAGTCGGCGCGAGCCGTGATGCGCTCGCGGTTCTCGGCACGCACGGCCTCGAGGTCGTCGACCAACGCGCGCCCCGCAACGGCGGCGTGCCGGCTCGCGTCGCAGAAGACTCTGACGATGGGCTGAGGGTCGCCCGCGCGGTAGGAGCCGAGCGCGCCGAAGTACCCGTCGAGGTCGCGCAGCAGTCCGGAGCTGACCGGGACGGTGCTGCGTGTCGTGATGCCGCGCCCCGCGAGATAGGCGTGCACGAGGGCGCGACCTGTACGCCCGTTGCCGTCCGTGAACGGGTGGATCGTCTCGAACTGGGCGTGCGCCAGCGCCGCGTGCGCCAGGGCGGGGAGGTCGTCGCGGTCCAGGAAGGTGAACAGGTCGGTGAGCGCCTCGCCGACGCGTTCGTGGTGCGGCGGCACGAAGTCGGCACGGTGCGGGCCCGTGTGCGACCCGCCGATCCAGACCTGTTCGGTGCGGATCCTGCCGGCGTGCGCCGGTGCGGAGCTGGCGAGCAGGGTCTCGTGGAGGTCGAGCACCGTGCCCAGGTCCAGCCGGTCGACCAGGGCGATCGCGGCCTCCATCGTGCGCACGTTGCTCGTGACGATCGTCGCGTTGCGGCTGCTGCGCTCACCGATCTCGGCGAGCGCGATCTGGCGGGCGCCGACCGTGAGGTTCTCGATCTGCGACGACGACGCCGACTCCGACCGCAGCAGGATCGTGCTGAGAGGAGCGAGGTCGACCGTGGTGATCCCGAGCCTGGACGAGATGTACTCGTCGAAGCGAGTGATGGCAGCTTCGGACTCGGCGACATCCGCCAGCAGGTCGCCGGAGAGCTGGAGGTCGACGCCAGCGATCATCGGGACGACGGCGGCCTCGTACGGCCCGGCGTGCTTGCGACGGGCGCTGCGCGAGGCGCTCTCGCCGACGCTCCACGGCCGGGATTCGTAGCGCAGAGCGGGCCAGGACGAGGTCGCGGCGGTCGTCATCCTGGCCTCCTGGTGCGTTCCGAAGATCTACCCTAGCAAAACGTTATGCACCTAACGTTATGTTACGGCACGTACTAGCCAACCCTGGACGCGAAAACGCCCTCCGACCCGGAGGTCGGAGGGCGAGTGGTACACCCCCACGGACTCGAACCGTGAACCCGCTGATTAAGAGTCAGCTGCTCTGCCAATTGAGCTAGGGGTGCGCGGGGAAAAACATTACCAGCCGTTCCTCCCGTCACGAAATCGAGCCGTTCAGGTGCGCGTCACCGCCTGGAAACGTCGGGTCGAGGCGATCATCGCGCTGCCGAGCAGCACGGCGAGCACCCCGGCGAGCAGCGTGTCGAGGTCGGGTCCGCCGGTGTCGGCGATGTGGTCGCCGCCCGCCGTCGTGGCGGAGGAGCCGTCCGTGCCGGTGTCGCGACCCCCCTCGTCGACGGTGCCGCCGTCGCCGCCTGGTGCGACGGGTCCGACCGGTGTGCCCGGTGTGCCCGGTGTGCCCGTGGTCGCGTCGTCCGACGTCGCGACCGAGGCGACCGCCGTCCCGTCGAAGCTCACCGTCACGGTGGCCTCGGCGTCGCCGTCGAGCGCGCAGTACTGGTAGGTGCTGTCCCGTCGCAGGTGCGGCTGGCCGAAGCCCGTCAGCACGTCGTCGGAGCTCGTGCCGACCGCGATCGTGGAGAACTCGGCGGCCTGGCGGCGCAGCTCGGGCTGACGGCACGCGTCGTTGGTGATGCCGTTCGCGCGCTCCCACATCAGCAGGTACGCCTCGGGGCCTCGCACGAGGTCGTCGTCGATGTCCTGCCCGGCGATCATCTGCAGGTCCTCGATCCAGTCGGGGTAGAGCCCGTAGTGCGCGACGCCGTCGACGTTGACGTCGTACAACCGCTCGCCCGAGCGCTGCTGGTCGATCTGGACCCCGAACGTGCCCTGGAACGGATACGTCACCGGATTATCGATCGGGTTCTCGGGATCGGCGCCTCGTGGCCCGCCCTGCACGCCGAGGCCGTTGGTGTCGGCTCCGTAGCCCAGGCCGAAGTAGAAGCGGCCGTCCATGTCCTCGACGTGCCCGTGCCACTCCTCGACGAAGCCCTCGGAGTCGCCCGCGTAGGAGTTGGCCATGCCGCCGAGCGCGAAGATGCGCGGGATCGCCGACGGATCGGACCACGAGTGGCTCGAGATGACGCCGGAGTAGCCGATCGCTTCGAACTCGTCGAGTGCCTGGGAGCGGCCCTTGGCGCTCATGTGGTCGACGTCGTAGATGATGCTGCGCGCCACCATCTGCTCGATCATGAAACGGCCCATCTCGGTCAGTCCGCGCTGGTTGCAGTGCGGTCCCGGCCCGTACAGCGGCAGGGCGATCGCCAGCGGGTTCGTCGCGGCGACGGTCTCGAACAGGCTGCCCACCAGATCGGCCAGCTCGGGGATCGGCAGCGCGCTCGGGTTGAGCTGCGTGTTGTCGGCCGGCGCGCCCTCGGCGCACGGCTGCATGTCCAGGAAGGAGGTGCTCTGGAGCGCGTTGCCGAAGTTGGTGACGATGCCGTTGAAGCCCTCGTCGCCCTTGGTGCCCGAGAACGCGTTGTCGAACTTGTGCGTCGGCACCATCTGCCGGATGCCGAGGTCGTAGAGCTCGTCGAGCCCCTCCGTGACGGCCTGCTGGTCGCACTGCGGCGAGTCGAGGATCGTGCTGCAGCCGAACAGGTTGCTCGACTCGGTGCCCAGCACGACGGCGAGCTTGCCCTCGTTGATGACGGCGCGGGCCTGCGACGGCGTCGTGACGATCCGGTACCAGCCCTTGCCGGGCCCGCCCCACTGCGCGTCGACGTAGTTCTCGAACGCCCGGGACTCGGCCGCCTGGGTGCGGATCGAGTCCATGTCGGAGCAGGTCTTGTTGGGTCCGGGGTACACGGAGCACAGCACGGTGTTCTCGACCAGCAGGTTGACCCACAGCCGCTGCCCGCCGCGCCAGGCCCGTTCGACCCACTTGTAGTACGTGCCCTCGTGCGTGAGGGAGTCGTAGGCGGGCCAGTCGGCGAAGGTCGGCCAGCCCACGGGATCGTGCTCCGGCTTGCCGCTCAGCACGATCTCCGGCAGGGCGAGCTGCCCCTGCGTCGTCAGGTGGTCCTGGCAGTCGACGAGGGCGTACTTCACGCCGTACGGGTGCCACGGCTTGCCGCAGTGGATGCCGCCGCCCAGGAAGCCCGACGTCATGTGGTGGATGTGGTCGTCGAGGTAGCCGCGGACCTCCTGCAGCGGTGACGTGCCGGCGAACACCGGGCCCGTCACGTTGACCTCGATCTCGTCCCACGGCGCGCAGCCATCGGCCAGGCGCAGGTCGAACGTGCCCCAGCCGTCGATCTCGAATCCTGTGGCCCCGAGGTCGATCGTCCACTCGGCGTCGACGCTGGGCGCCTCGGCCGCCGCGATGCCTCCGCCGCTCCGGGCCGCGAAGCGCTCAGCCGGATCGAACAGCAGGTACACGCCGAGCTCGGTGGCCTGGAAGTGGAAGGGCGTCGCCTGCGCCGCGTCGGCGGTCGTGACGTAGCCGGTTCCGGAGGCCGTCACGAATCCGTCGTCGGACTCCAGCGTGTAGCAGCCGCCGGCCATCGCGTAGCGGTCCTGGGGCACGTCGGTGCGCGGCGCGGGGTCGGGCAGCGGCACGAGGGTCGGGCCGGACTCCTCGCGCTGTTCGGCAGCCTCGCGTGGCCCGACGGGGTCGAGGTCGCCGGCGGTCGCGGCGACGGGCGCCATGAGGCCGGTGACGACCAGTGCGACGGCGCCCGTGAGCGCGGCGATCCGCCGAGGGTGATGTGCGTCACGTTGGCTCGCCATGTCGGCAGAGTAGTGCGTCTGCCTCAGTTTCGTCCCGTCGATCTCGTGATCGGGGCGGTCAGCCCGTGAGGTCGAGACGTCCGAGACCGAGCTCCTCGACCACCGCGGCCGCGGCGCTGTGGCCGCCCAGGCCGCTGACCGCTCCGCCGCGACGGGAGCCGCTGCCGCACAGCAGGATGCGGGGGTGCGCCGTCGCGACGCCCCAGCGGGCGGCGGAGGTGTGGGTGGCCTCGGCGTCGTCGAGCCAGGGCCAGGCGAGGTCGCCGTGGAAGATGTGCCCGCCGGGCATCGCGAGGGCGTCCTCGAGGTCGTCCGGTGTCTTGACCTCGGCCCCCAGGACCAGCGGGGCGATCGGCTCGGCGAGGTGCTCGTCGAGCGCTGCGACCACGCGGGAGTAGGCCTCCTGGGTCGCCGCGGCGTCGGGCAGGGTCGCCGGAGGCGTGTGGAGCCCGAAGTAGGTCAGCGTCTGCGCCTGGGTCGCCGCCAGCTCGGGTCCGAGGATCGAGCGGTCCGTCAGGGTGTGGCAGTAGACCTCGCCGGCGGCGCGCGTCGGCAGCCGTCCGCCAGCGGCCTCGGCGTACGCCGCCTCGAGCTCGCGGTACGACTCGCCCAGGTGCAGGGTGCCCGCGAACGCGACGGCCGGGTCGACGCCGCTCGCGAGCCGCGGCAGGCGCGACAGCAGGAGGTTGACCTTGAGCTGCGCACCCTCGGGACGCACCGCGACCGGCGCGCCGAGCAGGTCGCTCAGGACAGCGGGTGCGACCCCCGCGAGCACGCGGTCGGCGCGCCAGGAGCGGTCGACGGAGCGCACCGTCACGCCGTCGTCGTCGGGCTCGACCGTGTCGACAGGGACTCCGGTCAGGATCTCGGCCCCGGCCTCGCGGGCGACCCGCTCGAGCTCGGCCGTCACGGCGCCCATGCCGCCGACGGGCACCCGCCACTCGCCCGTGCCGTTGCCGATCAGGTGGTACAGGAAGCAGCGGTTCTGCACCAGGGAGGTCGCGTGCAGCGACGCGAACGTGCCGATCAGGGCGTCGGTCGCGACGACGCCGCGCACCAGGTCGTGGCCGAAGCGCCGTTCGATCGCCTCTCCCAGCGGGCGCTCCACGAGGTCGGACCAGGTGACCGGGCTGACCTGGTCGCGCAGGCTGCCGACGGTGGGGAGCGGACCGAGCAGCGTCGGCTCGACGACGGCCGCGAGCTGCTCGACCTCGCGGTAGAAGGCGTCCCAGGCCTCCCGCTCGCTGTCGCCGCCCGTGAGGCGCCGGAACGAGCCGGCCGTCTCCTCCGAGTCCGAGGAGACCAGCAGTGCGTCCGGCGTCCCGTCGGCGTGCCGGTACGGCGTGCAGGAGGCGACGTGACGTGACCGGAGCTCGAGCTGCAGGCCCAGCTCGGTCGTCAGCCGGTCCGGGAACAGGCTCACGAGGTAGGAGAAGCGCGACAGCCGCGCGTCGTGGTCGGGGAACGCGCGAGCGCTCACGGCAGCACCGCCGACGTGGTCCAGGCGTTCGAGCACCGTCACGCCGAGGCCCGAGCGGGCCAGCAGGGCGGCGGCGACGAGCGCGTTGTGCCCGCCGCCCACGATCACGACGTCTCGGTGCTTCGCGGTGAGCTCGCTCATCCCGCCACGCTATCCGTGCCGGGGCGGTGAGTGTTCCACGTCTGCCTGGTGGGGCGGTGAGTGTTCCACGTTGTCAGCGCTGACACGGTGGAACACTCACCGCCCGTGGCGGAAAGGTGGAACACTCACCGCCCCCCCGGAGGGGTCAGCGGAGCGTCGGCTGGGTCCGGTAGATCGACTGCACGAGCGCGATGACCGAGGTCGCGACGGTGCGGCCGGCGTCGGTCAGGGCGTACTCGACGTGCTGGGGGAGCGAGTCGTGCTCGACACGAGACACGAGACCGCCGGCGACGAGCTGCTTGAGCGTCTGGGACAGCATCTTGTCGCTGATGCCGTCGATCTGGCGGCGCAGCTCGCCGAAGCGGGCGGTGTCGCCGGCGGCCAGGGCCGCGAGGGTCAGGGTGCCCCACCGGCTCGTGACGAGCTCGAGCGTCTCGCGGGACGGGCACTGCGTCGCGAACACGTCATAGTCCGGTGCACTCATGGGGAACCTCCACCGTCATGCTAACCCACGGGTAGTACTTTCCGAAAGTGAGGGCTAACGTCTGGCTAGTACCCATCGACACCCACCCGAGAAGGAACTCCCATGACCATCGCCGTCACCGCCGCCACCGGCCAGCTCGGCCAGCGCATCGTCGCCCAGCTGCTCGCACGCGTCCCCGCCTCCGACGTCGTCGTCGTCGTGCGTGACGAGGCCAAGGCCGCCCCGCTCGCCGCCCAGGGCGTCGAGGTCCGCGTCGCCGACTACACCGACGTCCCCGCCCTGACGACCGCCTTCCAGGGCGTCGACAAGGTCGTGCTGGTCTCGGGCAACGAGATCGGCCAGCGTGCCGTGCAGCACGGCAACGTCATCGAGGCCGCGAAGGCCGCTGGTGTCGGCTTCATCGCCTACACCAGCGTGCTGCACGCGGACGGCTCGCCGCTGCTCGTCGCGCCGGAGCACGTCGAGACCGAGGCCGCGCTCGCCGCCTCGGGCCTGTCCTACAGCCTGCTGCGCAACGGTTGGTACCACGAGAACTACGCGCCCAGCATCGACGCGGCGCGTGCGAGCGGCGCGGTCGTGACGAGCGCGGGCGAGGGCCGGGTGGCCAGCGCCTCGCGTGACGACTTCGCCGAGGCTGCGGCCGTCGTCGTCACGGCGGAGTCGCCCGAGCGCGTCTACGAGCTTTCCGGCGACGTCGCCTGGACGCAGTCCGAGCTGGCCGCCGCGATCGGCGAGGTCATCGGCTCGGACGTGTCGGTGCTCGACGTGGATGCCGCCAAGCACCGCGAGATCCTGAGCGGCGCGGGTCTGGACGAGGGGTCGGTGTCGTTCGTCGTCGCGACCGACGGCCACATCGCCGAGGGTCATCTCGCCGACGCCCCCGGCACGCTCAGCCGGCTGATCGGCCGCCCGACGACGCCACTCGTCGACACGCTGCGCACGCTCGCCTGATCGGGCGACGGACGGGGCCTGCGTCACTAGGCTGACCGCCATGACCCAGGCCCCATCCGGCGCGCAGTACGTCGGCGCCATCGACCAGGGCACCACGAGCACCCGCTTCATGGTCTTCGACCACGCGGGCGCAGAGGTCGCCCGGCACCAGGTCGAGCACGAGCAGATCCTGCCGCGCGCCGGCTGGGTCGAGCACGATCCCGCCGAGATCTGGCGCAACACCGAGGTCTGCATCCGCGAGGCGCTGTCCGCCGCCGACCTGACACATGCCGACCTGGCGGCCGTCGGTGTCACCAACCAGCGCGAGACGACCGTCGTCTGGGACCGCCGCACGGGCGAGGCGTACGCGAACGCGATCGTCTGGCAGGACACGCGCACCGCCGAGATCGCCGCCAAGGTCGACGAGCAGCACGGCGACCTGATCCGCCGCCGGTCGGGTCTTCCGCCGGCCGCCTACTTCGCCGGGGGCAAGCTCGCCTGGATCCTCGGGAACGTCGAGGGCGTGCGGGCCGACGCCGAGGCGGGCCACGCGATCTTCGGCACGATCGACACGTGGCTGCTCTGGTGGCTCACGGGCGGGCCGGACGGCGGCCAGCACCTCGTCGACGTCACGAACGCGAGCCGGACGATGCTGATGGACCTCGAGACCCTCGCGTGGGACGACGAGCTGCTCGCGGTCTTCGACGTCCCGCGGCCGATGTTGCCGGAGATCCGGTCCTCCTCGGAGGTGTACGGCACGACGCGCGCCGACGGGCCCTTCGGCGGCGAGGTCGCGCTCGCCGGAGACCTCGGCGACCAGCACGCGGCCCTCGTCGGGCAGGCGTGCTTCGAGCCCGGTCAGCTCAAGAACACCTATGGCACCGGCAACTTCCTGGTGCTCAACACCGGTACCGAGATCGTGCGCTCGAGCCATGGCCTGCTGACGACGCTCGGCTACCAGTTCGGCGACCAGCCGGCGGTGTACGCGCTGGAGGGCTCGATCGCGGTGACCGGCTCGGCGATCCAGTGGTTGCGCGACCAGCTCGGCATCATCTCCGACGCGGCCGAGACCGAGGAGCTCGCCGCCAGCGTCGACGACACCGGCGGCGTGTGTTTCGTGCCGGCGTTCTCGGGCCTGTTCGCCCCTCACTGGCGTCCCGACGCGCGCGGCGTGATCGTCGGCCTGTCGCGCTTCAACACCAAGGCCCACCTCGCGCGCGCCGCGCTGGAGGCGATCTGTCTGCAGAGCAAGGACGTCGTCGACGCGATGGTCGTCGACGCCGGCCTGGACCTGTCGATCCTGCGGGTCGACGGTGGTGTGACGGCCAACGACCTGTGCATGCAGATCCAGGCCGACGTGCTGGGAGTGACGGTCAGTCGTCCCGTCGTGACCGAGACGACCGCGTTGGGCGCCGCGTACGCCGCGGGTCTCGCAGTGGGCTTCTGGTCCGACACCGACGAGCTCGTGGCGAACTGGCAGGAGAGCCGCCAGTGGGAGCCGCAGTGGGACGACGCGCAGCGCGACGCCGCCCACGCGCAGTGGACCAAGGCCCTCGAGCGCACCCACGACTGGGTCTGACCGACCGCTCGCGAGAGACGATGTTTCACCTCGCGAGTGAGTTTGTCGGTGGACAGGAGACGCCACGTTCCTCGTGTCCACAGGCAAGGTCTCTCCTGACCACGAACAAAGTCTCTCGCGAGCGGTACGGCGTCGCGGGGGTGTGGGGGCGGCCGGCGCCTGATTGACTGGAGGCATGCGATCGGTTGCCCTGTCACCCGCCCAGCGTCAGGCCGCCCTCGAGACGATGGGGTCGACGCACCTCGACGTGCTCGTGATCGGGGGTGGCGTCGTCGGTGCGGGCGCCGCGCTCGACGCCGCGACGCGGGGCCTGTCCGTCGGGCTGGTCGAGGCGCGCGACTTCGCCTCCGGCACGTCGAGCCGGTCCAGCAAGCTGGTCCACGGCGGGTTGCGGTACCTCGAGATGCTCGACTTCCGGCTCGTCGCCGAGGCGCTCGCCGAGCGCAGCCTGCTGATCGAGAAGCTCGCGCCGCACCTGGTGAAGCCCGTGCCCTTCCTCTACCCGCTGACGCACCACGTGTGGGAGCGCTTCTACGCCGGATCCGGCGTGCTGCTGTACGACTCGATGGCGCGTCTGTCGGGCCGCGCCCGCGGTGTGCCCCACCACCGCCACCTGACCCGTCGCGGCGCGCGACGCATCATGCCCGCGCTGCGCAAGGACGCGCTGGTCGGCGCGCTGCAGTACTACGACGGCCAGGTCGACGACGCCCGGCACACCATGATGATCGCCCGCACCGCAGCCGCCTACGGCGCACACGTCGCGACGCGGTCCCGCGTCGTCGCCCTGCTGCGCGAGCGCGGCCGCGTCGTCGGGGCCCGCGTCGCCGATCTCGAGACCGGCAAGCAGGTCGACGTCCGTGCCCGCCAGGTCGTCAACGCGACCGGTGTCTGGACCGACGAGACGCAGTCGTTCGCGGGGGAGCGGGGGCAGTTCCACGTGCGCGCCTCCAAGGGCATCCACCTCGTCGTGCCGCGCGACCGCATCCGCGGTGAGTCGGGCCTGATCCTGCGCACCGAGAAGAGCGTCCTGTTCGTCATCCCGTGGGGCCGGCACTGGATGATCGGCACGACCGACACCGACTGGTCGCTCAGCAAGGACCACCCGGCGGCGAGCCGCAGCGACATCGACTACCTGCTCGACCACGTCAACGCCGTGCTCGTCGAGCCGCTGACGCACGACGACGTCGAGGGCGTGTTCGCCGGCCTGCGCCCCCTGCTGGCGGGGGAGTCCGACGCGACGAGCAAGCTCTCCCGCGAGCACGCCGTGTCGACCAGCACCAAGGGTCTCGTCGTGATCGCAGGCGGCAAGTACACGACCTACCGCGTGATGGCCAAGGACGCGATCGACGCCGCGGTGCACGCGATGAGCGCCGAGCTCGACCGCTTGGTGCCGCCGTCGTGCACCGAGGACGTCCCGCTGCTGGGAGCCGACGGCTACGAGGCCCTGTGGAACCAGCGCCACCAGCTCGCCGCGTCGTCGAGGCTGCCGGTGGCCCGCATCGAGCACCTGCTGAACCGGTACGGGTCGCTGACGCTGGAGGTGCTCGACCTCGTCGGTCGGCACCCCGACCTCGGCACGCCGCTCACCGGAGCCGACGACTACCTGCGCGCCGAGGTCGTCTACGGCACGACCCACGAGGGCGCACGACACCTCGACGACGTCATCGCCCGCCGCACGCGCATCTCCTTCGAGACGTTCGACCGTGGCACGGAGGTCGCCACCGAGGTCGCCGAGCTGATGGGCAAGGCCCTCGGGTGGAGCAAGGCCCAGCGTCAGCGCGAGGTCGAGCACTACCTCAAGCGCGTGGAGGCCGAGCGCGAGAGCCAGACGATGCCCGACGACGAGACCGCCGACGCGGCGCGCATGGGCGCTCCGGACGTCGTGCCGATCCAGGTCGCCG
>Ga0172372_10011584_pt1 | contig 11190 bp, 8 predicted proteins | sample LakKiv5m_2_FD_114544 | JGI IMG/M metagenome (GOLD analysis project Ga0172372, IMG submission 114544) | Freshwater microbial communities from Kabuno Bay, South-Kivu, Congo - kab_092012_9.5m | ecosystem: Environmental > Aquatic > Freshwater > Lake | place: Democratic Republic of the Congo... | reverse complement strand
GCGCCATCCACGGCTTTTACCCGCCGATCGTGGTCTACCAGGCCTTGTTGGACAAGCTCAATCAACACAACTCCTCAATTCATTAAATCGGTGTTGCACTTGGTGCTTGACTCCGCCATGTTTGGGTACCTTATTGAGGCACTCCGGCCATTGCCAGAGCTGCTGCCGCTCTTCGCCGCAAATCGCTCTTGTCGCCGTACTGCAGAAATCGGGTGATGGTCAGGTCTGGTTGCAGAGACTGAAGCAAGCTGCAACTTTCGCGCGCGGCGACCATATCGCCGCTTTCGACCTGTGCCGTGATCAAGGCACGTATTGAGCCCAGGTAATAACGATTACGCCGCAAGGACTGCTTGCACATGGCAATCGCCTTGTCCAGCTGGTGGGCATGCAAATAGCTGTGCGCGACCAGCATCTCGATGAAAAACCGTTGCGGGTCCAGCGGCGAGAGTTCCAGCGCTTTTTCAGATTCGCGCACCGCGTCGACCGGGTTGCCCCACATGGTGGACCAGAAGCCGGCATACAGCCAGGCAGTGTGGTCGTTGGGGTTGATCTCGGTGGCCTGCAGCAGCAACTCGCGCGACTCGTCAAGCCGTGTGCCCAGGTGGCATTGCACATGGCCCTTGATGGCCAGGGCCAGCGAACTGGTGGGTTCCAGGTCCAGCGCACGGTCCGCAATGTCAATGGCGGTGCGGAACTCGGTCGCCGCGTCACCACTGCGCCCTTGCACCACGTTGAGAATGTGCCACTTGGCGACCCATGCCCACGGCGTGGCCACACGGCCGTGACGCTCGCAAACCGCTTCGAGCAGCTCGCGGCTGCGGTCGAGGTCGCGCACGGTGGAGCGGTGCATCAGGTTGATGCCCCCCAGCAGCAGGGCGTGGCTTTCGAGTTGCGGCACCGGCAGCACCTGGGCCCTTTGCACGGTGGACTGGATCAGGGCCTGGCTGCTGGCGTCGGCCAGCGCCGCGATCAGCTGGCTCTGCAGTTGCAGCAGGTCCTCCAGCGGGCCCACCAGCCGGTCGGTCCAGATCACGTCCTGGCGGCGCACCTCGGCGAGTTCGGCGGTGATGATCACCCGGTCCCCCAGCACCGAATAGCTGCCGCTGAGCACAAAGCCGGCCGACAGCTGCGCGCTGATGGTGGGCAGGTCGGCGCGGCCCCGAAACGCGGTGGTCGACAGGCGCGAGATCACCCGCATCAACCCGGTGCGCGACATCTGGTTGATCACGCCGTCGGCGATGATGTCGCCCACCACCTCGTATTCCGGGCTGGTGCTGCGGCTGGTGAAGGGCACCACCGCGATGGTGGGGCGCAGGTCTTCGGGAGGCAGCACGGGCGCTTGCGGCACCCGGCCCTGGCCACTGGTGCCGGCAGCCCAGGCCCGCCAGGTGCGCACCGGCTCGGGCCAGTGCTTGAGGTAGCACTCACCCATGTCCTCCAGCTCGGCGTCCAGCCCATCGACGATCAGGTCGCGCACCTCGGCGGTCACCACGGTCTGCCCCGGCTGTGCCAGGCCGGCCACCCGGGCGGCCAGGTTCACGCCGCTGCCGAACACATCGCGCGCTTCTTCATACAGATGGGTCGCGTGCAGGCCCGCGCGCAGCTGCAGCCGTTCGCCCGGGGGCAGGTGTTCGTGCGTCCTGTGCATGTAGCGGTGCGCTGCCAGGGCCAGGGCCAGCGCGTGGCTGGCGTTGTCGAATTCCGCCAGCAGGCCGTCGCCCAGGCTTTTGACGATACGACCCGGCAAGCGCGGCAGCAGGGTGTGGTCGACGTGGGCCAGAAACTGGCGCCAGGCTTCGACCACGCGCGCCTCGTTGGCGGCCATCAGCCGAACCGATTCCACCAGGTCGATGACCAGTACGACCTTGTTCAGCCGCAGGGGCAGGCCCACCGACGCAGTGTCGGTGGTTTCAAGTGAGGACCGCAGATGGTCCGGGGGCTTAGGCGTTTGCATACCTCTTCTGTGGGATGTGTGACCCGCGCATTCTCACTGATGCAAGCTTTGCCGTGCTGTCGCGGCCCCGCAAACAAAAAAACCGGCTTGCGCCGGTTTTGGTGGGGTGGAGCGTCACAGGTGACGCTCCGGGGAACGACCTCAGGATCACTTGAGGTGTTCGTTGATCATCTTGGTCATTTCGAACATCGAAGCCTGGGCCTTCTTGAAGATTTCCTTGAGCTTGGCGTCGGCATTGATCATGCGCTTGTTGACCGCGTCCTGCAGCTTGTGCTTCTTGATGTAGGCCCAGACCTGCTTGGTCACCTCGGTGCGCGGCAGCGGGTTGGCACCCACGATGGCGGCCAGGGCGGCGCTGGGGGTCATGGCCTTCATGAAGGCAGCGTTGGGGGTGCGCTTCTTGGCCGGAGCAGCAGCCTTCTTGGCGGGTGCAGCGGCTTTCTTCGCAGGTGCAGCTGCCTTCTTGGCGGGCGCAGCGGCTTTCTTGGCCGGAGCGGCTGCCTTCTTGGCAGGTGCCGCAGCCTTGGCGGGCGCAGCGGCCTTCTTGGCCGGAGCGGCTGCCTTCTTGGCCGGAGCAGCGGCCTTCTTCGCGGGAGCTTTCTTTGCAGTTGCCATGATTGAATTTCCTTCTAGAAGTGAGAGATGAGCCAGCAGAAAACGCGCTTTCTCACCGGCCATAGGCATGCTAATGGACTTGTCTGGGCATTCCAAGGTGAGCGCAGCGTTTTTTTGCATGTTTTCATAGGGAACGCGCCGTTTTTTGGCCGCTAAAACAACAGTTGCCCCAGGGTATGCTGCAAGCGCTGTGTCAGAGCGCCTTCGCATGCTGCGCCGCACCCATGCGCGCCGTGCCGCGGCGCCCCTTTCTTGTCCACCGTTTTCCGGAGTGTTTTGAACATGAGCCACCCTGCCGACTGGGCCACCTGCGACCTGTGCGATGCACACAAAAACGACGACACCGGCGCCTTCCGCGTGCTGCCGCCGGTGTTTCGCGAATTCGGCGGCCTGCAGCGTTTTGCGGGCCCTGTGCTCACCGTCAAGTGCTTTGAAGACAACACCCCGGTTAAGCGCGCATTGGAGGGCCCTGGTGAAGGCCGTGTGCTGGTGGTCGACGGTGGCGCCTCGCTGCGCCGCGCGCTGGTGGGCGGCAACATCGGCGCAGCCGCGGCGCGCAACGGCTGGGCCGGCGTGGTGATCGACGGGTGTGTGCGCGACGTCGCCGAGCTGCGCGCTTGCCAGGTCGGCATCCGCGCGCTGGCGGCCATGCCACTGCCCACGGACCGAAAAGCCGACGGCCTGTCCGGCGTGGCGGTCCAAATCCAGGGCGTGTGGGTGCGTCCGGGTGACTGGCTTTACGCCGACGAGGACGGCATCGTGGTCTCGGCGCAGCCGCTGCACGGCTGACCGAAGGGCTGGGCGCTCAGGCGCTCAGGCGCTCAGGCCCTTGTAGAGCATGTAGGCCGCCAGCACATACAGGATGCTGGCGAACACCTTCTTGAGCGACTTGACCGGCAGCGCATGCGCCGCCTTGACACCCAGCGGCGCCATCAGCACGCTGGCGCAGGCGATCACGGCCAGCGCGGGCAGATAGATGTAGCCCAGCGAGGCAGGCGGCAGACCCGCCACGCCCTGGCCCGAGACGATGTAGCCCGCCGCGTTGGCCAAAGCGATGGGGAAGCCCAGCGCCGCGCTGGTGGCCACCGCGTTGTGGATGGCCAAGTTGCACCAGGTCATGAACGGCACGCTCACGAAACCGCCCCCTGCGCCGACCAGGCCCGAGAGAAAACCGATCACCGTGCCAGCACCGACCTGACCGGCCGTGCCGGGCATCGTGCGCGAGGGCTTGGGCTTCTTGTCCTTGAGCATCTGCGTGGCCGAGAAGCTGACAAAGGCCGCGAATAGGAGGGCCAGCCAGGCGCCCTTGAGCAGGGCGAACACGCCCAGGCTGGCGAGCGCCGCGCCCAGCACGATGCCCGGTGCCAGCTGCCGCGCGATGTCCCAGCGCACGGCCCCTCGCTTGTGGTGTGCCCGCACGCTGGAGACCGAGGTGAACACGATGGTGGCCATGGAGGTGGCGATCGCCATCTTGACCGCCAGATCGGCCGGCACGCCGCGCGTGCTCAGGATGTGGGTGATGAACGGCACCATGATCATGCCGCCCCCGATGCCCAGCAGCCCCGCCAGAAAACCGGTGCACAGGCCCAGCACCACCAACTCGGCGATCAACAGCGGTTCAAGCATCATGGGAGAGAAAGTGCAACGGGAGAAGGTGCCCCCAGTCAAGGACAGCCGTGGAACCGGCTCAGCCGGGCCACAGGCTGTGTTCCCCCTCCCGCAGGAGAGGGGGGAAGCCGCGAAGCGGCGCAGGGGGGAGTGGGGAATAAGGTGTCTGCGAATGCCACCGGACCGGCATCCTGAACCGGGGGTTCAGGTGGGCGAGGGCAACATGGCTTCGGGTTCATCTGACGCGAGACGCTCACACCAGCCATGTGTGTACCAAGCCCGGGCTCAATGAGCATTGGTTCAAGGAAATATAAAGCCCGGTGAGCACCGCAGACGGTTGCCATTGTAGGCCCGCCGCAGTGCCCACGGCGGCCCGTGGTCTTCAAAAAAAGACCGCCGGCACGTCCTTGTTCAGAGCAGTTGGCCGTCGCTGCCCAGCGCCACGTCCAGCCGGCGGATCAGGTCATGGGCACGCTCGAGCGTGGCCGGCGCCAGCGCGGGGGCTTCAATACCCGATGTCGGCACATCGGCCTGCAGGGGAGGCTGCCCCGGCTGCTGGGCCAAGGCTTCCTTTTGCGACAGTTCGAAGGCCAGATTGAGCGAGGCCAGCACGGCGATGCGGTCACGGGCCTTCACCTTGCCGGCGTCGCGGATGCGGCACATCGCCGTGTCCACGCGCTCGACGGCTTCGAGCAGCGACTGCTCGCCGCCCTCGGGGCAGGCCAGCAAATAGCTCTGTCCCATGATCTGCACTTCGATCTGCTTGGTCGCGGGTTTGGTCATGCGTTGCTGTCCTTGCGCTGGGGTTCCGCAACAGGGGGCACAGGCAGCCGGTCGAGCAGGGCGTCGATGCGACCGCGCGCCGCATTCAGGCGCGATTTGAGCGAGTCGCGCTCGGCCTGCAGGGACTGCACCTGTTCCAGCAGCAACGCGTTGGTGCGCTGCAACTCCTCGTGGCGCAGCAGCAGCCGCTCCACGCGCTCGGCGATCTGGTCAAGGGGGTGAGAGTCGGCCATGGTGGTGACGGAATGGTTCTGGCATTGTAGGGATGCTGCAAGGGCTCGGCCGTAGAATGCAGCCCGTTGGTGCTCGCGGTGTGGTTCACACGCCGCAGTTCAACGGGAAGCAGGAGGGAAGGTCCGGAACGGACCGACCTAACCTGCGCTGCCCCCGCAACGGTAAGCAGACGAGATGCCCGAGTCATCGGGCCACTCCGCTTTCATCTCACAACCACTGGACGGTGCTGCTGTCTGGGAAGGTGATGAAGGTCGCTCTGCCAGCCCGGATACCGGCCAACACGGTGGTGGTGCGTCCATACAGGTCGCGCCGCCGTGCCGCCCATGCGCTGTCGGGGAAGACGGCGAGGGCACCTGTCTGTGTTTTCTTCATCATGATTTCCCGCGTCTTTGGCGCGCGTATGGCCGTTCATTCGCTGGCCTGTGCCGCTGCATTCTCTTTCCAAGCCCATTCGACTGAAGCGTTGCCCGAAACGGTGGTCACGGCGACACGAACGCCCGTGAAAACATCCGATGTCATCGGGGATGTCCGTGTCATTGATCGCGAGACTCTTGATCAATCGGCTGGGTTGAGCGTCACGGAAATACTCCGCCAGCACGGGGGTGTTCAAGTCAGCAGCAACGGCGGACTGGGCAAGAGTTCCAGCCTTTTCGTGCGCGGGACCGAGTCCAAGCATGTGCTGTTGCTGATCGATGGTGTTCGCTATGGTTCGGCGACACAAGGGGCGCCCAATTGGGACAACCTTCCGTTGGCGCTGATTGACCGTATCGAGGTTTTGCGAGGCCCCGCTGCGGGGCTCTACGGCAGCGATGCGGTGGGCGGTGTCGTTCAGATCTTCACTCGGCGCAGTGCTGGCGGCCAACCCGAGGTGTTCCTCAGCACCACGTGGGGATCGTTTGGGCGCCGTGAGCTATCGGGCGGTGTTCAGGGTGCCATCAATGACGTGACCTACTCACTGGCGCTGGCCACCATGCAAGAGGGGGGCTTCTCGGCGACCAACGCCAAGGTCGGAGGATCGTTCAATCCTGATCGCGATGGGTTTTCGCAGCAGTCGCTGCATGCAAACCTGAACTGGCGGGTCTCGCCTTCGCTTGAGCTGTCTTTGCAGACGCTGGTGGCTATCGGTGACAACCAGTACGACAGCAGCTCCAATGGATCGGCCAACTTCGATGTGCGCGGCCTGACCACAACCCGCGTCAGTGGACTGGGCATGAGCAAAGTTTGGGATGGCGGCGGCAAAACCAAGTTGTCAATTGGTCGGGCAGACGACCTGACGCAAAACTTGCTTCGCACAGCTGACACGCGGTTTGACACGAAACGCCTGCAGTGGAGTGCGCAGCACGATCAGCCCAGTGCCTTGGGTCTGGTCTCTGTCGGTGTGGATGCGGTGAGAGAGAACATCGATTCCACCCGCGTCTATCCCGTAACACAGCGACGCATTGATAGCGCCTTTGCTGGCCTCCAGGGGCGGCAAGATGCGCATCGGTGGCAGGCCAATGTTCGTCGCGATGACAACTCCCAGTTTGGGCACGCCACCACGGGTTCCATCGGCTATGGCTTCGACTGGCGGCCTTCCTGGTCACTGACAGGTACAGCAGCCAAGAGCTTCAAAGCGCCGACGTTCAATCAGCTGTATTGGTGGCCGGCGTCGGGCAGTTACGTGGGCAACCCCGACCTCAAGCCTGAGCGGGGTCAAAGCGTGGAGCTGGGCATCCGCTATGAGAGTGCCCATGCGGACCTGAAGCTGGTGCACCACGCCCAACGCATCCGCGACCTGATCCCGTCGAGCCAGAACGTGAACATTGCGCGTGCCGATATCTCGGGTTGGGGGCTGGATGGCCACGTGGTGCTGGGCGCCTGGAAGTTCGGCGGGCAATTGGAGTTGCTGGATGCACGCAACAAGACGCCGGGTGCCAACTTCAACCGCAAGTTGCAGCGCCGTGCCGATGAGCAGTTGACCTTGAGCGTGGAGCGGGCGGTTGCAGGGTGGTGGCTGGGCTCGCACGTGCTGCTGGTTTCAGACCGTTTTGATGATCTGGCCAACACGCGTCGTTTGCCCGGCTACGGCACGCTCAGCCTGTCGGCCGAGCGTGCGCTGGGCGCTGACTGGCGCCTGCAAGTGCGCCTGAACAACGTCGGTGACAAGGTCTATGAGACTGCTTACGGCTATAACCAGCCGGGCCGGGCGCTGTACACCACCTTGAACTGGCGTCCACAGCGTTGAACCTTGTAGGGATGCCGCAAGGGCTCGGCCGTAGAATGCGACTCGTTGGTGCTCGCGGTGTGGTTCACACGCCGCAGTTCAACGGGAAGCAGGAGGGGAAGTCCACACACACGGGCCGACCTAACCTGCGCTGCCCCCGCAACGGTAAGCAGACGAGATGCCCGAGCCATTGGGCCACTCCGCTTTCATCTCACAACCACTGGACGGTTTGCCCTGTCTGGGAAGGTGATGAAGGTCGCTCTGCCAGCCCGGATACCGGCCAACACGGTGGTGGTGCGTCCTTTACTGGCGCACCGCCGTGCCGCCCATGCGCTGTCGGGGAAGACGGCGAGGGCACCTGTCTGTGTTTCTTTTCATCATGAAATCCCGCGTTCTGTTTGTACGCCTGAGCGTGCTGTCCCTGGCTTGCGCCGCTGCTTTTCCGGCTATGGCACAGAGTGAATCGCTGCTGCCTGAAACCACATTGCATGCGACAGTGGTCACCGCCACCCGGATCGAGACGCCGCTGAGCGATGTGTTCGCCTCAGTCGATGTGCTGACCCGTCAGGACATTGATCGCTTGCAGGCTTCGTCACTGGCCGAACTGCTGCAAGGGCTGGCAGGCTATGAATTTGGCCGCAATGGTGGGCCGGGGACGACCACGTCATTCTTTCTGCGCGGCCACAACAGCGCGAACCTCGTGGTTCTCATCGATGGTGTGAGGACGCCTGTCGATGGCATCGGCGCACTCAATGCAGTGGATGTTCCACTGAGCGCGATTGAGCGGGTGGAGGTTTTGCGTGGCGATGCCTCTGCCCTGTATGGCGACGCGGCGAACGGGGGGGTGATTCACATCATCACTCGGCAGCCGCAGTCGGGCGCGTATGCCGGGCTGGGGGTGGGGCAAGACGGGGCGCGGCTGTACAAGGCCGGTTTGGGTGCGCAGGTGGGCCGCGGCTCGGTTTCGCTGGCTGCGGTACGGCAGGCCAGTGCGCGCCTGTCGGCTATGAATACCACTCAAAAGCCCGCCGCCAACCCGGACGCGGACCAGACCGTGACCGAGTCGCTGGGCGTGCGCTGGCGCCTGCCGCTCTCGGCCAGCACCCGGTTGGATTTGCGTTTGGGTAGGGACACGGCCCAAGTGGCCTATGACGAAGACAACTTCGGCTTTGGTGCGCTCAGCGACACCTACGACATGCGTCGCACCACCGACCGCGCCCAGGCGTCGGTGTCGTCGCAGCTGACCGGCGCCTGGCACACGCAGCTGGCGCTTGCTGTCCACCGACAGGACATTGAAGACCGCAAGAATGGGGCGTTGCGTACATCCGAGTATTCCTACGGGCGGGCGCAGTCTCACCACGCCAGCCTGCGCTGGGAAAACGTAGTGGCCTACAGCACCTCGGGCCAGTTACTCGCAGGCCTGGATCAGGCGCAGGAGCGCTATGAGTCGGATGCCACGACGTCGGGTTACCAGACAAAGCGCACGCTCTCGGCCCTGTTCATGGGGCTGAATCAGCAAATCGATGGCTGGACCTTGCAGGCCAATGTGCGGTACGACGATGTACGCATGCACAACAAGCTGACGGGCGCCCGCAAGCTTTGGCGCGAAACCTCGGGTCTGCTGGGTGCGGCGCACGACTGGCGCAACGGTTGGCGAGCGTCAGCGAGCGTGGCGCAAGGCTTCCGGGTTCCCAGCAGCTTCGATCTGTCGAACTCGCCTGACCTGCGTCCCGAAAACTATCTGAATGGCGAGCTGGGCCTGGCCTACCAGCAAGGCGCCCTGAAAATTCGGGGGGCGACATTCTGGAACCGGGCGACCGACATGATCGTGACCCATCCGGCGACCTTCGTCCAGACCAATACCAACGCCAAAAACAAAGGCCTGGAGTTGAGTGGTGTTTACCAGTGGGGACAGACGCAACTCAACGCCACCCTCACTCGGCAGAATCCGCGCAACCTCGACACGGGTCTGGCTATGGCGCGGCGTGGCAAGAAACTGGCGACAGTGGCGGTCAACCGGCCTGTCGGTGACTGGGCATTGGGTGCGCAGGCTCGTTACCAGTCCGAGCGGCGCGATCAGGACTTCTCGAACAACGTGCTGGGCAGTTACACCGTCTTTGACTTGCTGGCAAGCTACCGCATGCAACCGGATTGGACGCTTCGTATGAAGCTCGAAAACGCCGGCAACCGCGATTACCAGCTGGCCTATGGGTACAACACCCCAAGGCGGGCGCTCTGGGTGATGCTGGACCATACCTTCCGCTGATGACCACAGACGGCATGCGCAGCATCTGCAGCCTGACCGAGAAGACGACCGAATCGCTGTACCGTTTGCGGCTGGAGGATCGGATCATCGGCATGGGCTGCCACACGGTGCGCTGGAGCCCGACAAGGGGCTGCAAGCCCTTTTACCGAGACTCTTTATCTGAAGCTGCAGTCTGCAGAGTAGGTTGTTATGTCGCTGCATGTTCCCGCCCTCCTGATTGCCGCCCCGGCCTCTGGCCAGGGCAAGACCACCGTCACGGCCGCATTGGCGCGCCTGCTGACTCGCCAGGGCCGCAAGGTGCGGGTGTTCAAGTGCGGGCCGGACTTTCTGGACCCGCACTGGCACCAGCTGGCCAGCGGTCACCCGGTGCACAACCTGGACCTCTGGCTCAACGGCGAGGCGGACATCCGCGCGCGGCTGCACGAGGCGGCTTTGAACAGCGACCTGATCCTGATCGAAGGGGTGATGGGGCTGTTCGATGGCGACCCGAGCGCGGCCGACCTGGCGGTGAAGCTGGGCATTCCGGTGCTGGCGGTGATCGACGCCGGCTCCATGGCCGGCACCTTCGGGGCGCTGGTACACGGCCTGCGCCACTACCGCCCGGGATTGCCCTGGGCGGGCGTGCTGGCCAACCGGGTGGCCAGCGACGGGCACGAGAAGATGCTGCAGGCCTCGGTGCGCGGTGACGACCTGGGCGCGGTGCCCGGTGGTATCGACGCCGGCTGGCTGGGCGGCCTGCGCCGCGACGCCGGCTTTTCGTTGCCCGAGCGGCACCTGGGTCTGACGGTCGCGTCCGAACTGCCGGACGCCATGGAGCGACTGGACGCGCTGGCCGATGCGATGGCGACCACGCCATTGGGGCAGCTGGATGCCGCGGGCTGGCAACGCTGGTCTGTGCCGTTTGCGGCACAGGCGGAACGCCCGGTGGCCCCGCTGCTCCAGGGCCGCACCGTGGCCGTGGCGCGCGACACGGCCTTCTGTTTCACCTACCCGTCCAACCTGGACACGCTGCGTGCGCTGGGCGCCGAACTGAGGTTTTTTTCGCCGGTGGCCGACGAGCCGGTGCCGGACTGCGATGCGGTCTGGTTGCCGGGCGGTTACCCCGAACTGCACGCGCCGGCGCTGGCGGCCGGCACCCGCTGTCGCGAGTCGCTCGCGGCACACATGGCGGCCGGCCAACCGGTCTGGGCCGAGTGCGGCGGCATGATGCCGCTGTTCGACGGGCTGACGCTGGCCGATGGGACGCGGGTGCCGATGTGGGGGCTGCTGCCGGGTGAGGTGGCCATGCAGCCGCGCCTGGCGGCCCTCGGTCCGCAGCGCTGGGACACGGCGCAGGGCGAGCTGCGCGGCCACACCTTTCACTACTCGCTGACCACGTCGCCGCTGGTGCCGGTCGCGCAGACAGTGCCGGGCAGCCGGTTCGGACGACCTGAAGCGGTGTACGGCCAGGGGCCGGTGCGTGCCAGCTACTTCCACGCCTGGTTCGCTTCCAACCCCGAAGCGACGGCCCAACTGTTTCTGCCGGAG
>Ga0172372_10011583_pt1 | contig 11191 bp, 5 predicted proteins | sample LakKiv5m_2_FD_114544 | JGI IMG/M metagenome (GOLD analysis project Ga0172372, IMG submission 114544) | Freshwater microbial communities from Kabuno Bay, South-Kivu, Congo - kab_092012_9.5m | ecosystem: Environmental > Aquatic > Freshwater > Lake | place: Democratic Republic of the Congo... | reverse complement strand
TCGGTCTGTGACCAGCTCGGCAGCAGGAAGATGTTGATCACGATGCCCTCGCGGCGGCATCGCTCCGCCTCGCGCATGGTCTCAGCCTCGGTGCGCGGGTCAGGCGGGTAGAGCATGAAGAGATCGCTCCCCTCGAAGTGAGCGGTCGGCAGGCCGTCGGTGAGGAGAAAGATCTGCCGGTTCGGCGTGTCCTGCGCCGAGAGCACCTGACGTGCGAGTGCCAGCGCGCGCTGGATGTTCGTGAAGTGGAGCGGCAGGTCCAGTTCACCGATCTCAGGGTCAGACATGTCGGCGCGCAGGCGGACGACCGGATCGTTGATCGACACGGGCTTCGGCAGCATCTCGACGATCTCGCCCGCCGGGCGAAGCTTCGCAAGCGTGTACATCTCGATCGCCTGCAGGAAGTCTCCCGGATACTCGCTGCGGATGAGCGCGTCGAGCGCAAGCGCCATCTTCTTACACGCGATGTATTGGCCGCCGTAGCGCATCGAACCCGACATGTCGAGGATGAGCGCGGTCGCGCACTTCGGCGTGCGGCGCGTGCGATGGACGACGAGGTCTTCGGCCGTCGGACGCCCCTGCCCCGAGCGCGCGACGGCGTTCAGGATCGACTGCGGCACGTCGAGGTTCGCAGGTGAATCGCCGAACTCGTACGGGCGTGTCGCCGGGAGTTCGATCGCGCCGTCGCGCGAGATGACACCATCGTGGCGGCCGCGACGCGCGTCGGCAAGTTCGGCGAAGATCGTCGAGAGCAGCCGCTTCTGGTAGGTGCGCAGTGCGCGCGGCGACGATCGGTAGCCCTCTGCGCTTCGCTCGAGCCCTGCTTCCTCGGCCATCTTCCGCAGGAGTTCGTTGACCTGCCGCTGCACGCGGTCGAGGTCAGCAAGTTGTTCCTCGCTCGCGAACTCGCGCAGCGCCGACATATCGACGATCGCCGGCTTCGCGTTCTTCAGCGCCTCCTCGATCTGCTTGAGGAGCCGCTCGATCCGGTCGAGCTCGCCCTTGACGGCAAGCGCCTCAGGGACAGTCATCTCGATGCGTCCGGTGAAGCGATGGCGCGAGGCGAGTTCGTCGACCTGGAACCGATCGCGCAGGCGCGCAATCGCCTGCATCAGCGAACGCGAGAGCGGCGAAGCGTCGGGCACGCGGCGATGGATCTTCTCGAGTTCGGCGAGTTGACCGGCCGCGAGCGCGGGCGCGAGCCGCGGCGCGATCGCGTCGGGCACTTCGACCTTGCGGGCCGCATCGCCATACGCCTCGGCGGCACGCTGTTCGGCACGCATCGTCTCGTACTTCTCAAGGATGCGACGGCGGCGCTCCTCGAGCATCGCGCGCAGCGCCTCAAGGCTCGGTCCGAGGCCGCGCACCTGCGAGGGATCGAGACGGATTGCGTCGGCAAGTTCACGCTCGGTGAAGCGTCGGCGCGAGCCGTACATCAGCATGTGGTCGTACAGCGCATCGGCCGCATCACCCGAGGGCGGTCGCGTCGGCGGCGGAAACTCCTGCGGGTCGTACGCGAGGTAGGTGTGAACGACTCCGCCGAGCGGAAGCGTCGGTGGCGCCGCGGGCATACCGGGGCGCTTGCCTTCGGGCTCGCCGACGCCTTCGCCGTCACCCGCGCGCGAGGTTGGCACGTCGCCTTCGCTCAAAGCCCGCGCACCTCGTAGGAAACACGACCGTGCTTCTCGGTGCGCGACACGCGCTCGGTCGCCCAGAGCCCGGCGAGCACGAACTCGACGCAGCTTGCGCGGACGGCGGCATTTTCCGAAGGATTCACCTCGAACGCCTTCGTCCATGCCGCGGGCACCTCGCGCATCGCGGCGACATATGCCGAGGAAGGCAGCATGTCGCCGACCTCGATACGCACTCCCTTCGCAAAAACGTCGGCGATCTCGCCGAGCCCGTGCGCATCGACATACTCGTTGAAGATGTTCGCGACCGCCTCGGCGACGATCGCATCGATCGCCTGTCGTTCGGTCATCTGGTGCGAGCCCATGAGGTCGAGTTCGAGCTTGCCGACCGCGCTCGCGTGGATGTGGGCGAGGTCGCTGATCCGCGGCACCGCGGGTCGCTCACCGAGGGCGATGCCGCGACGGCGGGCGTTCGCGACCATCGTGCGCCAGTTTGCCGTCGCGAAGCGCGCCGAGACGCCGCTCGCCTGATCGACGTACCGCGACTTCCGCGCGACGCGGGAGATCTCCTCGCAGACCTCGTCCATGAAAGGCGGCACGAGCACCGGGTGATCGCCACCGAGGTCGATGCCCGCTTCCTGCCGGGTGATCGCGATGCCGAGTTCGCGCTCACGCGGGTAGTGCGTGACGATCGTGCTCCCGATGCGATCCTTCAGCTGCGGGATCACCTTGCCCGAGCGGTTGTAGGTGCTCGGGTTTGCGCTGAAGAGAACGAGGATGTCGAGATCGAAGCGCACCGGGTAGCCGCGGATCTGGACATCGCGCTCCTCGAGGATGTTGAAGAGCCCGACCTGGACGAGCTCGTCGAGATCGGGAAGCTCGTTCATCGCGAAGATGGCGCGGTGCTGACGCGGGATGAGGCCGAAGTGGAGCGCCTCCTCGGCCGACATCGAGGTGCCCGACATGAGGCGCGCAGGGTCGATTTCGCCGATCACGTCGGCGAACTTGGTACCCGGCGCGAGGCGCTCGGCATACCGACCCGACCGATGCCACCACCGGATGCCGATTTTCTCGGGCGGGGTGGAGGCGAGGAGTTCGCGGCCCGCGCGCGTGATCGGGCGCTCGGGGTCTTCGTGGACGGCGCAGGCGGGGACGTCAAGGTACGGGATCCACTCGTCGAGGAACCGCGGCAGGATCCGCATCAGGCGGCTCTTGCCTTGCCCCTTTTCGCCAAGGAAGAGCATGTCATGGCCGGCGAGGATCGCGTTGACCACCTCGGGGAGGACGGTGTCGTCGTAACCGAGGATGCCGGGAAACAGCTCACGGGGGGTGGTCCCCGGTGCGGAGAGTGCTGCGACGAGGTTCGCGCGGAGTTCGTCCTTTACGGTGCGCGAGCGCCAACCGGAGGCGCGGAGCTCGGCGAGGGTGCGGATCGCGGGACATGCGGCTTCTGCGGGAGGCATGCGAGCATCTTCGCAGACCGCGCCCCGCGGGAGTCAGCACCGCACCCGTTTGGTGCCAGACGGTGCCAGACGGTGCACGGCACGTGCCAGTCGGTGCCAGGCACCGCATGGCACGTGCCGTGCACCGCGCTACGCCTCGCTACGCGTGATCGAATCAGTTTCCCAAAGGCGCGACGGCGGGAGTTCCCGCGCACCACGCGGTGGTGCCTGGCACGTGCCGTCTTGTGCCAGGCACTAGGCGGCACGTGCCGTGCACCGTCTGGCACACCGTCTGGCACTAGCGGCGCAGACCCGGCACCTCGACCCGTGTCCCGGGCAGGAGGTCCCCCACGGGCGCCCCCTCGCGCATCAGCGAGTAGAGCACCGTCGCTTCCGCCGCCGCGTCCGCCCACGGGTACTTTTCCCGTGCGAGCCGCACCGCTCGGTCGCGCGCATTCTCGTCCGGCTTGTACCGCGCATGCTCGTCGCGCGCCGCCTTCGCGCCGTTCGCGTCACCCAGCATCTCGCACGCTCGGTTCATGAACCACCACGTCTGCGCCTGCTCGGGATCCACATCGAGCGAGCGCCGCGCAACCTCCTGCGCCTCGCGGGCGAGCGTGCGCCGAGCCTCGTCGTCGGGTGCCGCAAGCGCCGCCTCGAGCAGCGACTCGGACAGCTCGTTCAGGACACGCACATCGATCGAGAAGTCGAACCCGCGCTCGCGCGCGCCGGCGAAGTCGGTCGCGAGCACGCGCCGGAACCCTCCCGTAGCCTTCGCGAAGTTGCCGTTCTGCTTATCGACGAGCGCCGTGAAGTACGCGAGCGTCCACGGCGACTTTGAACCAGCCTCCGCCGCACGCGCCAGTGCCGCCGACGCGTCGTCGAGCCGTCCCTCGCGCACCGCAAGCCGCGCCCGCGCCAGCGCGCCAATCGCCGGATCGAGCTCCGCGACGCGCACGAACGCTTCGTCGGCCTGACGCAGCGCACCGCGACCGGCTCCGCGATCGCTCTCGCGGAAGAGTCCGATGCCGTAGTCGTACCAACGCTGCAGTTCAGGCACCGCGTCGGCCGCCCCCGCCGCCACGCCATGCACGCGGCCATCCTTCCCGCGTACGGGCAGCACGACTTCATCGCGCGCGATCACCATCACGGGAAGATCGTTGACGCGTTTCTCACCGAACACGTACCGGAGGTACGTCGTGTCGAACTTGCGGTAGCGAACTTCACTTTCGAGCCGGATCGGCGCGCCCGCGTCCTCAGGTACCGACAGCACGAAGTGCGTCACGTCGCCCGCGCCCGGCGGAATCTGGTTGTTGTAGAGCGGCAGGAAGATGTCCTGCGGATTGCGTCGGTCGATGCGGTTCCCGTCGCGATCGATCACAAACGCGTTGTACTTGCGCGACCATGGATCGAGTTCGCCCGTCGACTCGTCGATGCCGCCGCTGATCCCGACGAGTTTGCCGGGCTTGCCCGCGTCATCGAGCGTCGCACGCGTCCAAAGCCAGACCTCGTTCGAGTCGGCGGTGCCCTGCGTGAACTCGTGCCCGATGTCGAGCGTCCGCACGACGACCTCGAGTAAGTACCGTCCGCCCGCGTCGAGCACCGGGAGTTCGGCCCCGATCACGCGCAACGCGCCGTCAATCGCGCCACCCTCACGCACTGCGAAGAGATCCACGCGCACAGTCTTCGCGTTGAAGGCCGCATGACCGGCGACGATCGCCTTGTGCGCATCGGCCGCGCTTTCGCTCGACAGATCCGCCGGAAGTTCTGCACATTCAAGCCCCGGCAGCATCGCGCAGGCCGACTGATCGACCGCAGCTGAGAGTGCGGTATTCGCACTCGGAAACGCGTGCGACAACACGCTGCGCACGCCGCTTCCGTCGCGGTCGCGCGCGGCGAAATCCTCGCTCGGCACGGCCTGCATGTGGCAGGTGTTGCACGATGTCGCGGCCTTCTCCGGGTAGTACCAACCGAGCGCGCCGTGACCACTGCGCCCCGACGCAAGGAACGAACCGTAGTGATCTTGCCCGCGCAGCCACTTGTAATCGTTCAGCGGCTCGGGCAGGAACACCTTATGGCATGTGCTGCAGAACTCGTTCGAGCGATGCACCTCGGGCTTCAGGAATGTGCGCTTGTGGAACGACGGCTTCGCCTTCACCAACTGGTTCGAGATCCACTGCAGCGTCTCCGATTCGCTGAACGCAAACGGATAGTGCGGGCTTTCTTGAATCGTGTAGTCGGCGTTGCCGCGCGGGCTATCGATCGACACGATGCCGTGGCAGACCGTGCACGTAATACTCGCGCGGCCGAGCGGGTCGTTCGCCACGTCGTACGCGGGGTCGTCCCACTTCGACTCCTCGAAGGCGCCGGCGAAGAACGGAACCGGATCATGGCAGCCCGCGCAGAAGCGCGCGTCCTGCACGTTGCCGTCCTTCTTGAAGGCCTCCGCACGAGTCTCGCGCACGCTCGCCGCGTAGAACGGATTGTTGAACGAACTGGCCGCGTGCACCGAATGCGCCCACGAGTGCACCACGTCGGCGTGGCACTCAAGGCAGTACTCGTTCGCCATCAGGCCCTTCGCGGGGATGAACCCGCCGGTCGATGTCTTCGCAAGCGACGGCTCGAAGTAGCGCGCACCGTCCTGTGGAACGCGTGGCGCCGCCGCGGGCACGACCACGTGGAGCAGCGTCGCCGCGACGGCAACCACCGCGGCAACCGCGGCCCAGCGCACACCCACCGCCCACTTGATGCGACGGCCTGACAGTCGGTGCAGCACGAAGAGCCATGCCGCGATGAACGGCGCGATCACGTGCGCCCAGTAGACGATCTCACGGGTCGTCGGCTCACGGACGCCGACCGTCACGCCACCGAGTTCCACGCGCGTCAGCGCGACACCGGTCGCAAGCAGCACGATCGCAGCGACGAACGTCGCGATCCCGGCGGTGATCGCGCGCGGATTCGGCCGATTGCTCACGTTGCGCCAGTGCAGCGCACCGAACACGATCGTCGGCACCACGATCGCAAATCCAAGCACGAGGTGCGCGAGGAAGTTCGCGAGGTAGAAACGGTTCTCAAGCGTCTCGCCCGTCTTCCACTGCAGGAACGTCACCGAACTGAGGTACACGCTGTTCACCGCCAACAACGCGAACAGCCCAAAGACCGTGGCCAACAGCCACTTCAGCTTCGGACCGACGGCCGGACGGAACTTCGACATCAGCGCACTGTATCGGCCGCCTAGCGCCCGCCCATCGGCCTTGTCCGCAGTTTCTCCATCACGGCGGGCTTCGCACCCGGCAGTGGCTCGATCGTCTCGCCGTCCTTCGTGAAGAGATCCATGTCCTTGCACCAGCCGCGCACCTCGAGCACGTAGCGGCGCGTGGTTCCGGGAAGCGCTGCCGCGGAAGGCCCCGTGGGGCTCGCGGTGAAGTCCACCGTCACCTGTTCACCCGGCCCGAACACCGCAAGCGCATCGTCACCCGCACCGACAAGCCCGGAAACGTCCCCGAACTCGGTGTACATCCCGTGCTGAAAGCGGCAGTCCCAGAGTGGGAGCCGGTCGCCATCGTCGTAGTGCGGTTGCTTCTGAGGCCCGGTGGTGCGTCGCGCAAACCCTACCGAGGCGAGGTCGGCGCGCGCAAGCGACAGTTCAACCGGCGCCACGGGCAGCGGTTCACGCGCCACCAACCGTACGCTGTCGAAGTAGATCTCCATGTTCGTGTGCAAACGCAGCGCAGTCGCACCCGCTGGCAGTTTCTCGCGCGGGATCGGAAGCGCCATCCGACGCGGCATGCCCGCGGGATAGCCCCACTCCTCGACCAGCGTCGTCCATGCGCCGTCGGCGCCGCGCGCGTCGAGGCTGGGCGCGCGGTACTTCGCGCCCGCCTGCCACGCCGCGAACATTGTCTGGCAGTACGGGTACTCAACCCATCCGTCGATCACGAGCCACGGATCGGCGATGGTGCCGATCTCGGCCGCGAACTCAAGCTCGAGCACCTGTTCGCCCGCGAGGCGCCCGAGGAAACGCGGATCGTGCGCACCGACATCGGGCGCGGCGAGATCCACCTTCGCCAGCGCTTCGGTCGTGGCGGCGTTGGCCGACGAGGCAATCCACGACCGGCGCCATGCGACCAGGTCGCCGGTCGGCGCAGCACCGCCGATCGCCAGCCGCTCGTCGGGCGCGATGTCCCATCCCGCCGGGAGATCGACAGCGCGCAGTGCCACGAGGTCGAGCATGCACGACTCCTCCATCGGTTCCGCAAGCGCGATCCGAAGCGCACCATCTGCACGCGGCACCAGCGCCCCCTCGGGGAAGACGAACGTCTCGCGCGGCCGTGGCTCGCTGTAGACGCCGGGCTCAAGCAGATAGCCGAGGCCGCCCACGCCGAGCATGTCGGTCACGAACTCCATGCGCTCGCCGTTCCATGCGAAGAGCACCGGGCACGACGAAATCTGCCGTTGCGTCTCGACGATCGGCGTCACCACCCCCGCCGACACACCGACCTCGCTCTGGAAGACGCCATCCGACCACTCGAGCTCGACTACATCCGCCGCGTCGAACGGGCCGACGCCCACCGACACAGGCATCAGCGACTGCCCGCGACCCGTGTGCGAGCGGAACGCCTCGCCTCCGAACCACTCGTCTCCGACGCGAGCGGCATACGACGTGCCGATGCCGCTCGTGTTCGAGCGCATCGATTGCGAGGGATCGTCGCGTCCGCTGAAACGCATGGCGATCGAGTTCCCACGGCCGGGCCCCGGCGCGAGGATGAGCGGCGCCTTGCCCGCGCGCAGCGCGACCACCGAAGGCCCGCGCCCGGCATCGAGGTTGAGCGCGTGCGCACGCACGACCTCTTCGCCAAAGGGAATCTCCTCGATCAGACGCCCGCCTTCGTCGAGAAGTTGCATCGCCTTCGAACGGAAGAGAAGAAGATCCGTGTGACCGTCGCCGGTCGCATCGCACGCCGCCATCTCGAGTCGCGGATCGAGCGGATACTTCTCGACGCGCGTCGGAAGGCGCAGATAGCTTCCCGTTGCGATCGCAAGCCGGCGCAGGGGAAGATCGGCGATATCGATCACCGCCGCCGCACGACCCGGCTCGTCGAGTTGCGCTTCGGTGAAGCCAGGCGCCGTGCCGGGCCCCCAGCGCCAGAGTCGCTCGTTCAGCATCAGCGTGTGCGGCGGAAGTTCGTGCAGGATGAAGATGTCTGCGTCGCGGTCGTAGTCGAAGTCGCCCACGAACGCCGAGATCGACGCGCGCTCCTCCTGCTGGAAACCGGCCTCGGGGGCGATGTTTCGGAACTTCCCACCCACGTTCGCGAGCAACTCGATCGGACCGTCGCGCGCAAGGAGAAGGACATCGAGGTCGCCGTCGTGGTCAAGGTCGGCAAGCACGCCATCGCCGCACGACGTGGTCGTACCTGCGGCCTCCCACTCCGCCGTCGCGTCGCGGAATCCGCCGTCGCCTTCCGCAAGCAGAAGGCGGTTGCCACCGCTCCGGCATGCGTACACGTCGGTGCGGCCGTCGTTGTCGACGTCGCCGAGCAGCATCGACCACGTCGATCCACCCGCGAGGGATGCGAGCGGATGATCGGGCGCCGCGTCGAAACCGCCGTCGGTGCGCCCGCGCAGGAAAAGCGCCGAGAGATCGGTCGCGCCAGGCTCCACGATCGCGCGCGCGACGAGGAGATCGAGCCTTCCATCTCCGTCGAGGTCCCCCGCCACCGCGTGCTGCTCGACGTCGGTCGACCACGCCGGCTTCACGCCGTCGGGCCACGTGATCGACAGCTCGCGCGCAGCCTCGAAGATGGGTCCGGCGGGTGGCCTCCAGTCGGAAGGCACGAGCGTCCTCGGCAGCGGCGCGAGACCGAGCGAACCCATGCGGGTGTACTTGAACTCGGCGTTCTTCGCACGCGGATTCTCGGCAAGCTGCTGGAACGCCTCGAGTGCGCGCTCGGCACGAGCCTCGTCGCCGAGTTTGCGCGCGCAGCGCTGCACGCCGAGCAGCGCGCTCTTGAGGCGCGCGTCGCGCGCGGCCGCGCGCTCGTACCAGCCGAGCGCCTTCTCGTAATCACCGATCTGCTCAAGCGCCTGCGCAGTGAAGTAGAGCGCATACGCATCCTCGCCGCGCGCCTCGGCCACCGGCTGGAACGCCGCAAGCGCCTCGGCTGGCTTGCCGAGATAGAGAAGACACAATCCCTGGCAGTAGCGCGCACGCAGCGCGAGTTCCTTCGGTGGATTGGTCGAGAGGAACGCACCGAGCAGCGCAAGAGCCTCGTCCTGCGCACCGTCGCGCGACTGGTTCAGCACCGCGATCGCATGACCAAGCGCCGCCTCGCGCGGAGCACCCGGCAGCGCGGCGATCCTCGCAAACTCGGCGGCCGCAGGTTCAAACTCAAACCGTCCCATCGTTCCCACCGCTCGGTTGAGGTCGCGTGCCACCGCCGGATCAACCTCCGGCGACACGTCGCCCGTTCCGTCACCGCTACCCGAATCCCCGTTGCACCCGACGAGCGCGATCGCGGTCGCCACCGCACAGACGGCGAGGGCGCGAAGCGGCGGAATGGAGCAGGCAGCGTCGGCGAGAGAACTCAATCGCATGGCGCGAGGATAGGGCCGACCCGCCCTCTCGTGTCGACGCGTCCGCGACGGCGCTGCAATCGCGCGCACAATCGAACGCCCCTCATGTGAGCCACAAGAGGCAAGACCTGCGCGCGCGCGCAGGCCACGCCGTCAGGGAAGCGTCCGCTTGGCGGCCGCGATACGGGTTTCGTTTGCCGCGATATCGATCGCCGGCCCACCCGCACGCGCAAACCGCGGCATCGAGGCGTACGGGTGCACCTCAGCCCGGTAGTGCGCGCGCATGTCGTGCCCCTGTCGCCGCGCGCGCGCGTCGCGCAGCGCCGCGAGATCGATCGGCGCCACCACGACCTTCTCCCCAGCCCCAGGATCGGCCTGTGCGAGGATGCGTCCGTCGAAGTCGACCGCCATCGAGCCGCCCGGCCACGAGAACGGCGGATATCCCTCGAACGTCGCGCCCTGGTTGCACGCGAGGACATAGGCCGTGTTCTCAATCGCACGCGCGCGGTTGATGGTGGTCCACCAATCCATCGGCACAGTCGCACCCCACGGATCCATGTAGGCGCTCACTCGCACAAGGACTTCGGCGCCGTTGAACGCGAGCTGGCGGATCGACTCGGGGAAGAGCCAGTCGTAGCAGATCGCGCAGCCGATCTTCCCAATCTCCGTGTCGGCGACGGGAAACGGGTTCTCCGCGTAGCCCGGAAGATCGTGCGGACTCGCGTGGACTTCCCACGGGATCCACGGATTCACCTTGCGGTATTTCGCGACGATTCCATCAGGCCCGATGAGGCAGGTCGTGTTGAACACCGCGCCGGGGTACCGAGCATCACGCTCGATGAACGTCCCCGTCTGCACGAAGCAGCCGGTCTTTTGCGCAAAGCGCGTGTAGGCGTCGGTGTGATCGTTCGGGATCTCGACCGCGAGATGCTCAAGCAGTTCCTCGACGGTGAAGTAGACGGGCGCCGCGTGCGCAAACTCGGGAAACGCGATGAGCCGCACATCGAAGAACGGCGCGTAGCCCGCGACCGTTTGCTCAGCCATCGCGATCATGCGCGCAACGCGCGCGGGGATCTCCGCACGGGTCTTCGGGTTCTCAAACGCGGTCTGGATAGCGGCCGCGTGGTAGCGCTCGATCTTCGGCACTTTGTTCTCCTCGGTCACATGCGATGCAGGCGGAGTCCTGACGAGCGTTCGCCTTCACGCGTGCGTCTACTCGCGCTCGTCGATCCACGCCTGCTGAATCGCCTCAAGAATGCGCTCGTTGCAGGGATGCCCTGGCTGCTCCGCGAATCCAGGCAGCGCTTCGACCAACGCCTTCAGTCGCGGAAACGAGATCGACACCGGATCGATGTCGCCATGGCGGTCGACCAGTTCCTCCGCAATGCGCTCGACATCAAGCCAGTGCATGCGCGCCTCGCTCAGTGCGGGATTTCCTTGACGGCGTTGCGGTTCCACGCTGGCACGCGCACCACAATCGGCACGCGCTTTCCTTCCCCGAGATCCTTCAGTTCGCACTGACACGCAAGGCGCGACGTGCGC
>Ga0172372_10011582_pt1 | contig 11192 bp, 14 predicted proteins | sample LakKiv5m_2_FD_114544 | JGI IMG/M metagenome (GOLD analysis project Ga0172372, IMG submission 114544) | Freshwater microbial communities from Kabuno Bay, South-Kivu, Congo - kab_092012_9.5m | ecosystem: Environmental > Aquatic > Freshwater > Lake | place: Democratic Republic of the Congo... | reverse complement strand
TGAAAAGATAATGCCTCGTTCAGGTTCTACCCATTCAGCTAGGTAGTAACCCTTCGCATCTTCGCCACCTCGCTCTACTACTTCTATGTCGTTATAGCGTTCGCCAATCCGCACAAACCGATATGCTCCGGTCTGATACAAGAGGCACTTGCCTAAGATTTGTTCATGCCATTGAGTAGATGGGTAGTTCTCATACCACTTAACATCCTCCCACCTCATCATCAGCATCCCGTTCTGCGGATACCACTTGAAGTGGTCGCAGTTTTTTGTGGCATCTGAATAGCCATACAAACTTTCAACATTCAAATTGCCGTCCTCATCATTCATGACTGCGTGTTGTTTCACCCATTCCTGAAACGCTATGAACTCGGCATGGGCCACCTCCGGTTTCTCCGTGTGGTTAAACGCCACGACATACGCGACTTCGCTTCGATAGCCCATAATTAGTTTTTCACCTTCCCGTGAGTAGTAATAAAGCCAAGCAGTGCCCCGTCATCGCTGAAGATCTCGTAGCGGAAAGCACGCTTAGTTTTTCGGATTGTTTGCCCCTTCTGCCACGGATGCAGAGTGGGTTCTTTTTGCCGTTTCATGGCTTGCCTTGCGGCTTTGTTTTCGGGTTTCATGTGATACCTCCTAGGTTGTTAGGGAAGCGGAACGCCCCCAGATGGTTAAGAAAGCGGTGTGCAACAGAACACACCAAGGGATAGACGAAAGACAAACCTCGTTGGTATAAAAATCATCTTCCATCTATCCGAAGTTATGTTCTATGGGATTGTATAGATCTACATTTTTTGTCCCCTGCTTTTTTGGCAGTCACCTGTGGGTGAAATGTTAGGGACTGAGTGAGGGTCAGTTTGCCGGACTGATTGTGTATCCCGCCGATCATGGGGCGAGATATCGCTCACTCTTATCGGAGCCGTTACTGCTCGGTAACTATCTTTGTAGGTGCACATGCTTTTTAGATGCGTGGGGTAGTAACCCAGTCCCTACCGTTTTGTTATGGGTCTGCCGTGGTGTAACTCGCCCCAGTCATGCAGGGGTTGTTGCCCATCTTGTTATTCAGACCGCGCTTGGTTTCACGGTTGCTGAGACTGCCTACCTCGTCACGCGCCAGAGCCTACTGAATAGCATTTCACCCAACGGTGAAACCCTACGCCTACGGCTACGGCGGCAAGAGTCTGCCGCGCATTGGATTGTTAAAGAGCGTGTCACCTAGCCGTGAAACGGTAATTAGGTGAGTGACTGAAATAGATTCGCGCCACAGTTCGTATTATATCACAAAAGATGTTCTATGTCAAGGACACTATCTGACTTTTTTATGGGAGGCTGGCGGGGTGAATGCGGTTCCAGTGGTTCCGGTTGAAAAACCCCCCTGTTGGAACCGTGGAACCGTGAGTGTGCGTAGGATTGAAAACGCTAAGTTATTGATTTTATTATTATTATTATTATTAGTAGTAGTAGTAGTAGTAGTAGAATGTGGGGAAAATAGGCTTGGTTCCAAGGTTCCAGTGATTTTAGAGCGATTTCCCTTTTGCAAGTTTTTCGGGTGCATGACTTTACTGATTTTGCATCGCGTGGTTCCACTCTTCTCCCTGCATTCTCTAGGCTCCCCCCTGTTAAAAAACGCTGGAACCTTGGAACCTTGGAACCAGACATTGAAAAAGCCTTGTAAATCAAGTACTTACACGGTTCCAATTTTTTCAAAAAATAGCATTTCACTGGACCGTGAAACGCTAAATAGCGTGCTTGGCTTGGAACCCTATCAAATCCCGCCGTTCTATGGCATGCAAGGTATACTGCGCCGCCTAACTTGACACGCGCGGCTAAACGCGCGCGCACAGAAAAATAACTGGTTTCAATCCCCTCCTGAACATTTCTGTCCAGAAGGGGAAGGTCTTACTTGGCCGCTTGGAAGGCGGCGATCTTGCGTTTTAGAACATCATCCGGCATGGCCGTATCATCTCCCCTAGCTTTGGAAGTCTTATTGCGTTTCACCATGTTGGGAAACATTGTCTTTTCTACCCACATGGTGAAGGCATCGACTGGCTTACGGGGCGATCCTTCCGGCGACTGCAATTCCCTGATCTTGCTGACTAGATCCACAAGGCGATTGTGCCGATACTTTTTCCAAGCAACCCGCCACTCGCCGATCACTTTGTGAAGCAGTGGATCGGTATTCTTTAGCTGGCCGTATTGTTGCTGAGAATACGACATAGCCGCATAAATACCAATTTCTTTTGTTGCTTGTTTGCCGGATGGCTTATCCACTTGGACAAGATTCTTGTCCACGGCCATGTATAACTTGGCCGGATGCTTTTCGTTATAGCGGAGCATCCATCCTTCGTTTAACTGCTCAAGGACTTCTTTGGGCTGATCTTCCAAAAAAGCAGGACACTGCGATACAACATAGGATGCTGACTCCGAGATGGAGTCAACGGCCACCGCCGCCTGATAGGCGGCATCTTTGAATGACTTGATAGTCATAAATGCCTCCGAGTTAGCCAACACGGGATTGTGTTGGTCTATATCTTATAAACTATTCTAAGGCACTAATCAAGCATTTCACCCCCCAGTGAAACACTAAACAACCACGCACACGCACACCCGCGCGCACAGAAAAATAACTGGTTTCAAAGGGCCAAAAGAAAACCCCGATCCGCTTGCGCAGATCGGGGTTCGGGGGTTACTTACTCATCGCACCTTTGAAAGCCGCGAGAGCCTTGTCGAGTTTAGCGACATCGGCCGTTTCATCACCCTTAGCCTTAGCGTTAATGCAACGCTGTCGGATAACGGAGAGCGCACCTTTTTCGGGAGCGTTGAGCCAATCTATAAAAGCGGCTGTCGGGGACCGTTCGGTCTTGATCCCGTTGTCCTCTTTATAGATCCGCTTGGCGTCACGGTTCAGATCACCGATGCGATTCGAGACATACTTATTAAACTTGTCTCGAACGATCTTGATTAACTCGTGCTTTTTGGGTTGCTCATTTTTCAAAGCCCCAAAAGCTTGCTGAGTATAGGCAAAAGCTGAGTGAACATCGAGAGTAAATTTTTCAGCCTTTTTATGGCTCATCATTTCCTCTTCGGTCTTACACTCAACCCAATTGCCGTCGGCTGCAACAAAATAGCGCGTCGGGTTTTCCTCATGCCATCTGAGAGCGTAACCCTTACGCAATTCGTCGCGAACCTCATCGGTGATCGCGTCGTCAACCGAGCCTAGGCCCGGAATGAAACGCATAAGCGCGCGGACTATATTGCGCGCTGTCCCGTGAGCACGGGCCTGTTGATAACCCCCGTCGGAAACGCTAACGGGGTCCTGAGTAAAAGCGATGTCTGTATTAGACATAATTGCCTCACTATGAATCCCCCGATGAACCCGTCGGGGTTTCGGGCCGGACATAATTATGTCCGTGAGAATGTTATACATGACGGCAAAGCGGAAAGATAGGTTTTCACCCCCCGTCTGAAACGCTGTATTTGCGGACAGCCTCGCGCACACAGCCGCGCGCACAAAAACATAACTGGTATCAAAACGTGAGGGCACAAAAAAAGGGGGCCGAAGCCCCCTTGGTTAATATGCGACAAACTGCTTTTTGTCGCGCCGAATCATGCGTGTCGCAACAAAGATTGTCCACAATGCGTGTCTGCTGAATCCATGAAGCCATAATGTGTACCAGATTCCCCAGCACTCGATGGTGTTCTTTACATCAAAGACATTAAGTGATTTATACATGATGCTCTCCTAAGAAATGGGGGCCGAAGCCCCCGTGGTTTATCTGAAGTGATGTGGAAAAATTGGTTCTGTTAATTGCCAAGTGATTTCTACCTGGTGTTTACGCTCATCCATAAGTGCGTTATCCGTTAAGAATCGCAAGGCAACATCATATGCTTCATGTCGATATACGCTATGGTGGCGCATAAGGGTAACCTTTCGCATACGATCTTTTTCAAGATTAGCGGGTTCATCGCGATTTGCTATTACAACCCACATCTTGATCGTAAGAATGCCAGGTAAATCTCTAACAACATTATCCATGATGCTCTCCTAAGAAATGGGGGCCGAAGCCCCCGTTGATTAAACTACTTGCCAAATTAGATCTTTATTACTTTTCTGCATTACCACATCTAAAGCCCCGCGTTTAACAAACCAAATTCGCCACTTTTTGGGTATTGCTTTGAAGTTAGTGGGAAACTCTACTTTGACTGCGCCACTCTGTTTAGCGTGGCACTCTGCAAATACTTGTGCAGTACTAACTTGGTTCGCATATGTGACTGCAATTGCAGGACTAACTACACCAGCATTGTTAGTGCACAACATTGTCAATTTGATTTGATTCATGATGCTCTCCTAAGAAATGGGGGCCGAAGCCCCCGTTTAACTACCTACGACGCATTGATCGGATACGACCCGACGCGCGACGATCACCTGTCTTGCGCCATGCTTTGGTCTTACCCTTGGGTCTCTTAGACATAAGATTCTCCAAGTAACAGCGGAAAATACCGCCATGTCTATCTTATATACTTTTCTATGGCATAAATCAAGGTTTTCGCCCCCCACCCCCAGGGTATCCCCCCTGTATGCTGTGATGGGACCCGCGCCCCCCACACCCCTTAATCCGCACAAATCACACCACGTTTTCCTACTAATTTAGTCAAGTATGAATTAGTACCCACCCCCCTTCGTTTTTTCCCATAGTCAAGGTTTTCACCACCTAGAAAACACCCCCCTTGTCTTTTTTGGTTCCATGCCGTTAAATGCTTGTGGGGGTGTAGGCACCCCCGTCTCCTTCTTGGCCCCCTATCCAGGGGGCTTTTTTTGTGGTAAAACCCGCGCATGTCTACATACATTCTTGAGGTTGAAAGAGACATCGCGCTACCAAAGAGCGCGGCGGAGGCATTACCTTCGATGACCCAAGAAGAGGAGTTGGAGGTTTACGCAAGGACCATCAAACTTCTGTCAGATTTACAGGGTAAGCCCATAGAACCGGATGAGCAGGACAAGAAGACTGCCCGGGAACTCGCCAAAGATATGTTGGTGAATGGCAAAAAAGTAGAATTTGCCAATTACAGGAATGAAACAGTAGCTTTTTTGGCTGGAATGGTCTCTCAATATGACCAGATGATCGTGCGAGACTACGCCGATCTCAAACTCTACGTCGTAAATAAGTTAGTGGAGCACTCTACTAACCCAGATCCCAAATTTGCAGTCCCGGCAATCAAGGCTCTAGGCGAGATTGATGGGGTTGATGCGTTTAAAAAACACACAGAAATTACTGTCCAGCATAAATCTGCCGAGGAAGTTGAGCAGTCTTTAATTGCTAAACTAAATAAACTTGAACAATTGATGAATCTGGGCAAAAAACGGGATTTTATAGACGTAGAGGTCAAGGATGCTGACTCCGGAACGGATTAAGTTTCTAAAAGACCACCTACACCTGCTTAATTCCGACGAAAAGTTGGAGGCTTTTCAGGAAATTGAGCAATATGAGGCTCAAATCGTCCGTAAAGTGGGTCAAGATCACCTCCTAGCCTTCGCTGATCACGTGTATTTGGGCTATAAAGTAGGCCCCCATCACAAAAGACTAGCAAAAATCTTTGAAGATATAGCCGCAGGCAAGAAAAAGCGGGTGATTGTGAACATTGCCCCCCGTCACGGTAAGTCTGAACTCATCTCATACCTCGCTCCGGCTTGGTTTTTGGGCAAGTACCCCCATAAGAAGGTCATCATGGCCTCACATACCGCAGATTTGGCGGTGGACTTTGGCCGTAGGGTGCGAAACCTTGTGGCTGATGACAAATACAAGGATATTTTCCCCCAGATTGAACTGCAGCAGGACTCAAAAAGTGCGTCTCGGTGGGGAACTAACTTTAAAGGTGAGTATTTTGCGATTGGTGTGGGCGGCGCGCTGGCTGGACGAGGTGCTGACCTCTTTATTATTGATGATCCACACTCTGAGCAGGAGGCCAAACAGAATAGGCCCGAGGTCTTTATGCCAGCGTGGGAGTGGTTTCAGAGTGGACCGTTGCAGCGTCTGATGCCGGGCGGAGCCATCATCGTGGTCATGACAAGATGGTCAAAACTGGACCTAACAGCCCAGATAGTGAACCACATGATCAAAAATGAGGACGCAGATCAGTGGGAGGTGGTGCAGTTCCCGGCGATTCTGCCCTCTGGCAAGGCACTCTGGCCTGAGTTCTGGCCTGTGGAGGAGTTGGAGTCTAAACGTGTTGGTATGGACCCCCGGTACTGGCAGGCTCAATATATGCAGGACCCCACAGCCGAGGAAGGCGCTCTAATTAAGCGGGAGTGGTGGCAGATTTGGGAGAAAGAGTCACCACCGCAGTGTGAGTTTGTGATTATGAGTCTTGATGCAGCGCAGGAGGCCAATAACCGTGCTGACTACAACGCCCTTACCACATGGGGAGTGTTTGAAAACGAGGAGACGCGTGTTTATAACATCATCCTTCTCAATTCAATTAAGAAGCGAATGGAGTTCCCCGAACTTAAGAGCATGGTCCTTGAGGAGTACAAGGAGTGGGAACCCGATGCATTTATCGTGGAAAAGAAATCAAACGGTTCCGCTCTGTACCAAGAGTTACGACGCATGGGCGTACCTGTATCCGAGTTCACACCCGGTAAAGGACAAGATAAGATTGCCAGAGTTAATGCTGTATCCGATTTATTTTCATCTGGGATTGTCTGGGCACCAAATAAGCGGTGGGCAAAAGATGTTATTGAGGAGTGCAATGACTTTCCGTCAGGGGCAAACGATGACTTGGTGGACTCAACATCTCAGGCCCTTTTGAGATTTAGAAATGGTGGGTTTCTGCGTCTACCGACGGACGAACCTGATGAGGAAACATTTTTTAGACGCAAGCAAGTGGCGTACTACTAGGACTAATTATGGCTATTGATAAAGCACTAAACAGAGCCCCCCTTGGCTTGATTGGCGACGAGATATCGCAGGGGCCGGAAATAGAAATTGAGATTGAAAACCCTGATGCCGTGCGGGTGGGTGTGGATGGTGAACCCATACTAGAGATTGAAAAGGGTGTGGAGGCAGAAGACTTTAACGTCAATCTTGCTGAAGAGATGGACGAGGGTGAGTTGACTGAACTGGCAGGTGATCTGCTGGGAGATCTGGATACTGACTTAAGTTCCCGCAAGGACTGGATGCAGACATATGTAGATGGTCTGGACCAATTAGGGATGAAAATTGAGGATAGAACGGAGCCTTGGCCTGGAGCATGTGGCATCGTGCACCCGCTTTTATCCGAAGCATTAGTCAAGTTTCAATCCGAAACCATCATGGAGACCTTCCCGGCGCTGGGTCCTGTGAAGACTCAGATCATCGGTAAAGAGACACCTGAGAAGAAAGAAGCCTCGCTACGCGTTCGAGATGACATGAATTATCAGTTAACTGAGCGGATGGTTGAGTATCGGCCTGAGCATGAGCGTATGCTCTGGGGCTTGGGCCTAGCGGGTAATGCGTTCAAGAAGGTCTACTATGACCCCTCATTACAGCGGCAGGTGTCGATATTTGTCCCGGCTGAAGACATGATCGTGCCGTATGGCGCATCAAGCCTTGAGACCGCAGAGCGTGTTACGCACGTCATGCGAAAAACTAAGAACGAGTTAAAGAAACTGCAGGTGGCTGGTTTTTATCGAGACGTGGATCTTCCTGATCCTGTTGTTTCGTTGGATGAAGTTGAGAAGAAGATTGCCGAGAAGATGGGTTTTCAGGCAACAAGCGATGACCGCTACAAGATTCTTGAGATGCATGTCGATCTGGTCATTGAAGACGATAAATACGCAGATGTCGATGAAGACGGCAAACAGACAGGCATTGGACTGCCATACGTCGTCACCATTGATAAAGACACACAGATAGTCTTGTCTATTCGCCGTAATTGGCAGCCTGATGATGACTTAAAGACTAAACGACAACATTTCGTACATTATGGATATATTCCGGGCTTTGGTTTCTATCATTTTGGCCTCATTCATCTTATTGGTTCTTTTGCTAAGTCGGGGACTTCTATCCTTCGCCAGTTGGTTGACGCGGGTACTTTGTCGAATCTCCCCGGTGGATTTAAAACCAGAGGCTTACGTGTTAAGGGAGACGATACGCCAATTAGTCCGGCGGAGTTCCGAGACGTTGACGTCCCGTCGGGAACGATAAAAGACAACATCATGACGCTCCCATATAAAGAGCCGTCACAAGTCTTATCAGCATTGCTTACCCAGATTATTGATGATGGACGTAGATTTGCAGCGATTGCCGACCTGAAAGTGTCTGACATGAGCGCACAGTCGCCAGTGGGAACCACGCTGGCGATCCTTGAGCGGATGTTAAAAGTGATGAGTGCCGTGCAGGCTCGCATCCACTACAGCATGAAGCAGGAGTTTAAACTCTTAAAAGAAATCATCCGTGACTACACCCCGCCTGACTATTCATACGAGCCAGAAGAAGGTACCCGTAGCGTTAAGCAGTCTGATTACGATCAGGTGGATGTTATACCGGTCAGTGATCCGAACGCCGCTACGATGTCGCAGAAGGTGGTGCAGTATCAGGCGGTGCTGCAGTTAGCCTCTGGGGCTCCACAGATCTATGACCTGCCGCAGTTACATCGTCAGATGCTTGAGGTCTTGGGTATCAAAAATGCTGAGAAGTTAGTACCGACTGCAGAGGACCAGAAGCCACGGGACCCCATAAGCGAAAACATGGCACTACTAAATGGCAAACCGGTTAAGGCGTTTATTTACCAAGATCACGAGGCGCATATTGCTGTTCACACGATGGCGATGCAGGACCCCAAGATCGCTCAGTTGGTAGGCCAGAACCCGATGGCGAATCAGATCATGGCTGCAGCGATGGCACACATTCAAGAACATATTGCCTTCCAGTACCGCAAGGAGATGGAGGAGCATATTGGCGTGGAGTTGCCAACCCCGGACAAGGACATTCCGGAAGAGTTCGAGTTGGCGATATCTCGCTTGGCCGCCAAGGGTGCAGCCAAACTACTGCAGAAAGATCAGGCAGAGGCCGCTCAACAGCAGGCCGCAGCGCAGGCTCAAGACCCGCTTACCCAGATCCAGATGCGCGAGTTGGCTCTCAAAGAAGCCGAACTGCAGCGCAAACAGCAGAAAGACTTAATGGACGCCTCCGCAAAGGCTGATCAGATTGAAGTTGAGACCATGAGAATTGAAACTCAGGCTGAGATTGAAGGAGCGAAACTCGGTGCCCAGATAGCCCGAGACAAAGAAAAGCAGGCTGCCGACGAGCAGATCGAAGGCATAAAACTTGGCCTCCAGATGGGCCAGACTATAAGAGATTCCAAACCATCAAAGAAGGAGAGTAAGTGAACAAAGAGTACACAGAACTCTTGAAGTATCTTTCATCGAAGATACAAGAAGAGATGACGGTAATGAAAGATGATATGGCTATGGGTAAGGCTAAGGATTTCGGTGACTACAAATACGCTGCTGGGATCTATCGTGGTCTTATTATGGCAAATACAATTCTTACAGATACAGCAGAAAGGATGAAAAATGAGTGAACTAGCCATCGCTACAAAAAGCGGTGAAGTTTCTACCATCGCCGATACGCCAGAACGTAAGGCAAAACAACTTCCAGATCCAACAGGCTACAGAATCCTGTGCGGCATTCCGGAGATTGATGAGCAGTACGAGTCGGGAATTCTAAAGTCTGATATGACCATGCAGCACGAGGAATTACTGACTACGGTTTTATTTGTTATGAAGATGGGACCAGATTGTTACAGAGACCCAAGCCGCTTCCCCACTGGGCCGTGGTGCAAGGTTGGTGATTTTATTCTGGTGCGCCCCCATGCAGGCACCCGTATGAAAATACATGGTCAAGAGTTCAGGATCATCAACGATGACTCTGTTGAGGGAGTAGTCGAGGATCCACGCGGTATTTCACGTAAATAAGGAGCCCCCAAAATGGCTGAGAATGTTGATTACGAAATAGACTTGGATGAGGGTAAACCCTTAGAAAAGTCGGCCCCAGAGGCTAAAAGCAAGGTCTCACTAGATATAGAGATCGAGGACGACACCCCTGAAGAGGACCGTGGCCGTCAGCCTATTCCCAAAGAAATCGTCGATAAGTTGGACCAAGAGACGGAACTTGACAAATACGACGATGAAGTTAAGTCTAAGTTAAAGGCTATGAAGAAGGTTTATCACGACGAGCGGCGCGAGAAAGAGCGGGCTTCTCGGGAACGTGAGGAGGCCATAGCTCTAGCCAAACAGGCTCTTGAAGAGAATAAGCGTCTGAAGTCCAGAATCTCCGAAGGCGAGAAAGTCTTTGCTAGTACAGCCAAAGACGCCGCCGAGAGAGCTCTCCAGATTGCCCAGTCTGAATACAAGGCTGCGTACGATGCTGGGGATGGGGAAGCTCTGGCCACCGCACAGGTAAAGGTAACTCAGGCTGCTATTGCACTGCAGCGAGCCGAGGACTTTAAACCTACTTTACAAACCCAAGAAAAAGAGATACAACTATCGAAAACAGAGACAACTCAACAATTAGAACCTAGGACTGCTGAGTGGTTGTCTGAGAATACTTGGTTTGGTAGCCCTAAGCATAAAGCGATGTCTAGTTTTGCTTATGGTGTGCACGAAGAACTGCTGGACGAATATGGTTCAGGGTTTAACGGCACAAAAGATTATTTTAGGCGTATTGACAAAGCAATGCGTCAAAGATTTCCGGACTACTTCAGAGAGCAGGACGGAGATGAAGAAGTAAAAGAAGTAGATGTTGAGGACCAGAAACCTCAACAAACGCGCATTAAACCTGCGCCAGTAGTTGCTCCGGCTTCAAGAAGCACGGCCCCCAAAAAGGTTAGGCTTAAGCAGTCGCAAATTGAAGTTGCTAAGCGCTTAGGCATCTCACCGGAAGCCTATGCAAAAGAATTTTTGAAATTGGAGAACTAAAATGGTGGAAAACAGATTACAGCGCGAATTCAGTAAACGTGAACAGGCTGAACGACCAAAAACGTGGCAGCCCGCATCAGCATTACCGGAGCCTGATAAGCAGCCGGGATACGCTTACCGCTGGATACGTGTCTCTTCAATGGGTCAACAAGACGCCAAAAACGTCTCTGCCAAACTCAGAGAAGGTTGGGAACCTGTTCGCATTGAAGAACAACCCAAATTCAAGTTCCTTACTGAC
>Ga0172372_10011581_pt1 | contig 11192 bp, 17 predicted proteins | sample LakKiv5m_2_FD_114544 | JGI IMG/M metagenome (GOLD analysis project Ga0172372, IMG submission 114544) | Freshwater microbial communities from Kabuno Bay, South-Kivu, Congo - kab_092012_9.5m | ecosystem: Environmental > Aquatic > Freshwater > Lake | place: Democratic Republic of the Congo... | reverse complement strand
TGCCTACGGGTAGCCCTACGGGTAGGCAGGGGGACAGGGGGATACCACAGGCGCAGGGGGGCAGGGGGCACCCCGCATACAGGCGCAGGGGCGAGGGGGCACACCCCCACCCACCCCAGCCACAACGAAGGGGCAGGCAGGGGGCACCCCTGACCCTACCATAGAGGGGGCACCCCCTACCCCCTACCCCATACCCCCACCCATGCCCACAGGGGGGGCAGGTGACACCCCACCCCCGAGGTGACACCACCCCGAGGAAGTGACACCCCACCCCATGAGACGACCCGAAAAAAAAAGGGGGGGGTACTTGACATACCAGAGACGACCCGATAGAGTGACCCACATGACAACAGCACTTGACCTAATCGTTTCCCTTTTCCCCATCTGGCTAGTCGTCGGCATTTTCGCCGTTGCGAAACTCCCGAACAAGAAAGGTTGGTAGTCACCATGACCACACACCACACACCCACCTACTACCGTATCCGCACCGCCGTTCGTATCGCCTTCCTCGCAGGCGTGGCACTCGCAGCCTTCACCGTCGGCAAGGTGCTTGCCTCAGAGCCGTACCCCTACAAGTGCGACGGCACGACAGTCACCGTCGTAGGTGGTGATACGTTGTGGTCACTCGCAGAACAGCATTGCAAAGGTCACACAGGTCACGCAGTTCACAGACTCGTTGCCACCTATGGCACAGACATTCACGCAGGCGACACCATTTCATTCGCCATCGCAAGCGAGTAGGTGACATTCGCAGAGCGTCACGATAGAGTCATCACCCAACAACGAAATCGCAAGGTAACACGGGTAGCCCTACGGGTAGCCCACACCACACCACAAGGAGACACCACACATGGAACCGATTACCTACTACCGACTCACCTACGACGAGCAGACGACGTTGCGAGATGTCTACCTGCCTCTCCATCACTTGTGTGCAGACGAGGAACGAGCAGATGAAATCGCCCGACTCATTAGGGGCAACGCCTCCGACTACACGACGACCCAAGCAGGCAACCTCAAAATGGCAGTCGCCGAATTGTGCGACATCGTTTTAGAACAGGCGACGACCGACTATTGGGAACGACTCGGAATGCCTGAGGCAGAGGGACTCGCACAGATGCGACTCACCGAAGCAAAGAGGCTATACGCACTTCTCACTTCACTCGTCGGCGACAAGGCAAAGGCGGTCTGAAGTGTCACGGGTAGACGCACGGGTAAACACGCCAGCGGAAGCATTTGACATTCACACGAAACTCATTGAGTGGCGCAAGGGACACCCGACAGAGGACAGGCTTTTGCATCACGGCTACTTCATGGCAGAGTTGGACAACGCCAACAAGCGACACGAGGTACTGCTTGACGGAGAGTTCTCCGACTTGGTGACGACACTCAATGTCACGAACGCAGTCGAAGCGTCAAACTTCTACTCAGCAACACTTCGCACCGTAGATGACACCATTCTCACGACGAGCGACACGGTTTTTCTGTCTGACGACGTTCGTGAATTGGTCATCACCGCAGAAGCAACTATGCCCGACGAGGTTTTGTTTGACACCGACATTTACACGCCATGCGGGTTCATCGTCATGGAAACACCTATTGACGTAGACATCAAATCAAAAGTCGTCGCTACCGACATTGACAACGTGCTCAAAGTTGCACAGCGTTTCGGTTCTGTCATCACGGGCGAGAGAAAGAACGCAACACCGAACGCAGAGGGGCAACTTGTCGCCATTGAGAAGTGGCAAATCCGTGGGTTTGCATGGGGCGACATTGAGGCAACACGAGATGAGACGCTTTCCGCAATCGCCAAGAAGTTCGGCACGGATAGCGACGAATACGAATTCGCAGTCACCAAGTATTTCCCGACACGCCAAGTCACAAGCAAAGAACCTGTCGGGGTTCAGATACGAGTGTATGGAAGTCTCATCGGCACAGAGTTAGACGGGTTGCACCTCGGAATGGCGCACGTTCTCCATAACGAATTCAAACTCATGGACAAGTACGACTTCATGTATGGGGAAGACGGCAGAAAACTAGAAATCGACACGTATGCAGAAATGGTTGCTCGCACGAATGACGAATTCGGGAAAGATGACATCAACTACGAAATGAATTTGTCGTCGCTAGAAAGGTACAAGCAGACACGCCGTTTTCTCGCTGCTCTCTTTCGTCTCATGAATGAGTACGTGGACAAAGACGACGAAACGCTTTCACGCCCGTTCAGCCGTCGTGCAGTGCGCGCAGGGCGCACGGGTAAGACGAGTGCCGTCACCACCCTTTCACTACGTCGCACTATCTACGGAGACAGCGAGAGTGGCACGGGTAGGAAAGTCACACTTGCACACTTGGTTCGTGGGCACTGGCGCAGACAATGGTACCCATCACACAAAACGCACCGAGCGAAGTGGATAAACGCACACCGCCGAGGTGGTCATGTAGACGACATCGCAGTAGAACGCCCACGAGTAATCAAGGTCATTAACTAAAGGAGAAAAAATGATAATTCCGAAAATCTGTCCACGTTGCGAGAGTTGGATACCCAATAACAGAGAGCCAGGGAAATACCCTGGTGCTATCTCTCGCTTGGACAACAAAACCGAAATCTGCTCACAATGCGGTTCGGAAGAAGCAGTATTAGAATGGCAAAACAGACTCACGGATTGGAGAAAAAAGTAAATGAATGAAGTAGTAAAAACATCAACAGAAACTTATACAGAACCAGATGGCTCGCAGTATGAAGTCGCCTACGGGTACTCGTATGTAGGTGGTCGACTGGAAGTCACCAAGGTGCAGGTGTCGTCGCACACACCGAATGCAATCGTCACGCAGAAAGTGTTGCGTACCATTTCGCCAAAGACAGCCACACGCACTTTACGAGCAGAAGTAAGCGGGCTTGCGTCTAGCGAACTCGCACCACTCATGAGCAAGTGGGAAGCAACGCCGCAACAATTAGAAACCATCGCTTGCCTTTATCGCGAGGCATACAGTCTCGGAGAGTCGCTCGAAAAGCACATCGCTCGCCGCATCAATCGACCGATGTCGACTATCAATCGATGGATTGGTATAGCACGTAGTGAGGGCTACTTGCGCCCAGCCAAGAGCACTCGTGGCGGAGAAATCGACGTACTGACTCAATGAAATACATCGAACCGAAAGTCACAGTAGAGATACCAGTAACAATTCTCAAACGCATCAAAGACTGTCTTCGCACAGAACTACGCAGACCCGACGACGAAGATAACCTTCGACACGAAACACGCAGAGCAAAGAATGAGAAAGCCCTCATGATTGTTTCTGAAGCACTTATCGAGCACGAAGTGTCACACATCGTCGGAGACTCGCTAACTGACGAAAATCTCAAATCAGTATTTTCAGCTCGCGAGAAAAAACGAGTGCCGAAAAAGCAACGTGACTAAATATCGGGTCAATATTCCGTTCGACGTTGTGTGCGACGATGAATACGAAGCCGCACACAACGTCTATCGGACCCTTTCAGTATTACTTGCCTCGCCAATGAAGGGCGACGTAATGGCGGAAATAGAAAATTGCGATACGGGCGAAACGTTTTCACTTTCGCTGTTTGACGGAGTAGTAGAAGTAGACCCGTTGTTTGCATCGCAGGTCATGGGCTTTCGTCATCTCATTTGGGTATCTCAGAACCCGCCACGCGCTAATAAATAGAACAACCCCTTAGGGGTCGTCGTGTGTTACGTTCCCGACGTGCACTGCCGACGCTATGGCCCAAGGGGTTGTTCTGTTTTCTAACTTAGCACTCTCTCTGGAGTGCTTTCAAGTCAGAACGGTTCGTCGTCTGCGCCTACTCCCGCAGGCACACGACCAGTTACGGGCTTTGCGCGACGCGCACCACCGTTTGAAGGTGCTGCGCTTCCGCCCTCTGCTCGCTGGCGACGGCTCACGGTCTCAATCGCACGGGTATTGATGCCGATTTCGTCAGCAATCAACTCCACGACTGAACGCTTGTTGCCTTCCTTGTCGTCATACGAACGCTGTTCCAAGCGACCAATGACGATTGCGCCGATACCCTTTTCGAGGGTCTTTGCTGCATTCTCTGCAACGTAACGCCACGCGACGACGTTGAAGTACGAAACCTTTTCCTGCTTTTCGCCGGCTTGGTCGTACCACACGTAGTTACACGCAAGTGAGAACGAGAGACGAGCCTGACCACTCGTTGTGAATGTCAGCTCGGGCTCCGCTGTCACGTTGCCAATCAACACCGTTGGTGTCGGGTTCATATTGCTTCTCCTTGTTTGTTGAAATACCCTAAATGGGGCAAATGTCACGATACACCAATAGGGTGCGGTTTGCAATCAATTTTTCCGTGCTAGGGTTCTGACATGGAAGAAACACAGAAAATAAGCACCGATGAGGCTCGTTTGAGTCTTTTATGGTATTTAGCCGATTGCATTTGGTATTTCCTTGGCGATGCTGACGCTTCCGAAGAGGAGGCGACAGACGAACTAGAAGTGTGTCAAGGCATAGCCCTGGCCGTCGTTGAGGCTGCAGGGCTTCGCGTTATCAGCGCAGAGTCAGAGAATGACATGGTTTTGTCCGTAAAACTGACAGATAATGCCCAAGAGGCAGTCCAGAAGTTCCTTTCTGGGCAGTAGAGAATACTGATAACACTACTTATGTAATTTATTTGATAAACTAGATATCGCTTACTGACATAGGCACTCATTGCCAAAGAGTGTTGCCCTATCCGCCGAGTAAGGAGACAATCCATTGAGACGAACCACTGTATGGGCCACCGCATTGTCCGCACTAGTGCTAGGACTGGCAACGCCGAGCGTATCGGCAGCCAAGCCAAGCGGGAAGGCGGTGGCGAGCGTAACTGCGCTTACACCCAGCAGTGAGTTTTCCACCCCAACGGTAAAGGTGAATGCCCGAGAGGCACGCCTAGTGTCTGCTCTTCAGCAGACGTACCAATTCCGTGAACGTAGCGAGCGAGTACGGGTACTCCAGCGGTTGCTTGGCAACCTAGAGACCGACGGCTACTACGGTTCGCAGACTAGGAAGGCTCACATAGAGGCATTGACCGCACGTGGACTGACTACTGCCCACGTTCCCGCCGTGACGTACCCAGTGGGTGGTGGACCTCGGTTCCCCGACGACCCAACTATGCGTTGCCCAAAATGGGAAGCAAAGTTCAAGGAGTACGAACTCCCCGTAGAGGTGTTCTCGTACATTGCTTGGCGCGAAAGTAAATGTAATCCGAAAGCCATCAACGCCCGTTGGAATAGCAAAGGTGTAATGACCTATGCGCTGAACAACAACGGCACGTGGGATAGTGGCTTAGTCCAAATCAACTCGTCGTGGATACGCATCGTGCGTGAAGTCTGCAACGTGGACACGGGTTCTATGCGCCAAGACCTAGAGGCTTTGCTCAAAGTGGACTGCAACCTGAAAATGGCGAAGTGGATTATGGACAACACTTCAGGCAAGTTGCGTAACTGGTCTATCTACGGCGGATAGCAAATAAAAAAGTGATAGTTCCGCTACGGGCAGACTTTGTTCGCTATCGTTTCAGATAAATCTATCTAAAAGGTAGGAAAGCAATGGCACACAAACTAGAGATACTGAAATCAGGACAAGCCCGGATGGCTTACGCCGACAGAGAAGTTCCATGGCACCGCCTTGGAGTCGCCATGAAGGGCCTGCAGACCTCGGAGGCAATGCTGGCCGCCGCAAAGGCTGACTTTGACGTAGTGACAACAAAGGTTGCAGCAGTAGACGCTGAAGGCAACTTCATTTGTAACTCTGATGGAACTCCAGTCATCATTGAGGACAGCCGTGCGACCGTACGGGTGAATGACGACGGCACATTCGACGGCCTCGCCACAGTCGGAACTCGCTACGTAGTCCAACAGAACCGCGAGTGTCTAGAGAAAGCACTTGCGGTAGTCGGTGCCTCTGGTGGTGACGCAGTAGTTGATACTTGCGGCGTTCTTCACGGCGGTCGCGAGTTCTTCGCAAGTATCGACCTAGGTGGTCTCGTTATCGACCCGATGGGTGTCAATGACAAGATTGAACGCTATCTTCTGGTCCGCAATGGCCATGACGGACGTACCGCTATCACGTTTGCGAATACATCTATTCGTGCGGTATGCAAGAACACGGTCATTGCTGGAATGAACACAGCACAGCGCGTCTTCACCGCTCGCCACACTCGCAATGCTCAAGCAGCAATGGAAGAAGCTCAACAGGTTCTAAAGATTTCGACAGCATGGGCAAAGTCATTCAACGAAGCCGCCAATAAAATGCTCGCAACACCGATGCACCCAGCAAGCAAGAACTTTAAAACGTACATCGATACGCTGTTCCCCGAGAAGGCAAACGCGACAGAACGTCAGGTGAAGAATAGAGATAACGTCATCACCAGCATCCGTGCACTCTATGAAAATGAGCGCAATGCAGGTGGCTACGGATACAACGCATGGTCTGCATACAACGCAGTCGTTGAGTATCTAGACCACTACCGCGAGGCAGCCGCTGATGAGCGAGCAATCGCTTCAATGACAACTCACTCTCTTGTCACCCAGAAGAAGATGAAAGCACAAGATTTCCTACTTTCTATTTCTTGACGTACAGCAAATGTATGATTGTTCGTATGGGTGAACCTGAGTTCTTTGATGAAATGGGAGATAACGAACTCCCGCCACGCGAGGAACTTGCTGTTTGGCTGAGCGAGTTCATGGCCGCCTCTGTGGATGCAGAAACTAAATACAGAGCACATTACTGTTCAATGCTCGTGGAGAAACTGTATGAGGACTTTGGCGTCGAGGGTTTCTGCGAAGTGATGATGGCGATGGACAAGAAGGCCGGTTGGATTTCCGACATCATCCTTGAAGCGTCAGACCTTGATGACATTCTCTTCAAGAAGCACGGCGTCTACGACAAGCACGCTCTAGCAAAGGCTCGAGCCTCTCAGTCGATGGATGAGTTGAACGGGAAAATCTGGAAACTCCGTCGCAAGTACGCAAAAACAATTGTCGAAGAGTTGATGGTCGTTCCGTCTGACGACGAAGAAGAGTAACTACCTAGACAGAAGAGCCAGTACTAACTGCGAAGTGTCACCGCTAACAGAAGACCCCTCAACTGCTGCGGTGACGACTCCGCGTTTACGTTCTATCAGAGAATATATCTCCTCGTCAATTGTTCGTGAAGCCAAGATGTACGTTGCCGTGACGCTCCCAGCCTGGCCAATGCGATGAAGGCGCGAGTAAGTTTGGTCTACGTCAGCAGGAGTCCACGGGAGTTCTACGAACAAAATATCTTGGGCCGCCGTCAGAGTGTGCCCTGTCTTGGCCGCCTGTATCGACAGAACAATGACGGGCGCGTCCGCTACCGAGAGAGTTTGAAACTTTCGCTTATGTTCTTCGACTTCCTCAACTGACATTCCCCCCTGGATTTTTAGGCCGCCGAACTTACGCGCCAACTCATCAACGATTTCCCTGTGGTGCGCCGCTATGACGACTTTTCTCCCATCATCGATGCGCTCTTTGACCCATTCCTCAATGATTGGCATCTTCGCTTTGGCTGACAGCCGACGCAGAACCGATAGCCGAACAAGGTGCTCATTACTCTCTGCTTTGATTTTTGCCACGACAGCAGCGGAGTGTGGAGACTGACCGAGTTCTATGGCTATCTCACGTGCTCGCTCTTGAAGGTACTTAATGATGTCCTTCTCTGCCTTCCTGTATTCATCCATTCCCGACGAAGTTCCTTCGATTACGACAGGAGAGTGGACTACTGGTGGCAACTCAGAAAGAACTTGGTCCTTCGTCCTGCGTATGTAGCACGTTCCACGCAACCTGTCGTTGAGTTCGTCTAGGTGTGAGTGGCCGCTGATGTTCCACTGTCCGAAGGTGTCTTGATACGCAGCGCAGTAGCGACGATAGAAACCCCATAGGCCGCCGAAGTCTTTTAGCTTGCCGAGTATCTCTAGTTGAGATGCGTACTCTGCAGGCCTATTCGTCACCGGGGTGCCAGTGAGACACAGGACTATTCCATCTTTACCAGCACTCTTGGCTATCTTGACCGCCGATTTAGTTCGCGCAGCAGTTGGTGTCTTGCAGTAGTGGCTCTCGTCAAACACATACGCCCTGTGTTTTGACAGTTGCTTCTCCCAATGAGAGATGTTGCTGTATCCGATTACAAGAACGTCGTAAGTACCCTCATCAGGGAAGTTCTTGCGGTTTGTTACCGTCGCAATCCTCAGGCGCGGCAGCCACCTGTCGTACTCTTTTGCCCAGTTCAGCACGAGGCTCGGTGGGCAGACAACGACGACTGGATAACTGTCCCAAACGTATTCAACAGTCGCTATCGCTTGTATCGTCTTGCCTAGCCCCATCTCATCAGCAATGAACGTGCGACGGGCGTTTGACGCATAGCGAACACCTGCTCTTTGGTATGGCAGCAGTTCGCCTTGCAGTGTTGGTATCTCAATTGAGGCATCAGTTGACCTAGAAGCCTCTTTGAGTTTCTCTAGACCATCATGAACGTTTTCGGCATGCGCGTAGATTTCATCATCGATTGGGACATCAAATGCCTCAGCCCATTTGATTACCTCAGCAACTGAGTTCATTGGCGCCATCCACGCCTTCATCTCAGGACTCCAAGTAATCCCGGGGACCTGTTTGACCGCCTTAATGATGACTCGTTCGTATGGGAACTTCATTACGAGGCTCCCCTCATCGAGATAAACGCAACGGGTTGGCCGCCGCTTCTGGATGGTCAGCATCAGAACTTCGTTATCTATTTGGAACTTATTCCGCGCGGCGAACTCGCGTATCTCCTCAAGGGATGAAACTGGAACTCTCCACACCTGCGCGACTCGGTCCCACGAGCTTCCCTCTATTTTCTTTATTTCTTCGACCTGCGCTGCGTCATACGGAAACTCCGCTACTAGATGGTCGTCGCTGAGTGATAGGCGCACGAGCGCATACTAGTCGTCTATCATTGTCCCTATGAGAAAAGACGACGAAGTTCCGGAGCAGGAGCTAGAACAACTGCAAAAGGATGTAGCCACTTTATTCCGCCTTGTAAAAAACATTGAGGAAAAACTGAAGCGGTTGCAGACCACCATTGACTTCAAACGTCAAGCAGAGCAGACCCCCCCTTTCAGCTTTGCTGACCCGGTGCGACCATCTCCGCTGGGGAAAAACCTCGGCGACTGGTATGAGCGGCTGACGGACAAAACCAAATACCCTATTGCCAATCCCGAAGATGGGCAGTAAAGTCGCCTCACATGGGTCTTTCTCCTACATTTACCTGCGTTGTTTGCGGTCTCAGCGTTGACCCAAAATCTCAGGGAGCAATACGTCAAGCGGTTGTTTGGCTGAAGGGAACTTCACGAACTGTGGTTGAGGTAGTCGCTGAGAATTACAAATACCGACATGCGGTATGCATGAGTAAGGGCGACCTAGAGCAATTGGAGTTATTCTGATGGATAGGGCCGCCATAGAAGATTACCTAGACATGTTAGGCGAGAGCGTGCTCCTGCTTGACGGGTTTGACGAAGCCTTCATTGGGCTCTCGCAGCGAATCAATGAGCCGCTTCTTGCCGTCTACTCATACGACAAGATGGTCGACGTATTGGTTCAGCGAGACGAGATGGAATACGAAGAAGCCGTTGAATACATTGATTTCAACGTGATTGGAGCGTGGGTTGGTTCCCAGACTCCGCTGATAGTCACTTCCATGCCGACCTAACGGCAGCAGGCGCGTCGGATAATCCGATGCTTTATCTTGGCCGCCGCACCATTTGGCTTCTTCGCCGGTTTCGGTGCGTCTCGGTCTTCTTGTTTTGGTTGTTCGTCGCTCATTCCGGTTCGTCATCCTCCCACTTAAGGCCGCCCGTGGCGTCGTCAATTACTGGGTGTTGAGTGCGCACGTAGACGCCACCGTCATACTTACCAAAGTCTGGTGTCGCCTTCCATGAGTAGCTACAGCACGGAATCTCATCCCTGCAAGGGTGATGGCCGCCGACACCCATCGCCTGAGCTATTGACGGGAATGCATACATGAGGCGCACGCAGCAGTCGTGACAGAGGACGATTGATTCTGTATCAGTTGCTTCCTGCCATGGAATGTTGTCGGTGAACCCACCGTAGTAACCCCATAGACGCGGCACTAGCTCTAGGCCGCCGTCTGGCAGCTCTTCTTGCTGCGTAGCAATGGCATCGATGCCGCATTCATCACATTTGACTGTTTTCATTAGTTTCTATCTTATAGTAGGTTTTTATTATTTACAACAAAAGGGTGGAAGCCCGCTAGATAAATACTTCAGTATTTATTGTTCTCTTATTATGTTTATTTATATATCTATTATTAGGAGATATAAGCCCCGTTAGTGTTACTTACTTCTTCCCGTACTGACGGAGAGGTATTGAGAGTATTGCGAGAAAGAAAATGCCCATGTATTAATAATAAATGGGTCTTTAGTGCTAAATGGGAAGTGTTGATGGTCGTTAGGCACACGGGGCTTCAATTTTATTCATTCCTTCTTCCCTTTCGGGTGGGGGTGGGGTTCCCCCCTACCCCCTCCACTTCCATGACCCCGGCAGACTCTCTGCCCCCGTCTTGGTGAACTTCACCTCGGTGCGGGCGATGGTCCCCTCTAGGCGAATGAGCGCGTTCCTCGCGTGAACGTAGGCGTGAACCATGTCCACGAAGTCCCTGTGAGCCTCTTCGGTCACCTCCTCTACATTCACCTCGCCCACTTCGCTGATGACGCTCCTGATTGCCGTGAGCGTGTTGGTAAGGGTCTGAATTGTGTGAATCATGTCGCTGTTCATGTGACTATTATACCGAGCCGATTAGAGTCTATTACAATCGTTCGGGTGGGGGTCATGCCCCCACCACTTCGCAGAACGTCTTCGCAGGGTCAGAGAAGACCCACTTGCCCTCCCCTGTTCTGATGTTGTGGTCCCACGACAGACCGAGGGTCTCACGCCACTTCGTTGCCGGCACACAGGCCTCTGTGGTCACCCACATCGTCTCAATGGTCTCTCCGATGGTGAATGCCACCCAATCGATGATGTGGTGGTCCCCAACCGCTTCGGCGCATCGCTCGGCGTCACGCAGGCGAAAGAGCCATGAATCGATGAGTCGCTTTTCTTGCTGATTGTTCATGCGGAATGACATTACTTCTTGCCTTTCTTCTTGAT
>Ga0172372_10011580_pt1 | contig 11194 bp, 11 predicted proteins | sample LakKiv5m_2_FD_114544 | JGI IMG/M metagenome (GOLD analysis project Ga0172372, IMG submission 114544) | Freshwater microbial communities from Kabuno Bay, South-Kivu, Congo - kab_092012_9.5m | ecosystem: Environmental > Aquatic > Freshwater > Lake | place: Democratic Republic of the Congo... | reverse complement strand
GTTGTTCATCACTGGAACCCAACCAGGCGTACCTCCACCTTGAGCTATTAGAACCCATCCTACTCTTTTATTCACCCCCGTATTAGTAGTGCCAAATACAGTAGTATCTTCAGTTTCTTGTATCTCTACAGGGGCAGTTACATGGTTAACAGTTAATTCTCCCTCAATATGTGCACCTCCACCGACTACTAAGTTACGACTAATACCAAGACTACTATCAATCAACACTTGCTTCATTTGTCTTTGCTTAAGAGCAAGAATATCAGCGGTAATTGTAAGTCTCTTACCACCGTCTATATTAACCTCATTACCGCTTGCAATATTAACCTGTTCCCCAGACATATTAACAATAGTACCTCCAATTTGTATTGGTCCGAATGTTTTCATACTTATACCACCTGCCCCTACCTGGAGAGTATACCTATTACATACATTAAGTGAGTAGTTACCCCCAGGTAAATCATCTACATGAACATATTCTATTAAAGGGCTAGCTTCTTGATTTTCAAAAACCCCATCTGTACCTACAGATACGCTTGAATTATAAATTTTACCTTCACTATCAACACGAATACTACCGAAATCGTTCATCACTAATCCAATTGTTTCTATTTTATGTTTTGTCACATCAACAATTTCATGACCTCCTAACCCGAGGCTCGCCTCAGCTTTACTTAAATTAAGAATTTTTGAATTAATTAATGCTTGAAGTTGCTGTTTTGCCGGGTCAGGGGACCAGTTACCATTCATTGAACTCTTACTCAAACCTGTACCTCCACAACTAGGACAGTCACCCACGATCGGATAAGATAAATTTTGAGGAGCCCCAGGCGGTTGAGTACCTTTAGCATTTACCTTGCTATAATCTCCAACTTCATCTTTCGTACTATCCACTATAGACGTTTCTACAGAATTAAAAGGATTGTTCTTTAGCGTATTATATTTTCTACCTCCACTACATACAGGGCACGGACCATAAGAACCTGTTTGCTATTGCTCAATACTATTAAAAAGCTGTTTATTTTTAACTCGCTGCAATTCAAACCGCTGCTTAATATCTGCTATATCCTGCATTAAATCTTTCCAACCCTGAATAGCACCTGCATCTAAACTACCAATTTTTCTATATAAATCTCCCCTTACTGTAGTATCGTTATCTCCATCTACATAATAATTATCGGAACCTCTGATCGTTTCAAACTTATCTCCCAGTATTAGATGTTGTTCGTTCGCTGTTGCAAGATATATAGATGTTGGATTGGTAAGACTTATAAAACTACCACCATAATGGGTAATATTTACGGCTTCGCGATTATCCGTATTAACAAATTCTAACGTACCGCCTTTTTGATTTATTAAATACTTGTTTCTGTATATTTCTACATTGTGATCTGTTTGCTTAGTATTAGGTTTTTTATTTTCATACGAATAAGGGTAGTCTGTCAGCTCATATACATTTTGCCACTCCTGTGCACCATGGCTGGCGGCGAAATAAACAGGATACATCGGATTGCCATCTATAAAAAACACCCATAGGTGTGATCCCACAGGAGGTATTCCAAATGACCCCTTAGCTTTGTTAGAGTAAGACGAAGGTCTATAATTATTACCGTACAAATTGCCTTTGTTTGCACCAGAAGACCCTGGACTTACAAATGCATCTTGTAGCGTAAAATCATATTTTTCATAAATGTTAGCTGGTTTCTCGCCAGTCCCATCTTTATTTTGACTAAATTCTGTAGGCTGAAAGTCTTTAACAGGTGTAGAGCTCTTATAATCATTACTATCACTAATTGTAGCGCTTCTTTTATAGCTATTGTAGCGACCTGAAGAAACTTCTCCTGCTAAAGGCGAGGCACACTCTGCCCAGGGTAAAATATCCTTTAAATCATCAATAATGTCTGTAATGTTACTCTCTATATTTGCACCCAGAAATTTAAACTTTTTATCAGATAGAGTTTTACTCCAATTATCATATACTGTAGGGGAGATACTCGGTATATATACCTTAACTCGACCACTTTTAGAAGGATCATTATTTGCTACAACAATACCCAGATAATTACCATAATATTTACCTTCTAATTTCATGCAGCTCCAAACGTTGGTGAAGAGTTTTTAGCATATCGGTATTTTGTCTTTGGTGGAAATACCTTAACGTTAATATATTCTGGTGTTGAATTTGCAAACTTTAAGGCATCTTCTTTTTTAAGAAAAAACACATCAATAATAGGTGCTTTTCCCCCGCTTGCGGTTCTTGCTTTAACCGCTCCCCCCGTATCTGTGGCATATCTTGTACCTATATCTGGAAACTCTATTTTACTTAAATAGGGTATAACTGCAGGGTCCACAGCAACGCTAATACCTTGCTGCAGCTGTCGCCCAGTAGAGCTTCTTAATGCAGCAGAATCAGAATCTGTTCCCGACCCATAAGCCCAGTATACTGTTCGCCGTACAAACAAATCAAACCCTCTATCATTATCTCCACTATATTGTGGAGTGCTCAATTGTTGTAAGTTTTGTTGAGCAGAATTATTAAAATCTTTATTAGAAACATCTTGTTCGGTCATAGACTTAGATGTGCTTTTTACGTTAGAAACTGTCTCGTTTATTGTGGCGGTCTTTTTTTCATTAAAAATAGCAGGATCATTAAGATCCCGTATACCCTTTGGTGTAAAAGACGGAAAAGAACCGTCAATTGATTTATTCAGGGTACCTAGTTGCGATATTTGATTATTATTTTTTAATGTACTTATAGTTTGCATAGATATGCCTTTAGAATAGTCCTCTAAGAGTTTTGTTAGCTGGGAATTGCTTGATTCTAATTGCGAAAACGCTGTGCCAGCTTGCGTGCCCATATTATTAATACCTTTTAATGAATTGAGCTTAGCTACTGTATTTGATTCTATACTAGGTACAATACCGGGCATCGCCCCATCAAGAAGACTTTGCATATTTGTGGGGTTTAGTGCTTGTTTTATACCATCACTATTAAATGATGTCATATTTTCAGGAAGTATTGCCGCGAGATTAGAATTAAATGAATCGAATGTTGGTATAGATGTGGATACAGGTGATCCGCCTTGCATCTTGTTTGCTAAATCTGTCGTGATGTCTGCTGATGAATAAAACACAAAATTATTTAATTGATTATACTGTTTAACAAGTTATATTATATAGAATGAAAGTTTCCCATGAGACTCCTATTTCTTTGTTAAATTATTCTAGAGAGTACAATGATTTTGACTATTGTTTAGTGCATTTATTAGATAAACACCCTGAATACAAGGAGTTTTATAAGACAGCAAGGCCTATTTACAATCGAGAAGTACTTCTAGACAATTCTATATTTGAATTAGGCAAAGCATTTGACGCAGGGGCTTTCTATAAAGCGGCTTTAGAGCTAGAACCTAATATGTTCATAGTTCCAGATGAATTAGAAGATATGACTGGTACTATACAAAGTTTTAAAAACTTTACAACCAAAATGCAAGATTTAAAAAACACTTTTCTAACTAAGGCTATTGGTGCGGTGCAGGGTAAAAACTGGCAAGAGTTAACCGAGTGTTATAAGTTTATATCTGATAACGCAGATATGGTTGCAATAAGTTTTGATTTTAGTTATTACCAGGTAACAGGTAGCGGATGGCACCATTTAGAGCGTTGGTGTTCAGGGCGCCAGCACTTTATTCAAGATTTAATAAATAATGGTCTATGGAGGTGGGACAAGCCTCATCATTTGTTGGGATGCTCACTAGCAAAGGAATTTCGTTACTATGTCGATAGAGGTATTCACAATATTGTGTCTTGTGATACTAGCAATCCAATTGTTGCCGCTATTCATGAAATAAAGTATGATGCGGATTATGGGCTAGATACTAAACCTTCTACTAAGCTTGCAGATCTGATTAGTCACGAATTTACACCTGAGCAATTAGAGATAGTTAAATATAATACTACAATGTTTAGGAAGATTATTCGTAGATGAGACCCTGGGTAGCATTTTTTTCACAAACCGGTACAGAGATTCATAATTTAAGCAACGAACTAGGTGTGTACCCTGATGCTATTATTACAAATAATCCTATTATATCTAAAATTAATTCTGCTTTAAGATATGTAACAGAGTTTAGAACCAATAAACTAAATCGAGAAATATTGCACACACTTACTTCTAAGCCAACAGTAGAAGAATATGAAAATGTTTTAAGTAAATTTAAGAATCCTGTACTAACTTTACACGGTTATCTAAGAATTATACCAAAACAAATTTGTCAAAAGTATGAGACTTACAATCTACACCCGGGATTAATAGACAAATATCCAGAGTTGAAAGGGTTTAATCCTCAAGAGCGTGCCTACAGAGGCAACTACAAGCTAGCCGGTTGTGTTATTCACAAAGTAACACCAGAAGTTGATGAAGGAGAGAGTTTAATGAGCCAAGGCATTAGTATAGAGGGGTTAACTCTTAATGAGGTCTATGAAAAATTACACGATACGGCTTTTGATCTGTGGAAAAGTTTTTTTTCCGCTTATAACGTTTTAAAGAGCTAATATGGACGTTTCTTTACATTATAAAAATGTTTTTTTAAAGCCTAATTTCAATTCTGTTAAGTCGAGAAAAGAAATTGACACACATGTACAGTTTTGTGATCGGGTTTTCAGGCTACCTGTTATACCCGCTAACATGAAATGTTGTGTAGACTATGAAACTTGTCAGATGTTAGACAAAAACAACTACTTTTACATAATGCATAGATTTGATATAGACATTTTAAACTTTGTTAGGTATGCAAATTTGCAGAACTTTCATAATGTTTCAATTAGTATCGGTATACAGGATAAGGATAGGCACATCATTAACGAATTATCACATATTTCTCAGCTTGGTAGGTTAGATTTCATAACTATTGACGTTGCCCATGGTCATCACTCTAAGGTTTGTGATCAAATTAAGTTTATTAAAGATAGACTCCCAGCAGTTAGAGTAATTGCGGGTAATGTAGCAACGTATAAGGGGGTAGAATATTTAAGAGACTCTGGAGCAGACGCCGTAAAGGTAGGTATTGGTGGTGGTTATGCATGTACTACTAAGGATAAAACAGGATTTACCTATCCTATGTTTAGTTGTATAATGGAATGTGCCCAAGACAACAATTTACCTGTTATTGCCGACGGTGGCATACGCAATAACGGTGATATTTCTAAAGCTATTGTTGCAGGAGCTACAATGGTAATGTGTGGTTCTATATTTGCTGCATGTTCAGATAGCCCAGCTCCAATAGTTAAGGATTCCTCCGGGCATAGATACAAACAATACTACGGCTCGGCAAGTATTCACAATAAAATTGAAAAAAGGAATATTGAAGGTACAATGAAGCTTATGGAGGCTGATACAACAACCTATTTAGAGAAGCTAGAGGAAATTGAACAAGATTTACAGAGTGCAATAAGTTACGCAGGCGGTTGCAATCTTAAAGCACTCAACCTACATAATGTATCCTACGGGGTAAGAATGTAATGGGAGAAGATTATATTAAAATTGTAGAGTCCACGTATCCAGAGACGTGTGAAGAGTTTAAAAAAATACAGAAAGAGCAATATGAGGTTTTTTGTAAGAAGCAGTTTGATTATGGGCCCCATAATATTAGTCTTGGCTCAGATCTTCACAAAAAAGAAGACATAATAGCGTCTGTATCAGCAATTGTAGTAAGGTTAAACGACAAAATTCAACGGCTTATTAATATGGTTTTAAGAAAAAAGACATTTGAAGCGGCAAATGAGCCAATTTTTGATGCTTTTAGCGATACCTCTGTATATTGTATTATTGCAGAAATAGTTAAAAGAAAAAAGTGGTGTAAATAGTAGTTGTAGTTATAATAGAGTAAGTGAATATTACTTTTACTGGGCCGCAGTGTTCGGGTAAGACTACTTTGCTCAAGCAAATGAAGCAGACTAGAGGTATTATGGATCAGTTTTTTTATATTGAAGAAGTTACTAGATTAGTAAAGAGGGAGTTTAATGTTAAGATAAATGAAGAAGGTGCAAACGATATAACTCAATTGTTAATTTTAAATAAGGAACTAGAGAATTTATTTAAATACGATTATGAACTTTGGCCGGGATGTAAAGGTAATGTACATGATAGATGCTTACTAGATGGTTTGGTATTTACAGAATATTTTTATGATAAAAAACTTGTAAGTCAGCAAATCTGGTCACAAGCGTTAAACTATTGGAATCGTTTTTATTATAAATACGATATTATATTTTACCCCGATCCCCATGAAATAAAATTAGTTGATGACGGTGAGAGAAGTGTTGACGTAGATTTTAGAAATAATATTATAGACAAGTATGAGAATTACTATCTAGATCAATTTCAATGGAAAAATAAAGTTGTAAGACTGAAAGGAACAGTAGAAGAGAGAATGGGGATGATTAAAAATATTATAGATTTCTATACAAAGTAGTATAAAATATAATCAATGAGCAATACCATTTTAGATAATAGTAATATTTCAAAGCACCTCGGTAAGGTGACTGGTTATAAGTCAACATATGACCCGACGCTGTTGGTGAGAGAGCCCAGAATTAACAATAGAAAGCATTTAGGAATTACAGATGAGGATGCCCCGTTTGGTGGTTATGATATTTGGAATGCTTATGAAGTTTCCTGCATAACAAAGGAAGGCATACCTGTTGCTGCTATAGCTAAGATTGTTTACCCGGCTAAAAACAAATACATCGTAGAGTCAAAGTCGATAAAGCTGTATATGAATTCGTTTAATATGCAAAAGTTTGAAGGAAATATTATTTCTGTTTTAATGCAACTTCAAGATACGATTGCATCTGATCTTTCTAAGCTTTTAGAAACTGACGTCAAGGTATATGTAAGATCTACCAAATCAGTAGATGATGGTTTGTACTATCCACCGGTTTTTTCAAATAAAGACTACCCGACGTTAGAGAATTTTATTGATGTAACTACTATTAAAGCGCCTTTTTACACAGAAAATCCTGATATTTTAAGCGCCGAAAAAACTAATGAATCTAAAGTACAAAGATTTCATTCCGCATTGTTAAAGAGTAATTGTAGAGTAACTTCTCAACCTGATTGGGGAGATGTTTACATTCACTACAAGGGTAAATATGAAATTAATCCAACTTCTCTTTTACAATATATTGTTTCTTTTAGAGATGAATGTCATTTCCACGAAGAGATTTGTGAGACTATTTATATGAGAATTTTTCGAAAGTTTTTTCCTGAAGAGTTAGTTGTTAGCTGCTTATATGTAAGACGTGGTGGTATTGATATCAATCCAACAAGGTCGAGTAATTATAGTCTTTTAGACAAATCGTTAATTGACGAGTTTAAATATTTTACAAAGACGGTCAGACAGTAAATTAAGACAGCTTTAACAAATAACTAGTTTGATTCAATACTCCAAGCATTTCATCTCGTATGTTTAATAAGTCCGTGTCCTTTTCAGGGTTTAATCTTTGAGATATTTCCGATAAAAAGAGCTTGTACGTATCCAGCGCATCACAAACACTAACACTCTTTATGTCAAAGAGTTCTATATTCATTTCCCCATTGGCTAATTCTACACTATCCCTACCCAGTGCCGTTTCAACAAAAGTATCAATTAATCCATCCAAAGATTCATAAGCTTTGCCTAAAGCTTTATGTACACTGTAACTTTTTGTCTGCCAATGAAAAACCCTTAGTTGGTTTTGCATTTGAAGCAAATCTTTAACTACTGACTGCATATTGTTATTTATTTAGTTTATATTAAATAATCTGTGTCTCAACAAGACCCATTAGCAAATTTTCTTGGTGATTTAGCAGATAAAATTAAGACCGCTAAAGAACATAAGGATATTATGGAAGCAGTATATGCATCTGCTTCTGGAACAGAAATTGTAAAAGAACAAGAAGATCCATTTGCAGGGTCGGATTTTGCCAACTTAATTGATACTACCTTTAATTCCCCAATACAGGTGTTACCCCAACTACCACCAAAAACTCTGATACCAAGTGGACTTTAAATAGCTTCTCAGAGAGTTAATATTGATACTTTTTAAAAATTCACTAAATAACGTGTGAGTTTACAATCTGTTACACTAAACAACAAAATACCGTTTACATTAGTCATTTCTAATGATTCGGAAAATATTTTGTATTGTACTAATATAAATGAACATCTTTTCAATGTTGCTATATTTGATACCAAACACAAATCGTTAATATTAGAATATAATGAAGAAAATAACGAAAAATATGTTAATATTGATGTAAAAATTGGCAATAAACTCTATAAAAAGTCTATCTTTCGTGTTGTATTGACTGATAATTCTAAATTAGAATCAACGTTTAATCCCTCTTATGTAAAACCGGTAATTGTCAAGGAAAAACCAAAAATACAGATTGTAGAGGAAGTAGAAGAACCTATTAAAGAGGTAATTGTTCCCTCTACCCCAGTAATTGAACAAGAACCAATGAAATTATATCAACCTTTACAGAAGGGTAGTATATATGAGGTTGCTGTCAATACGACAGTCCCGATGACCTTAATTGAAAGCGGGGAAGCCGAGAATATTTTCTTTTGTAGTTCGTTTACCGATCAACTGTTTAATATTGGTATATTTAAAACCCAGGATGCCGAACTTATTTGTGAATATTTTGAAGAAAATAGGGAAAAATTTGTATTTGTAGATCTTTTATTTGAAAATGGAGATTTATATACCAAGGTAAAATTTAAAATTATTGTAGTAGAAGATCAGGAGACCCCTATTTCCATGTTTAATTTAAAAACACTGGATCCAAACTCAAAATCGTACGTGGAATTTACGGGTCCCAAGGAAAGACCACCCCAGCTGGTAGAAGATATTAAAGTACCTGAACTGATTATTACCGAGGATAAAGAACTTGTACAACAAAAACAGGAGTATACCAAGGCTATTGAGAAGGCCCGTAATCTAGAATTACAACTAGAAGAACAAAATAAGATATTACTAGAAAAACAAAAAGAAATTCAGAAAAAAGCAGTTGTTGTAGAGGCCGCAGATGAGGTAGAAAAATTAATCTGGGAAAATATACAAACAAAACTTAATTCATTTAAGAAAGAGTTTGCCGATGAATTTAAAAAAGACTCCAGAAAGAATTTAGATGAGTATGTTATTGAAAAACTAAAGAAAGATCTGGAGACCACCCATGAAATAGATACCAAGCTTAGAGAAATAGTAGAACAAAATGAAAGTACGGCAAAAGTTAAAGACGGTATAAAGAAATATGTAGATAAGGCAGTGGAAGCCGCATTAAGAGAGGCGAAAAAATATGCAGCTAACATGGGTGGAGGCGGTGGAGGCTCTGTAGCAGTACAATACGCCGAAGGCGGTGTAATGGATGGTCATCTCACAGTAAATGAGTTAACAGTAAAAGGAGAAGTAGAATTTTGCGGGGATGTTTTACCGTGTGAAACTGATGTTCATAGCTTAGGTTCACCAACCAAGAGATGGAAAGACTTATATATAAGCGATAGTTCAATCTATCTAGGCAGTGTCACACTTTCTGCAGTAGGAAATACATTTGTAGTACCAGAAAATACACTTATTATTGGAGACACTACAAATGATGGTGATTTAAATGTTTCCACAAGCATACTTTCAGCTGGGGTAGATCTTCTAGATATATTTGCACAGACCTCAGCAGGTGTTCAGTCATTGATTTGGGACCCAATACCTTACAATCTATCAATAACAAGTGGTAACACGGTATCGTTATTATCCATAAAAAATGATATACAACAATATACTGCAAATAATTTTCTTTTATTATCTGGTGGTAGTATTACCGGAAGTTTAAATATATTTCAAGATTTAACGGTAAATGGTAATTTAACCGCCTTGGGTAATTCTTATTTTGTAGATACTATTTTTACTACAACGAGTGCGTTGTCTGTTATTAATACCGGGAAGGGTCCAGCCTTATACGTTTATCAGGCAAAGGGTCCTTATGATATTGCAAGCTTTTTTGACGGTGATGGTGTAGAAGTATTGCATGTCGGGAATGCAGAGCCTGATGGACGCGGTAATATTGGTATTAACACCAGTTATCCCACAGCCGAGCTTACTGTAAATGGTGCAATAAGTTCTAATCAACTTATTACCGTCCCCGGTGGTAATAGTAATTTATGGAATAGTGTTTATAATTCAGTTACTCCAAACTCTGCGAATTGGGATTCAGTTTACTCCAGTGTTAATACAACAAGCGCAGAGTGGGATTCGGTTTATAATTCATGGAATACGTTAAGCGGGATTTATGTCACTACTCATTATCTTTCTACCAACAATGTATTGTTAAGCGCAGCCACTGTTACCGACGATATTAATGTTGGAGGTACCGGTTACTTTAATCATGTGGCAGCTGCCTCCAAGTCATTCTATATTCCACATCCTTCCAAGCAAGGTTTACACTTACAATACGGATCATTGGAGTCACCTTACCATGGGGTAAGATTAACCGGTAAAGCCACTATTAAAACACAATGTGCAATTAAATTACCGGATTATATCAATGATTTAGTACATAAATCCGATACAAATGTACAGTTGACCAATATAAACCATACAAAACCTTTGTATGTGTCCGAAATTAATACAGAGGAAAACTACTTTATAGTGAAGAGAAACCATGGGTTATTCGATAAGAATAAAGAATTTAGCTTTTATTGGTCTTTTACCGCTATTAGAAAAGATATACCCGCATTGCAAATAGAAATATAGAATAAATAGCATCAAATTGCCGTAAAAATAATAAATATTACGTGGCTGACCGTAATGTATTAATATCTCCGGGTGAAGGTTATATATTTTTCGATAGGAGCAATACTGGCTCTTCGACAAAATATGCAGGGGTTTCTGCCGATCTTAGCGTACAAATTCAATATAATGATCTTGGTGGGTTAGAGTTTAGTACACCTGATACTAACAATTCAACAGTTTCTATAAGTGGTGGAAATATCGTAGCTAATAGAAATATTACCGGGTTTACCATTTTTGAAAATCACTTAAATACAAATAGTGATGACTGGGCATCAGTTTATTCTTCAGTTCAAGCAAATTCAGCTGATTGGAATGGAGGCGGAAGTCTTTATACAGTAGTTACAGAAAATAGTGCAAACTGGAACAG
>Ga0172372_10011579_pt1 | contig 11194 bp, 6 predicted proteins | sample LakKiv5m_2_FD_114544 | JGI IMG/M metagenome (GOLD analysis project Ga0172372, IMG submission 114544) | Freshwater microbial communities from Kabuno Bay, South-Kivu, Congo - kab_092012_9.5m | ecosystem: Environmental > Aquatic > Freshwater > Lake | place: Democratic Republic of the Congo... | reverse complement strand
CTGGATCGCGAAGTCCTGGGAATCACATCAGCAACGGAAGAGCAGGCTCCGGACGAACTGCAGCGGGATGAACTGACTGCCCGGCGCCGGAACTGGTTTGAGCAGAGCTGGCTGCAGTCTCACGATCAGGTGATGGCGACCCTCAAGACGATGGGAGTCCGGACGCTGGCCGTACTGGGGCGGTCCGGGCAGGCGGCCATCACGGGAACGGCCAGTCTGACGGTGGAACTGATGGGAGCGGCCGCGTCCATGCTCATCGCACTGGTCGTCTTCGGTCTGGCGCTGCATTACTTCCTCGCGGAAGGACCGGAGCTGATCGGTGCAGCCCAGGCTTTGATTCCCATCGACCGCAAGTATCAGCACGAACTCATGTCGCAGTTCGAAAGCTCGATGCGGGCGGTCGTCCTGGCGACCTTTCTGGCGGCAGCCGCCCAGGGAGCCGTGACCGCTGTGGCGATGCGCTTCTGCGGTGTCGGCCCATTCTTCCTGATCCTGATTCTGGCGACTGTCGGAGCGTTCGTGCCGTTTGTCGGAACGGCTCTGGTCTGGGTTCCGGCGGCACTCTGGCTGTTTGCCACAGGACACTGGGGGCTGGCTCTGTTCCTGACGTTGTTCTGCATGATCGTGGTCGGCATGCTCGACAACGTCGTACGGACCTGGGTGCTCAAGAACGACACATCGCTCCATCCGCTGATGGCCTTTGTCAGCGTGCTGGGTGGATTGCAGGCGATGGGACTATGGGGAGTCTTCATCGGTCCGATCGTCGCCTGCTGCCTGCAGGCTCTGATCCGCATCTTCAATGAGGAAGTGAAGCAGATGCCGGATGTCGCTGAGGCGGTCACCGCTGCTGGAGCCACCTCACCGCCAGCGACTTTGAATGTCACCGTCGCAGAATCTGTTTCCAGTTCGAAACCTTCCTCACCTCAACCGGAAAACGAACCGGACCGCGCGAACCCGCAACCGGCAGGTCCCGGTTCGAAGCGCCGCCGCAACCGCCGCTGAGCCGTTTCATCGCGCCGGGAATGAACCGCGATCGAGACGTACCGCAAGGGCCAACTGACGCGGCCTATGCCCCGGAAGCGGGATGAGTCATGCCTGACGAGGCAGGCAGCCCGCGCAGCTTCAGAAAGATGATCGCGATGAAGTTCACAATCCACAGCACCGTCAGCAGACACCACGGAATGCAGAACAGGAAAGTGAACTTCCAGTTGTGAATGCAAACCATTCTCAGCGCTGGCTGCGACGTCGAGTTTTCCAGAAAATCGCGGATTGTCTGCCGACGGTTTTCCAGACTGGAAGGTGAACAGGGAACGGTCAGATCACTGTCTCCCGCACCATTGAGGATCAGCCAGCCTTCCCGTTCCGATTCGGTCCGACTGCGTCCGGTCCGTGGAACTCCGCCTCCGGTGATCTGATCATCCACCCCGACAACTTCCGCAACTTCCTGCCGGCGATATGGAATGACATAGAAGAAGCAGGTGGAAGCCGTCGCACGCACGACCGCGCCGTGTCGTTCCAGTCGCAGATAGCTCACCGGAAACAGTACCGTCAGCAGAGCGGGAACAACCACACAGATCAGAAACCCGAAGAGCTGCACTCCGGAAAACAGTGGCGCGGTTTGAGCGAGCGGATCAGTGGCCGGACGGCTGTCGTGCGGGGCCTCTTCGGAATTCACGTTCATTCACGACTCTCCAGGAGGGTGGCAGGCGGCAGCTCCCGCTCGCCGCAGTCCTTCCGGCCTCAGTTCCCCGGCGTCTGATCGAGCGCGCGAATCGGGAAAAGGGAACTGGGAACGTGCTGCTCGCGCATCATCGCAGTCAGCTTTGCCACCACTTCGGGATGCTGGTCCGCGACATCGGTTGTCTCGGCCGGATCGTTTGCCAGATCGTACAGTTCCAGGAAACCGGGCTGCCGAGTCTTCGCGTTCGGCCGGGGGTTGAGGTTGGTGCGGATCCCCTTCCAGTTTCCAACCCGGATGCTCTGCTGCCCGCCGTAGCTCGGCGATTCGCGATACAGGAATGGCCGCTCCGGCTGGGTCTGGCCGACCAGAGTCGGCGCGAAGCTGATGCCGTCGATGCCGGCCGGAGTGACTTCCCTGGCACCAGACAGTTCCAGCAGAGTCGGCAGCCAGTCTTCAAACCCCGTCACGCGATCACTCGTCGTTCCCGCTTTGATGTGTCCCGTCCAGCGCACGATGCCGGGAACCCGGAACCCGCCTTCGTAGTAGGATCCCTTCCGACCGCGCAGGCCGCCGTGACTGTTGAAGAACTCGGAATCCGTTCCGCCGAAGCGATCGTAGAGCGGCCCGTTGTCGCTGCTGAAAACGAAGATGGTCCGCTCATTCAGGCCCAGTTCCTGGACCAGTTGCATGATCCGCCCGACTTCGCGGTCCATGCGCGTGATCATGGCTGCATAAGCGGCGCGAGGCGTCCGGTGCGGCAGGTAGCCTCGTCCGCCTGGATAAGGTTCTTCCGGGAACTGCCCTTCATATTCCTTGAGCGAATCATCCGGCACCTGCAGCGCCAGATGAGGCACCGTGGTCGGGTAGTAGAGGAAGAATGGTCTGTCTTTGTGATCGCGAATAAAACGCCGGGCCTGCTCGCTGATGAGATCCGGAGCGTACTGGGTTCCGGAGAACCTGGCGTAACTGCCGGCGTCATTCACATCGGCACCGGCGGCGAGCTTCTGATTGGAAGCGAATGCCGGATTTTTCAGTTCGATCCGCCGGTCGTTGTCCCACAGGTGAGTCGGATAGAAATTGTGAGCCACACCCTGGCAGTTGTATCCGAAGAATCTCACAAAGCCCTGTTTCAGAGGATCGCCGGTACTGCCAACCGGCCCCAGGCCCCATTTGCCGAAACCACCAATCGCATACCCCAGGGATTGAAACGTGAGAGGCAGTTTCAATTCGCCCGCTGGAACAGGTTCCTGCCCCTCCGCCCCATTCAGCCCGCCGCGATTATCGCGAATATAAGCGTGACCGGGATGCCTGCCCGTCATCAGCACACATCGCGATGGAGCGCACACATTGTGCCCGGAGTAGTGCTGCGTCAGTCGCATTCCCTCCGCCGCCATCCGGTCAATATTCGGAGTGCGAATCTTCGTCTGTCCGAAACAGCCGAGGTCTCCATACCCCAGATCATCACAAAGGATGAACACGACATTCGGCCGCTTCTCGTCCGCATGAACGAACGCAGAAACAACCATCACAGCGAGCGACAGATAAAGAACCCGCACCATCACACGGCTCCCCCCGGCACATTAAGAGGCGGTCAGGATCCTGCCTGATCTGTGTTCATCCGCGTTCCATCTGTGGTTGATTCATTTCCTGAGAATGACCAATCCCGGATTACTCCAGACTCTCAAAGTAACGTCGCAGGCGTTCTTCATAGGCCGAGGGTGCTCGGCGCTGGCTGCCGGCGCGGATGGCGTTGCGAAGTTCCGGGGGCAGTTTCGCGAACCATGCGGCTTCGGTCATCTGCCGACGGTTGAGGTCGCGGTCCTTCTCCTTCGAGTTTTCGGACCGGCTGTCTTTCGCGGGACCGTTGGTCTCGGCCTGATTGAGCGCCGTTTCTTTCGTGGGCTGATTCTCGGTGAAGTCGCCGGCCGTCGCGTCGCTGGCGGCTTCTGACTGCTGTGACCTGCTGTTCGAGCGGGACTGCTTTGAAGTCTGCGATTGAGCCTGGGCCTGAGCTGCCTGCTGGCTGTTCTGATCTTCCGCAGCCTGCGCGTCGCTCGATTCCTGATTGAGCGACAGGGCCTGGTTCTGCATCAGTTTTTCAATGTCAGCAGGGGACTTCGGCAGTCCCATCGGGAAGAGTTGCTGCAGTTCTTCGAGCGCCTGTTTTCCCGCCATCAACTTCGCGGTCGCTTCCGGCGACTGAGGAACAAATCCCTGGCCGAGGTTCGATTTCGGAGTCTGCCCGGCCTGTGCCGCAGCCGGAGAAGGCTGGCCTTCCGCCGCTGGCATCGGTTCACCGGACGGTGCATTTTCCGCTGGAGTTTCTCCGGCTTCGGCGGGCTGCTGAGCGAGGGCTTCTTCGCCGGCCATTTCCAGCGGCAGCGCGCCTTCCAGCAGATTGGACGCCACTTCGAGCGCCTCACGGATCGGCCGGTTGGCGACCTGCTCCTGACCAGACAGTTCCACCGCGCCTTCACCCGTCAACTGCTGGGCTTCCGCGAAGCGTTCCATGGCCTGAGCCAGTTTCGTCGCGGCCTGTTCGGCGGCGGGATTCGGCTTGCCGGCCGGTTTCGCCTGTCCCTTCTCGCCGGGCTTCGCCGCAGGATCCGTGGATGATGCTTTTTGAGCGTCCTTGGAAGCCGGCTCTGAATTCGCAGGCTCAGCCGCGACAGGCTCAGCACCCGCGAGCATCTCCAGATCTTTGCGAGCTTCGGCCAGTTGCATGACGGCTTCCTGCTGAGACTCGGACAACTGCGCCAGCGCCTGAGCCAGCGCCTGTTCGCGCTGAAGCTGCTGTTCGCGCGCCGCGAGGTCTGCCGCTGCTCGTTCCAGGCCCTCCTTCACCGCCTGATCGGCACTGGCGACCTGTTCGGCCGAGGGCGGCAAGGTCTTCGTTTCCGGGGCCTGTTCGGGTTTCCCGTTGTCCTGCGCAGCCAGCTCCATTGCCGCTTCGGCCGCTTTGCCGGCGGCTTTCTGAGCGTCCTTGAGCGCAGCTGCCGCGCTGGCATCGGCCTGAGCCGTCTGTTTCGCCGCGGCCTTTGTCTTCTGTTCCACATCCGCGATCTGCTGTGCTTCCACGGCGGCCAGTTGAGCGATCTGTTCGGCGAGTTTCTCACCGGCAGATTTCAGAGCGTCCGCAGCCTTCGCCTGATCGGCCATCGCCTCGTCCGGTTTTCCCGCCTGCAGATCCTCACCGGCATCCTGAGCCGCATCGACCGCCTGACCGAGTTGCTCAGCGGCCTGCGGAGCGGCGGCTTCCGCCAGTTGCCGGGCAGCTTCCGCCGACTCGCCGGCTGCTTTCTGAGCTTTCGCATCCGGCTTGCCGGTCGGCTCAGCCTGCATGGCCTGCCCGGCTTCCGCCTGGGCGAGTTGCTGAGCCTGGGCGAGCGCCTTTCCGGCCTGATCGCGAGCGGCTTCTGCCGCCTGCGGCTGGCCGTTGAGCAGCTGCCGCGCGGCTTCAGCAGCGGCCATTTTCGCCTGGTTTAGAGCGTCGGCGACGGCATCGGACTGACCCGCTTTCCGTGCCATTTCGGCCTGCGGTCGCTGAGCGGCCTGCTGAGCCAGTTTCTCCGCCGCTTCCGCCACAGCCTGTTCGGACTGAGCGGCCTCCAGTGGCGTCGCCGATTCGCCAGCGGCGAATTCTTCGGCTCGCTCCCCGGCTTCCGCCTGCTGCTGCCTGGCCTTTTCGATGCCCTGAGCCAGTTCCATAGCCGCGGCGGCTTCCGGGCGTCCGGCGGCTTTCTGCTGCTGAGCGGCGGCTTCACCTGCTTTATCTTTCGCCTGCGCGAGCTGCTCCAGCTTCTGAGCGGAGGTCTGTTCGGCTTGAGCGATCACTTCATCAACCGCCTTCTGAGCGGCCGCCACCTGCTCCAGCTTCTGACCGGTCATCTCCGCCAGTTGCTGAGCCGCTTCTTTGATCTCGTTGCGGATCGCTTTCGCCGCATCGGCGATCTGCTCCGCGGAGGCCGCCGCTTTCGGAGCTGCTGCGTTCGAAGCCTCCGCCGCCTGCTGCTGAGCGGCCTGGCCGGCTTTTTCGGCGGCAGCCATTGCTTCCGGATCCTTTGCCTGAGCAGCCTCGGCCATGGCTTTGTCCGCAGCGTCAGCCTGCCTGCCGGCCTGCTCCAGTTGAGCCAGCGGAGCATTGACCGAAGTCGCATCGGCCTGCGCCTGCTTCAAGGATTCGGCCGCTTCCGGAGCGGACTTCGCCACGCCTTCCGCGACCTTTTCCACAACCGCCTGGACCTCTTCCTGCTCGCGTTTCATCGCTTCGGCCTGAGCCTGAGTGACCTCGTTGCCCTGAGCGATGTCCTTCAGCGCCGACGCCAGTTCGCGTTCCGCCGCAGCCGCTCGTTCGAGCGCTTCCGCCGCGCGGGCCAGCTCGCCGATCCGCACAGCGGCCTCTTCGCGTTTCGCGTCCGAGATCGCTTCCTCGGTGGCGGCCAGAGCCTGCTCCAGCGCGTCGGTCGCGGCTTCGAGCGGCCGCATCGCTTCAGCGCTGCCGGCCGGCTTCTGTTCAATCGGCGCTTTCGCGGCGGCGGCTGTTTTCTGAGCAGCCTCTTCCAGCGCGGCTTCGACGCTGGCCGGCAGATCCTGCTTCTCCGCTGCTGCGGCCACTTCGTTGACCTTCGCTTCGGCAGCGTCCGCTTTCTGAGCGGCTTCCGGAGGACTGGTCGCTGCGGCTTCGAGCGCGGCCTGTTCCTGCTTCAAGGCCTGTTCCAGACCGGCTTTCGTTTGTTCGAGTGCCGCGACCTGCTGAGCGATTTCTTCAGCAGTGCGGTCGCGCTCCATCTCGGGCAGGCCGGCTTCCAGCTTGTCTTCCAGTGCGGCAAGCTGGCCCTCGACCTGCCGCTGCGCATCGACGGCCTTCTGCTTTTCATTGTTGAAGATTTCATCGGCCGCATCGGCAGCGGATTCCTGAGCCTGCTGGAGCTGCTGTTCGGCCTTCGCTTCCTGCGGGACGCGGTCGGCCAGTTCGTCGAGCTTCTGTTGAATCTTCTGCTGTTCGGCGATCAGTGCATTCATCTTTTCAAGATTACTGAGGTCCGCCTTCTGGACCTGCTCGCGAACTTCCGCCTGCTGCGCCGCCAGTTCCCGGACCTGATCCAGCAGCGACTGGTTTTCGTGGCTGAGCACTCCCTGAGTCTTCAACAGTTCTTCGAGGAGTTTCTTCAGACCATTGATGACCTCGGTCTGTGCGACGGCGGCCGGGGCGTAACGTGTTGTTTCCAGTTCGCGGCAGGCCGTATCGACATCGGTCCCGACATCTTCCGCTTTCAGGATGCGCAGACCGCGCGTCGCACCTTCTCCCAGCGCTCCGCCCCAGGAACTGACATCCGCCAGCGTATCGACCAGATGCAGGAACAGTTCCCGCACATCGCGCTGATCTTCGACAGTTTTGACGGCGAGCTCCTCGCGCCGCGTGGCGGATTCTTCCGGCAGCTTCTGAGTCACCGTCTGTGCTTCGGCCTGCAGCTTGATCAGTCGCCGGGCCTGTTCGGTGATCTCGGCATTCTTCAGCCGCCGGAGCAGGTTCTGCCGTTCGATGGCCAGCTTCACGACGATCGTGCGGATCGTGCCGCGCGCTTCGATGAACTTCGATTCGCGAGCCGCTTCATCCGGCAACTGCTGCGCATCAACCAGAACCTGCACGACGTCGGCCATTTCCTTTTCGACCAGCGCGTCGATGCTGGTCTGCATGGAGGTGATCTCTTTGTAGATCGGCAGATCTGTCAGGCCGTTGTCTTCGAGCTGCCGGATCTGAAGCTCGATGGCCGACCCGATCAGTTTGCGGGCCATGGATCTGGCTCGCTCCTGATCGGCCTGTTTCTTCCGCAGGCCGAGCTTATCGACGGCTTCCACCGTCTGAACGGCCGACACCAGGAGCATCAAACCGCACAGCGCCGCGATGAGCCGCGCCAGCATCGAACCCGCGACAGTCTGCCTCATGCCTGGACTCCGAACTGTTTGAAACTCGTGGAGACTCACTCCACTGAACCGGCCGGCCGGTCAATCCCGCCGAGACTCATCGGACGAAACGTGGCGAGCATACCGCCCGCCGCGGCAATCACCGACACTGAAAGACAGGCCGCGTTGTTTTCCGTACTCGCCGACGGCTTCGGCTGCTGAAGGAAGCTCATTTATCCCCGATGCCCAGTTCGCGGCGGATGATCGCATCGAGTTGTTTCGCAGATTCCTGGTCCGTTTCCAGCAATCCGGACAGAATGCCCTGCTGGTCAGTCACCTGCAGGATGATCGGCTCGCTGAAACTCCTCTTCGGTTCCTGACCGCCCCGGAAGTCTGTGGCTGTCAGCGTCAGCTTGATTTCATCACCTTTCGTCAACCGGAAGGGCGGCAGTTCCAGTCGATAGGTGCCACCGGCTGATGCGCCGAGTGGCTTTTCCACCCGGGTCCGTGCCACTTCCACTTCTTTCTCTTCGACAGTGCCGTCTTCCCGCGTGACCTGCACAAGCAGCGCGATCCGGGACAGGCCGAAGTCGTCGGATACCGACCAGTTCACAGGCGGAGCGGCTGTTGGAATGACCTTGCGGGTTCTCACAGAAACGGCGAGTCGCGGCGGATGATCCGTTCGCAGTTTGATGGTGCCTCGCAGAGGAACGTCCGGCGACAATCCCTGCTCATCCGCAACTTCCAGCCGGTATTCCAGAGGCTTACTGACAGCGGCCAGTGGAGTCCCGGCAGGGTTGAGCACCCAGTCGTTCAGAGCGGTTTCATGCGGACACAACCGGTATTCCATGCCGCCCAGCCAGAGCGCCGCGCCGGCCAGATTCTTATTGATGCACTTGACCCGGAACGTGACAGATGAGCCTTCCACGACAGCCAGTTGACGTTGAAATCCCGCGTCGGAGGCCGGCTGGTGCGCGTGTCGCGCGTAATCGGGCGGAGTGACCTCGTACGTCACTTCCACGACCGGCAGCGGAATGGCCTCAATGACCACCGGCAGAGAGATCGCATCGCCGAGATGCACGGTGAAAGAGACGGAGTCCATCAGTCGCGGAAGTTCGCCGCGAAACATCACCGGATGATCGACAGCGACCAGACGCCCGGCTGCTGCGGCGGATGCATCCCGCAGTGAGCTGTCCGGCTCGATCAGGCCCGTCACGGCTTCCGACTTCACGAGCGGAACCTCTGTTGCGACGCTGCCATCCTGACTGGTGATCCGCACCTGTCCCGAACCGGATTCCGGAATGAACCGATCCGCCTGAACTTCAAAGACCACAGAATGGCTGATCGGACAGCGGATCAAAGCCGCGGTTTTCCGCCCGGCTTCCAGTGTTGCCGTGCCATTCACGGACACGGTGAGGAGTCGTGTCCGCGTCGGATAACGGGCCTCACCCAGCAGCATCCGCGTGAGAAACGCGGCCATGTAATCCGGATAGAGAACTCCGCCTCCAGCGAGCACCGCCACAACCAGAAGCGCGCCGGTGACGCGGCGCTTGAGCGATTCCAGCGGCAGCCCTTCAGCAACATTGATCCGGGGACTCAGCTCCGCCACCTGGGCGACCACAGCCTGTTCCAGTTGAGGCGATCCCCATTGAAGGGCCTCCGGCTGTTCAAACTGCAATGCGGCGACCAGATCGCTGTCGATCCGCTGCTGCCGCTCGACCATCAGCGCGACTTCCAGCAGATCTTCGTGCTGCCTTAATAACGGAAGAGTGAACCGGCGGAAGGCCCACACCGCGGCACCAATCACCAGCAGCAGCAGAATGAGCCGCTGAGGACGGGACATATCCAGTCCCCAGTCCGCCAGGAATGCGACCGCCAGGATCACCGCCAGCGCGTTGACCAGGCCGGCCCATCCGGTGCCGTGACGAATCTGCAGGCGTTTGAGCCTCAGGCGTTCGAGATCCTGCCGGAGTCGCGCCAGCCGGGTTGCCATATCCGCTCCAGAGAGATGCCATTGCCGGTTCGCCACATTCCATCAGCGAGCCGTCATGGAATGTAACCGGCGCCGGCAGGGCCGGAAATCGACAGAACAGCGGGACATCGGATGGCACGGTTCGGTAACAATCATTCGCGAGGCGATTACCATTCGCCTGGCATCAGACCGCGTCGGCCACGCCTCTTTCCGTGAAGTCCGATGTGCCCCGTAAAATCCGATGTGAAATGAACCTCGCGTCTCCGGCCTCTGTCCGGGCGACGTTCTGAAATACCAGCTTTCTGAGGAATCTGATTGTGAACGGTCCGAATTTCGAGAAGACGGAACTCATCCCGGTGATCGCACAGGATGAAGCTTCCGGGGACGTCCTGATGATGGCGTGGATGAACCGCGAAGCCTACGAAGAAACGCTGAAGAGCGGGCGCGTCGTGTACTTCAGCCGCAGCCGGCAGAAGCTCTGGCGCAAGGGCGAAGAGAGCGGGAATGTTCAGGAATTGAAGGCCATTTTTTACGACTGCGATGCCGACACCCTGCTCGTGAAAGTCAATCAGATCGGCGGCGCGGCCTGCCATGAGGGTTACCGCAGTTGCTTTTTCCGTCGGATCGATCCGCAGACCGGAGCTGTGGAAGTCGTCGGAGAACGGGTCTTCGACCCCAAAGCGGTGTACGGGAAATAAACTTCTCTGGAATACGAATTTTCCGTGTGGGCCAGGAACGGGATGGAGTCGGCAAAGCCGATGGCTACACTTTTCCACTCTGCACTCCCCCCGAACGGTCACTCACGGAGGTTGATCATGGCTCGACGGAAGCAGCGGTTTGATGGATCGGAAACTCGACGGCAGCCGCATCTCCCCCCGGCAGTTCCGCAGTTGACGGAGCAGACAGACGCGATTGAGCACACCACAGGAGAGGTTCAGGTTGAGTCAATGGTGATGGTTCTTGAGCAGCATGGCATGGAGAGAGCGATTCAGCAGCGATTGCTCTCCAGTCCGGATGTGGAATTCACGTCTCTGGTGGTTCGCCGCGTTCCCGGCGGAGTCTGCCTGCAGGGCGTGATGCAGGTCAGCGGAGATCTGCCCGATGTGACTCGCCTGGCCATGGAAGTGGCTGGAGTCCAGCGCGTCATCAACCGGCTGGTCGTTCACAGCACACCACTCGATGCCCCGCGTCCGCGCTGAAAAACAGCAGTCGCTGAACACAAACCGTTGCTGGATCACCGCAGCAGTTGCTGGATCACTGCAGAGGACGCAACTGCCGCGCATGGCGTTCGCGGTTCAGAAAGTCCAGCGCGGCCGGTTCGATTTTGAGGAAGCGGACAAGCTGCGAAGTTGTCAGATTGAGTCGCTGAGCTGCAAGTCCTGCATCCCAGTCTGCCGCCGCCAGTCCGTTCAGAGCCTCCGCCAGCAGCGCCGGGAAGTCGTCATGTGAGGGATTCACAGACAGGCGGCCACCGCGACAGCGACTCAGCCAGAGTTCACTGGGGGGATCGTCCGGCGCGACCTGCGTCCGCACCTGCAGAGCCAGCTGGACCCGCAACCGGAATAAAGCCACATCGCGGTTTTCCGCCTGGCTGCGACGCTCGGAAGCCTGTGCGGTTAACCCCGTCGGGCTGTGAG